>Ga0209602_1001699_pt1 | contig 19068 bp, 13 predicted proteins | sample COGITO_mtgs_1205_3_FD_184810 | JGI IMG/M metagenome (GOLD analysis project Ga0209602, IMG submission 184810) | Pelagic marine microbial communities from North Sea - COGITO_mtgs_120524 (SPAdes) (version 2) | ecosystem: Environmental > Aquatic > Marine > Epipelagic ...
GAAAAAAACATGAAAACTAAACTTAATCAAAGCAAACTTAAACTTGCGATCGTATCAGCATTCGCTCTCGGATCCGCTAGTCTTAGCACTGCTGGTTACGCTGCCACGACTTTTGACAACATGATCATTGTGACAGACGTTGCGATGTCCTGCACTGTCGATGCCGCCCAGTTAAATTTTAGTACCTATGATCCGACATCAGGCACCCCTAATGATGCTTCTGCTGTGATAACATCTAGCTGTACTCATGGCGGTTCGGCAAAGATCACATTGAGTCAGGGAGCTTCTCCAGCAGCGGGTTCTACCGATTCCGTTCCACTCCGCCAAATGTATAGTGCGACTGATAGCACGACGCTAGCTTACTCTTTGTATCAGAACAGCGATCGCAACATAGTTTGGGGAAATACGGCGGACACAGGTTTAGGTTTCACCGCGACTGGCGGTGATGACACGTCTACAGTCTACGGTAGGATTGCTAATGGACTAGTAGCTAGCGTCGGCTCCTATGCTGACAGCTTATCTGTCACACTCTCTTACTAATGCTAACACGAGTGCTAGAACAGGTCGCTTGCGGCCTGTTTTGTTTTGTAGTTTGCGCTGGCATCGCTAACGCCGGAAAAATTGGGGTGAGTCCGGTGCGTGTAACGCTGTCGGACGGCCAGAAGATAGGTTCGCTTTCCGTGCGCAACGATGGTACTGAACCAGTAACGATGCAAATGGAGGTACTGAGCTGGTCACAAGCGGAGGGCAAAGATATTTTGACGCCCAGCCGCGACCTGCTCGCCAATCCGCCCATTTTCACCATTCCAGCTGGTAGCTCGCAGTTGATCCGAGCTGGGCTGCGCCGCGCACCTGATGCGCAGCGCGAGCTGACCTATCGCGTCATCCTACAGGAATTGCCGCCGCCACCCAATCTCGATTTTATGGGTACGCGGATGTTGATGCGCATCAGTCTGCCAGTGTTTGTTTTGCCTGAGGTTGCCGCTAAACCCGTGCTACGCTGGCAGGCGACTGATACCCCCCAGGGTGCACTCAAGATCAGCCTGAGCAACAACGGAAACGCCCACATCCAAATTAAAAACTTCAAGTTATCACTGCTTGAAAGCGCGCAACCTTGGGTAACCCTAGAGACGTCTGATTATGTGCTAGCTGGTCAGAGCCGCGACTGGATCGTGCTGGCTAACCCGGAAAACCCAGCTCCGCCGCCAGGCGCCACCTTACAGCTTTTTGCTCAGACGGATGCCGGTGACATTGAGGCCGAAGTCATTATTGCGCCTTGATGTGCATCAGGCAGGAATGGTTGCTCATAAGATTAATGCCACCAAGTCTCTAAATGCATGCCTACTTCTGCTGGCCATGGTGACGCTAACACCGCCAGCGGCGCTGGCGGAAGACCCAGCTCATGATGCAGACGAAGTATTTATGGCGGTGCTTATCAACGGGCAAACACATGGCACCGTCTTTATACTGCGCAGCGACGGTCGTCTGTTCGCGGGAGCTCAAGATCTGCGGCGCTGGCGCTTGCGCTTGCCGAATACTGCCCCTCTTACCCACTACGGCGAGGACTTCTTCGCGCTTGATGCGCTGGCAGGCCTGTCGTATAGATTTGATGAATCCAGTCAAGCGCTGACGGTTCAAGCGGCCCCAAGCTTATTTGATGCCACGCGGCTAAAGGGAACGGTGACCAATTTCAGTGCGCCCACCCCGGCGTCGCCCGGCGGCTTTCTTAATTACGATGTGTCTGCCAATAATGCGCAAGGGCGAACAACGGCCAGCGGGCTGCTTGAACTGGGCGGGTTCGGCAGCTGGGGTGCCGGCCAAACCCATATTTTGGCGCGGGACCTGGGCGGGCATGCTAGCGCCATCCGTCTGGATACCACCTGGACGCTCGACCAGCCGATGCAACTCGCCAGCTTGCGCTTCGGCGACGCGATCAGCGGCACGAGCAGTTGGGGCGGGGCGGTGCGCTTCGGCGGCGTGCAATGGGCGACCAATTTTTCCACCCAGCCTGGCTTCACTTCTTTCCCGTTGCCAGGGATGTCTGGCGAAGCGGCGCTGCCCTCCACGGTGGATCTTTATGTTGATAATGCGTTGCGCATGAGCCGCGAAGTGCCCAGCGGGCCATTCAGCATCGAGGATCTGCCAGTTACGACTGGCCAAGGGGATGCTCGTTTGGTGGTACGCGATATTTTAGGGCGGGAGCAGGTCATCACCCAGCCCTTCTATGCCACACGCCGCCTGCTGCAGCAGGGCCTGCAAGATTATTCATACGAGCTGGGATTTGTGCGCAGGAATTTTGGTACCGACAGCAACAACTACGGCCGAGCCCTGGCGATCGGTACGCACCGCTTAGGGATCACCGAGCAGTTCACCGCCGAGTTCCATGGTGAGCTGCTCGGCCATCAGCAGACCTTAGGCCTGGGCGGCGTGTTGATGTTGCCTGCCGCTGGCGTATTATCCGGTTCCTTTGCTGCGAGCCATAGCGATCGAGGCGTGGGCGGATTACTGGAGCTTGGATTTCAGCGTCAGGGCCGCTACTTTAGTTTCGGCGCAAACACTCAGCTCGCCAGCCAGCGCTTCGCGAAGTTGGGGCTGCAGCCCGAAGAGCTTGCGCCCCGACACATAAGCCGGGTGTTTGTCAATTTGGCGACTAGCGACCACGGCTCATTCACAGCGAACTACACGGAGCAGGCCTTCCGTGACCGGCAGGGGAACAAGATACTGGCCGCGAGTTATAACAGGAAAATAGGGCGTCTAGGCAACCTGAGCGCGTCTGTGACTAGGCCTCTCAGTGGGGACGCAAAGACGATCTTCAACCTGAATTTCTTTGTGCCATTAGGGAATAGGACCAACGCCAGCATCAGCACGTCGGCGCAACCAGGCCGCGAGGAGGCGCGTTTACAGGTGAGCCGCGGTATGCCGGCAGGTAGCGGGATGGGCTATCGTCTAGTCGCCGGAGTAGGCGATTCAGACCAACGTGGGGTCGAGGTCAAGCTGCAAAATGAGGTCGGTACTTATACCTTGCTGGCAGACCAGTCCCTCAGCCAGACTGCCTTCCGCGGCAGTGCAAGCGGCGGTGTAGCTTTCTTAGGGGGTAGCGCGTTCTTGAGCCGGCGCATCTCCGACAGCTTTGCTGTGGTGCAGGTGCCCGACTATTCCGGCGTGGGCATCTACGCGGACAACCAACTGGTAGCGCGCACCGACGCCAACGGCAATGCACTGCTGCCAAGGCTACGCCCTTACCAAAAGAACACGGTGCGCATCGAGCAGGCTGATTTACCGCTGGATGCGCAGATCGATGCGGTGCAGCTCGACGCCGTGCCGTATTTCCGCAGTGGCCTGCTGCTGAAGTTTCCAGTTAAGCGCAGACGCGGGGCGCTGCTCACCGTGGTGCTGGAAAACGGCGAACCTTTACCAGCGCGCGCACAGGCGCAAATTATTGGAGATAACGTTGAACAAAATGAAGTCTTCCCCACCGGCATGAGGGGCGAGGTTTATCTGACCGGGCTGGCGGTGAGCAATCGGCTGCGAGTCACTTGGCGAGAGCAGAGTTGTGAGTTCGTGCTGCATTTCCCTGAGTCTACCGACCCGCTGCCGCACCTGGGGACTTATATCTGCACGGGAGTAGACCCATGAGAGTATTTATCAGCCTAAAACTCGGCGTCTGCCGAACTTTTCAACCAGCTCGCTCTGCAGCGGCAAGTACCCTTGCGGGCACCTGCAAGCGTAACGTTTTGGCGCCCTGGCTTATTGCATTAGCCTTTGCGCTAACAGCGCAGCAGGGGTATGCATGCACCCTTAACGTTACAGGGGTGAACTTCGGAAGTTATGATGTGTTCAGCAATACAGCGCTTGATAGCACCGGTAACATTGACGTGAACTGCCCTAACGGCGTCGGGTATTCCATGGCCCTCACCGCGGGCGGCGGGACCCATACGCAGCGTGTCATGGGCAGCGGCACCGACACGCTCAACTACAATCTTTACACCGCCGCTAACCGCGCCGTGATTTGGGGCGATGCCACCAGCGGCACCGTTACAGTAAACGGCACCGGTATTGGTGTGAATGTAAATCACGTGGTTTATGGACGTATCCCCGCCCTCCAGAACGTACACGCGGGCAGCTACAGCGACATCATTATTGTAGAGCTAACTTTTTGACAAAATATACGTAAAAATATGCGCATGGGAAGGGGGTAAGCCCATAGGGCCATAATACTGCACTGTTGAATGCAGGCGGCAGCCATGCGGAGGTTTTGATTACACAAAGGAAAATATCAAGGGGCAACACGTAATAGTCATCGCATAGGCGAACAGCGGAAACTGGCTTGCGGCAAGTTGGAGGCCGATCACCATGCTTGGGGTTCTGGTTCTGGTTGGTGGCGATACCTCGAGGCTGTTCGCAAGCCCCTAAAGAGATGAAGCATGGTCACTACTTCAAACAGGTCTAGTCAGTTATGTCGTGGACAGAAGTGGCGAGAACATCGCTAAAATTTTAAAATAATGAGCCAATGGAGCGACATCGAGAAGGGCGCAGCTATAGTATTCTTGTCAGCCATGACGGTCTGCTCTTTAGAATTTATTTTTTAATAATTACAGCTCTTGCAGATGGGGCTGTTGCAACGGATGCTTTGTATGTTTCTGGATATGAGGTGAAAGGGCCAGTAGACATGCTTGGTAACTTCCTTGTGAGTCGTAAAACAACCTCTAGTGTAGTGGCTTGCCTCTGAGTCGAGCGGTTTGTAAGCCATTGGTTTATATAGAAATAGACGCCATTACACTGGGGGTGTAGTGGTCGCAGGTTCACAAATTACCCCTACGGCGAAATTTGAACGAGTCGCAACGCGACGCAGCCCCAAGGGGATTATTAACAAACTTTAGTTTGTTAATAATTAAATCCTGCCGTCCCCTCTCAGTATTGCACCCAGTCCTTAAGTGCACTAACCCACCCAAGAGATCCCTCGACTGCGCTCGGGATGACAAATAATTATGTCATCCTGAGAGAGCGCAGCGAACCGAAGGATCTCCCCGCGTACTGCACCAGATCTCTCCACTGTGGTCGAGATGACAAGCTTGTTTGTTTGAGATGACAGCGTGGCGAGCAGGTGGCCTTTTTTATTTAACCGCCGGAACGGCGGATTTCGAGGGCTAAAGCGTCAGGTTGACAAATTACGCCTGCGGCGAAATTTAAACGAGGCGCGCAGCTACGCAGCCCCAAAGGGGTGGCAATAGCCCTCAGGCTATTACTATAAACCCTGCCTGGCAAACTGTACCTCGACTGTCCAAGTCGCTCTAACAATCTACTGTTTCAAGATAAAAGAGCCTCTTATCTCACCTCTATCCCTCTTTATCTTATTTTTGTGGATGTCAATTACTCCAGGTTGCAGACTGCATCCCATAAAAATATCGTCGTTAGAACTGATTAAATACACAATTATTCAAGAGGGTTCCATGTTTTCAGATTATCTGCTCCACCACACAAGTAAATCCCTTATCGTTGGCATTACCGCAACTATACTTAGTGCATGTGGCGGTGGAGGCGGCAGTGGATCACCAGCCAACCCTCCAGCGGCTGATACCCGTGCACCGGTGATTACACTGAGTGGCTCATCTTCAATGCCCCATGAGCAGGGCATAGAATTTACAGATCCCGGAGCCAGTGTAACGGACAATGTAGATTCAAATCTGAGCTTTAGCGTAGCAGGCGAGGTAAATTCAGCGGAAGCTGGCTCCTACACTCTGACCTATTCTAGCAGTGACAGTGCGGGCAATACTGCATCCGAAACCAGAACCGTCACCGTCGCCGACACAAGCTTACCGGTTATTACTTTAGCTGGTGACCAGACAGTCTCTATTAACGTTGGTGGTGCCTGGTCTGATGCCGGTGCCACAGCAGCGGACACCGTTGATGGCGAAGTTGCTGTTACCGTTACTGGTGTGGTCGACAATGGCACTGCGGGCGTTTACACGCTCACCTACACGGCAACTGATGCTGCTGGCAATACAGCCAGTGCAGCCAGAACAGTCACTGTCGAAGATGCCGACTCCGGTGTTACTGTCGCCGATGATCTGCCGATTATTCAAGAGGGCGTAACCTCAATAGAATGGGATACTGGCCTGGTTATCGTTGATGAGGCTAAAGGCTGGGGTCGATGTGAGACCGGCGATGATACCACCTGCCCAAGCGCTAGCTGGTCAGTGGTAAGCGACTCTGAGCGCGGCGATGTGTTGCAAATTAGTCACGCGGCTGGCGCAAGGCTCGGCTTTGTTATTGCTCAGACATCAACCCCCTATAACCTGTCTGCTTATGCTGGCGGAACCATCGAGTTTGATGTGAAGATTATAAGTGGCGATAACAAGCTAACGATGAAATCGGAGTGTAGCTATCCCTGCACATCGGGTGACTTTAGCCTTGGCGCGGTCGACGGCGCAGGTTGGGACGCATTATCGGTCAATGTAAACGAACTGGTCGATCAGGGACTTAACCTATCAGGCGTAGATATCGGCTTTGCAATCTGGGCCACAGACCATGACTCTACAGTGTTTCAGGTAGACAATGTACGCTGGGTCGCTAACCCCAATGGGCCAAATGCCAGTTCAGGCAATACTGGTGGTACTGCTTCTGATTGGGTTAAGACTGACCCCAGTATCGGTTACCAGTCAGCAGAATCCTATCCCGGCTATACCAAGATATTCTCTGATGAGTTTGATGGCACTGAGCTAAATACGGATATGTGGCGCTTTGATATTGGCACTGGCAGTAATGGCTGGGGCAACAATGAACTGGAGTACTATCGTGAAGAAAACGCCTCAGTCGAAAATGGCTTGCTGGTCATCGAAGCCCGCAAAGAAAATTTTGGCGGCAGAAGCTATACATCCTCTCGCATTAAAACCGAGGACAATTTTTCCTTTACCTACGGTCGGGTAGATGTCCGCGCTGTGGTAGCAGAGGGCAAAGGCCTGTGGTCTGCGGCCTGGATGCTAGGGCAGAATTTCGCCGACATTAGCTGGCCCTACAGTGGTGAGATCGATATTGTAGATACCATTGGTGGTTCGGGTAATGAAGACACTGCAGTGCACAATGTCTACTATAACAACGGTGGTTTAGACGCCAGCTACAGCCCACAGTCGGCAGGGACAGAGCATAAACTGTCGAGTGGTAAGACTTACTCTAACAGCTTCCATGTGTTCAGTATTGAGTGGTCAGCGGATGAGATTGTTTGGTATGTCGATGATATTCGGACTCACTCGGTATCCATTGCCGATGGTTCTGATCGGGCGGAGGCATTTAGAAACGACTTTTTCTTAATCTTGAATGTTGCGGTAGGTGGCAATTGGCCGGGCGCACCAACCACTGCGACACAGTTCCCTCGCGGCATGCTGGTTGACTATGTGCGAGTGTTCCAATTAACCCCCTAAAACTGGACACAAGATAACAGGCTAGTAAGTGAACCAGAAGAGACCCTTCGGCTGCGCTCAGGGTGACAGATTTAATCGGTAGATTCACACCAAAGGCTGTCACCCTGAGAGAACGAAGTGAACCGAAGGATCTCTGTTAGTTTGCATGACATCCTTTGGTTAAGCTCCGGATGACAAATCGAGGGCGGAGGGCTTTTCGCTTAACCAGCCCAATTTTTGACTCGAGGGCCTAATTAATCACTCTAAGAAGCATAATTCCCCGGCTTAAGCCCCTTCTTAGTATCAAAGAAAGTCTTCAACTGCTGCATATCCGCCTCAATATCATCACTGGGTTCCATCAGCCCCTCAATGCCAATAGTGCGCACAGCGCTATCAACATAGACCACTAGAATTGGCACCCCCGCAGCCTTCGCCACATGGTGAAACCCTCGTTTCCAATTAGCATTGGGACTGCGCGTACCCTCAGGCGTAATGATTAACACAAACTCCTCACGTGCCTCATAAATACCCGATATATAAGTCACCAGAGACCCTGCTTGCCTGCGATTCACTGGGACTGCACCACAGTAGCGCAGGAACCAGCCCAGAGGTCCCACAAATAGCGTATCTTTAATCAGCACACTTGGCTGTAGACGGAGCACGGATACGGTAAGCACAAAAAGGAAAAAATCCCAGTTTGATGTGTGCGGTGCAACGATCAGCACGTACTTTTTCTGATCTGTGGGCAGAGTCCCACCCACCCGCCAGCGAATTATTTTCAAGATAACTTTTGACAGTACACGGAGTAATGGCGAGAGCAGCGGTGTGGAAAAAAGGGTGTAGCGCATATTTGTCTCTCCAGAATGCGTAGTAATAGCTGAGGCGCATATTAAAACCGCATTTTACAGGCTGGTCTATTGGTAAGTTAATAAGAAGAGGATACCATCAAAACCTTGCGGGCAAGGCCCTTTGATATGCGACTCGTTGGCTTCAAAAATAATAATAAAGGAGTAAGGGGTGAGCAAATCACTAAAAACAGATTATCTGATTATTGGCAGCGGCCTAGTGGGCATGGCCTTTGCCGATACGCTATTTACTGAAACTGATGCCAATATCATTATTGTCGATCGCTACGCGAAGCCTGGCGGTCACTGGAACTTGGCCTATCCCTTTGTCACTCTGCATCAACCCTCATCATTTTTCGGTGTTAGCTCAAAGGAGCTAAGCCGAGGGGAGATTGATCAGATTGGTTTGAATAAAGGCATGGGTGATCTTGCTACCGGTGATGAAATCTGTGCCTACTTCGACGATGTGATGCGCCAGCGGTTTTTAGCCAGCGGCAGAGTGCAATACTTTCCCATGTGTGAATATGAAGGGGATGGTCAGTTCACCTCTAAGCTGACCGGTGAAACGCACTCAGTAGACTATGAGAAATTAGTCGACGCCACGTTCTTGACCATTGCCGTGCCCTCTACCCACACACCGAACTTCAGCATAGCGGCTGAGGCGCAATTTATGCCGCTCAACGATATGCCAAGCATCACTGAAAAACCTGCTGGCTATGTAGTGATTGGTGGCGGTAAGACGAGTATAGATGCCTGCCTATGGTTGCTTGCTCAGGGCGTTGACCCCGATGATATTACCTGGATTCGATCTCGTGATGCCTGGCTGCTCGATCGCGCCAACACCCAGCCTACACATGAGTTCTTCCACAAGTCTGTGGGTTCCATTGCCGCGCAATATGAGGCGATTGCCAATGCCAGTTCTATTGAAGATATGTTTGACCGCCTTGAAGAGGGCGGTTATCTGCTGCGTTTGGATAAAGCGGTGCGGCCGACTATGTTCCATGCCGCCACAATCAGCAAACCTGAAATAGAGCAGTTACAGCGGATTAAAACTATCGTCCGTATGGGCCAGGTGAGCGCCATTGAAAAAGACCGTATTGTTTTAACGAAGGGTGAAATCCCAACCACCCCAGCCCATATCCATGTTGATTGCTCGGCAAGTCTGGAGCGATCTTTTGCTCACAAAGCCCCACGCCCGGTATTTGCTGATGACTGTATTACGCCGCAGATGATCCGCGCCTATCAACCAGCCTTTAGCGCATCTATGGCAGCCTATGTTGAGGTTAACTATGACAGTGACGCCGACAAGAACCGCCTCTGTGCTCTAGTCCCACCGCCAAACCATGATGTGGATTTTATTCCCATGACACTGGCGATGATGATGAACCAATTTAATTGGTCTCTGGATAAGACCCTGCGCCTTTGGGTGCGAGAGAATCGACTGGATGGTTTTACCAAACTAATCAGTAGTGCTGACAAAGCCGATCAGCAGAAGATGGAGATTTTGCAGCGCATTCAAAACAGCGCAATGCCCGCTATCGCCAAGTTACAACAATTCAATGTAGAGCTGCTGAATACAGCGCTATCTAAAGCACTTATCTAAAGGAAACAAAGAATGAGTGAATTTCAAACCTATAAAAAAGACCTCACCCGATCACGTTTGGTTGAGACTGATAAGACACAAGCCCTCGCCGATTTAAAAGCGGGTGATATTTTGGTGGAAATCGAGCGCTTTGCCTTTACCGCCAACAATGTCACTTATGGTGCAGCTGGGGATACGATTGGCTATTGGAAGTTCTTCCCCGCAACAGCAAATGAAAGTGGCGACTGGGGTTGTCTGCCGGTCTGGGGGTTTGCCGAAATTACTGCGTCTAAGACTGATGGGCTTTCTATAGGTGAACGAATCTACGGCTACTTTCCTCCGGCTGACTTTCTTGTAATGTCGCCAATAAAGGTCTCCCCGCAACGCTTTATGGACGGTGTCGCACATCGGGCAGAACTGCCGGCGGTGTACAACAATTATCTGCTGATGTCAGGCGAAGCGAATTATGACCCCTCCAGCGACAATGTTCGCGCCCTGTTAAATCCTCTGCATGTCACGTCCTTTTGTCTCTGTGATGCCTTGCAGTCAGAGACATATCTCGGAGCCTCCCAGGTGCTTATTTTGAGTGCCTCAAGTAAAACCGCCATAGGTCTTGCTCAGGGTTTAGCCGATGCAAAAGACAGCCCTAAAGTTGTCGGCGTGACCTCCCGGACAAACTATGATTTTGTCGCCTCTCTCGGTTGTTACGATGAGATTATTTGTTACGACCAGCTGGGCAATATTGATGAAAGCAAGACCACGGTTATGGTGGATATGAGCGGTAATCGCAGTGTTTTAGGAACCCTGCATGAAGCCCTGGGCGACAATATGCTCAATTGCATCAGTGTCGGTATGACTCACTGGGAAACCCTCAGTGATAATGATCCTCTGGCGGCCAAAATCAATCGCCAGCGCAGCAGCTTTTTCTTTGCTCCTGCCCATGTTCAAAAGCGTGTGGGTGATTGGGGTCAGGACGGATTTAATCAGCAGGCTGGCGCTTTTACCCAGGCGCGCATGCAGCAGAGCGCAGGCTGGATGACTGTGGAGACGGTGCCTGACTTTGGGGCTTTTGCTGAGGTTTATGCTGAGGTTGTGGTGGGTAAGATGAACCCTAATGAAGGGCTTATTGTATTGCCCAAATAATTTGTGGGCGGCCAAGGATGGGCTGAATGAAATTCTGCTGTCGAGGCTCCAGTATCACGCCGCTGCATCTAGTGCAGCAGACCCATACAAGAGATCTCTCACATGCGTTCGAGATAACAGTGGGTTTAGTAGGTAGCCTTGGTGAAAAACTTTAATTGGACTTAAGCTCGGCCGCCTGCTACCTTACTTTAAGTAAGGCAATTATAGGAGTGCAATACCATGTCCAAAGCAACAGTTACCAGCAAAGGGCAGATCACAATACCGTCCTCCATCAGGTCGGCGCTGAACGTAGTGGCGGGTGATCGCGTCGAATTTGTCCGGACAGCGGATGATCGCTTTGAGGTGGTGGCTGTCACTCAAGAAGTGGTTGAGCTGCGGGGAATGATCAAAGCCAAGCGCACAGTTAGCATTGATGAGATGAACAAGGCCGTAAGGGCTAAGGCTGGACAGCGTTGATCGGCTTGGATACCAATGTTCTGGTTCGTTATTTGACTCAGGATGATAAAAAACAGTCAGCCAAAGTTAATGCCTTGATCGAAAATGAGCTTACCGCCCAAAACCCTGGTTTCATTACAGCGATCACTTTGGTTGAAGTCGTATGGGTCCTGGAATCTTGCTATGACCAATCGAAAGAGGGGGTTCTTAATGTGCTGCATGCTTTGTTGACCACCAAACAATTGGTGGTTGAAAAGGCCGATAAGGTCTACATGGCCATGAGGCGCTTCGCAAATGGCAATGCTGATTTTAGTGATGCGCTGATTACCATTTTTTCGGAACAGGAAGGCTGTAGTCGGGTGGTCACTTTCGATAAGCGGGCAGTAAATGTTGGTATGGAGTTGTTGTAGCACACCGCTGGCAAATCCTGCGGTCTATTTTCAGTATCACTTTATTAGCATCTAGTGCGGTTGATCGTCCAAGAGATCTCTCAGATGCGTTCGAGATGGCAGTCCTTGGGCTTGTCATCTCGATATCCCCAAGCGCTAAAAACTGTCGGGACAGAGCCTGCCGTCCCGACTGCATTCATCACTGAGTTGCTCTTTAAAACAACCCAACAACCTCACCCTGTTCATTCATATCAATGCTATTCGCCGCAGGCACCCGCGGCAGCCCCGGCATCGTCATAATATCCCCACAGACCACCACGATAAAGCCCGCACCGGCCGATAACCTCACTTCACGAATGGCCACAACATGATTAGAGGGTGCGCCCTTTTGCGTCGGATCGGTTGAAAAACTGTACTGAGTTTTGGCAATACAGACCGGGAAATGCCCATAGCCACTGTCTTGCAGCTTTTGAATCTGGTCGCGTATTTTCTGATCAGCAATAATATCGTCGGCCCGGTAGAGCCTAGTGGCAACCGTTTTAATCTTCTCCCAAATCGGCATATCGTCAGGATACAGTGGGGCAAAATTGGCATGACCTGAATCCACCATTTCGACCACTTCATGGGCCAGCTCTTCAGTGCCAGCACCGCCATCCGCCCAGTGGGTGCAGTCGATGGCTTTAACGCCATTGGCCAGGGCAATCTTTTTGATCAGGGCAATTTCTGCGTCTGTATCTGAGGTGAAGCGGTTGATACCCACCACCACTGGCACGCCAAAGGCTTTTACATTTTCAATATGGCGAACCAGATTACAGCAGCCATCTTCAAGAGCGGTGAGATCTTCTTTGTCGAGATCTTCTTTGCCGACACCGCCGTGCATTTTTAACGCCCGAGTTGTGGCGACGATCACCGCGGCATCGGGATGTAGGCCTGCGGCACGGCATTTAATATCAAAGAATTTTTCAGCGCCTAAATCAGCACCAAAGCCGGCTTCGGTCACCACATAGTCGGCCATTTTAAGACCCGCTTTGGTAGCGATAACCGAGTTGCAACCATGGGCTATATTGGCGAAGGGGCCGCCGTGAATAATCGCTGGGTTGTTCTCTAGGGTCTGAACCAAATTCGGCGCCAGGGCGTCTTTAAGCAGCACCGTCATGGCGCCGGTGCCGAGTATTTCACTGGCATGAATTGGCTTGTGGTCGCGGGTGTAGGCGACAACAATTTTATTGAGGCGCGCTTTAAGGTCATCTAAGTCAGTGGCTAGGCAGAAGATCGCCATGACTTCCGAGGCCACGGTAATATCGTAGCCATCTTGCCGTGGGAAGCCATTGCCCGGGCCACCCAAACCACAGTTAATACTGCGCAGGGCGCGGTCATTCATATCCGCAACCCGCTTCCAAACAATGCGGCGGGCATCTATTTCCAGACTATTACCCCAGTGAATATGGTTGTCGATTAAGGCTGAAAGCAGATTGTGTGCCGCGCCAATGGCGTGAAAGTCGCCGGTAAAGTGCAGGTTGATATCTTCCATAGGCACAACCTGAGCATAGCCACCACCGGCAGCGCCACCCTTCATGCCAAAGCAGGGGCCGAGGCTGGGTTCGCGCAGGCACACCAGAGCCTTCTTGCCAATGCGGTTAAGTCCGTCGGTAAGACCCACAGAGGTGGTGGTTTTACCTTCACCTGCTGGGGTTGGCGTAATCGCAGTCACCAAAATCAATTTGCCGTCGGGCTTATCTTTTAACGAGGCGATATGGTCAGGGCATATTTTCGCTTTAGTTCTGCCGTAGGGAATTAATGCTGCATCGGGAATATTTAGCTTTGCAGCAATCTCAGAGATCGGTTGGGTGGTGGCACTGCGGGCTATTTTGATATCACTCATGGGGCTCTAACTCCGTTAATTATGTCAATAACACTGCCAGGCAAGGCTATTTCTCGGCGGCGTTGTCACTTTGATGGTCATCTTCCATAAACCGCCATGGCTGCGGCTAGCTGAGACCGGCTTATGCTGTTCTAAAAACGACTCTAGGTCAAGCAGGGCAGGGTTTTGCGGCTATGGCGCTGGAGGATATATGACTGTCGTATCTGCGCCGTGGCGGTCTAGTATTGAGGGTTAAACTGCAAAAAATAGACTAAAAATCACCAACAATTGGGCGTTAACAGATGGCGATGAAAACAAGTGCAAAAGTAGTGGTCGTGGGCGGTGGCGTAGTCGGCGTTAGCACTCTCTATCATCTGGCGAAAAAAGGCTGGACCGATGTGGTGTTGATTGAGCGTAAAGAACTCACGTCCGGATCCACCTGGCACGCTGCGGGTCTGCTGCCGCTGTTTAATATGAGTTACTCGGTGGGTAAATTACACCAGTATTCTGTGGACTTTTACCATGAGCTGGAAAAAGAGACCGGCCAGAATGTCGGCTTCAGTGTGGTGTCTAATATTCGCTTGGCCTCTAACCAAGATCGTATGGATGAGTATAAATACTACTCAGGAGTGGCCCAGACCGTCGGTGTCGAGGTGAATTTTTTAACCCCGGAACAGGTCAAAGACGTTTGGCCAATGGCCAATCTCGACGGCGTTATCGGTGCGATTCAGCATCCAGATGACGGTTATATTCAGGCTGCTGATCTGACTATGGCGCTGGCCAAAGGCGCGCGTTCTCGCGGCGCAGAGATCTATCGCAACACCGCGGTGCTGGATCTTGAACAACAGCCCGATGATAGCTGGATTGTGAAAACCGACAAGGGTGATATCCACTGTGAGCAGGTTGTCTGCTGCACCGGCAATTTTGCTCGCAAGACCGGTGAGATGGTGGGTCTGGATATCCCAGTTATTCCAGTTGAACACCAGTATATTGTCACCGACCCACACCCCGATATTCTGGCGCGCAAGGCCCAAGGGCTTCCCGAGCAGGCCGTGCTGCGTGATTCCGACGCCGGTTATTATCTGCGCGAAGAGGCCGGCGGTTTTATTCTCGGCCCCTATGAAGAGAACGCCCCATGCTGTTATGTAGACGGCCCCAGCGAGCACTCGGAATACGAGCTGTTTAATGGCGATCTCGATCGCCTAATGCCCCATATTGAAGCCTGTATGGAGCGGGTTCCCGGCTTTGCCGAGGTGGGCATCAAGACTGTCTATAACGGTGCTATTGCCTATACGCCTGACGGCAACCCCATTGTTGGCCCAGCCTGGGGTTTGAAAAACTTTTGGCTCAATGAGGGCCATAGCTTCGGTATAACCGCTGCCGGCGGTGCCGGTTGGCAGTTGGCGGAATGGATTGTTGATGGTGAGCCCACTGTGGATATGATGGGCGTCGATCCCCGTCGTTTTGGACCCTATGCAACCCGCGGTTATCTGCGCAGCAAAAACGAAGAAGCCTATGACCATGTGTTCAAAAACCATTATCCAGATGAAGAGCGAGGTGCGGCTCGGCCGCTAAAAACGACCCCCTGTTACGATCGTATGAAAGCGTTAGGTGCAGTGTTTGGCTCGGTCTATGGTTGGGAGCGACCCAACTGGTTTGCCCCTCCCGGATATTCCCTGTCGGCTGAAGACCTCAATAAGTCAGATACCCTGTGGAATAAAAATCATTCAAAAGCCCTGGCCGATGGCCGCATTGTGGAAAAGAATTCCTTCCGCCGCTCCAATTACTTTGATTTTGTCGGTGAGGAATGTCGCCATGTAAATCAGCATGTTGGTGTTCTCGATATGTCGGCCTTCTCCAAAGCCACAGTCACCGGTCATGGCTCAGAAGCTTGGCTAAACAGCATTGTCGCCAACAATATACCCAAGGCCGTTGGGCGCATTGGCCTCTGCCATATGCTCTCTAAAAACGGCGGTGTACGGGCCGAATTCACCATCTATAAGCGCGCTAGAAACAGCTATTATCTGGTCTTTGCCGGTTCCCAAGAGCGCCATGACTGGGACTATCTCACCAAGCTGGCACCGCGAGATGGCTCGGTTAATCTGCAAAAAATCACCACCCAGATGGGTGTTCTTGTAGTCGCTGGCCCCAAGTCTCGGGAGCTGCTGCAAAAGCTCACTGACACCGATATGTCTAAGGACAACTTTAAATGGCTCACCGGCAAATCCATCAATGTGGGTTATGCCCAGGCCGAAGCGCTGCGGGTTAACTTTGTTGGCGAGCTGGGCTGGGAGCTGCACCATCCCATAGAGATGCAAAACTATATCTTCGATGAGCTGATGAAGGCTGGCGCCGAGTTCAATATTAAGCCCTTTGGTATTCGCGCAATGGAGAGTATGCGCATCGAGAAATCCTATCGTCTGATTCCCCGTGAGATGTCGATTGAATACTCCGCCCTTGAATCCGGTTTAGAGCGTTTTGTAAAACTTGATAAAGACTGCGATTTTGTCGGTAAGCAGGCGCTGATCGCCTGGCAACAGCGCGGTTTTGATAATTGTTTCGCCACCTTGGAGATTCATGGCGTCATCGATGCTGATGCCCGGGGTTCTGAAGGACTCTACTGCGATGATCTGTTGATAGGCCGAGCTACCTCTGGGGGCTTTGGCTTTCGCACCAATAAGTCTCTAGCGCTGGGTCTGGTGAAGGCCGCTTATGGCGCCATAGGCACCGAATTGGAGATTGAAATTCTCGGTGATCGCTACCGAGCAACGGTTATCGAAGAGTCACCTTTTGACGGCGAAAATAGCTGTTTGCGAAGCTAGTTTTTAGGCGCGTCGCAAACTGATATTTCAGTGTCGTAGAAGCAGATGCGGCAGCGCCTAAACAGGCACAGACTGCGAGCAATAAAGATCCCATAAAAGAGAGAAAAAACTCTCCAACGGAAGAATGATTATGACTGAAACAACTGGGCGTAGAAGAGCGGGTAGAGAGGGTGGTGGCCGTGACGGACGCCGTGAAACTCGTGCCAATGCAGTAGTCAAAACCGCGCCCTTTATCGAGCGCAAGATTCCCTATTTCGAATACCTCAGCGAAGAGAATCTGCAGCTTATCGAAGACAATGCGGATATCTTGCTCGAAGAGATCGGTATCGATTTTCTCGATGACCCCGAAGCGCTGGCCATGTGGACCGCAGCCGGTGCAGATGTAAAAGGCTCTCGCGTGCATTTCCCCAAGGGTCTCTGTCGCTCGATTATTCAGGCCACGGCGCCACGCGAATTTGTGCAGCACGCGCGCAACCCAGAACGCAATGTGATTATTGGCGGCAAGCGCACGGTATTAGTGCCGGCCTATGGTTCACCTTTCGTCCATGATATCGACAAGGGTCGCAGATACGCCACCATTGAAGACTTTCAAAATTTTGTAAAACTGGCCTATATGGCACCGGGGATTCACCATTCCGGCGGCACTATCTGTGAGCCTGTGGATCTGCCAGTAAACAAACGCCACTTCGATATGATTTACAGCCACTTTAAATACAGCGACAAACCTCTGATGGGTTCAGTGACTCACCATGAGCGCGCTCAGGACACAGTGGATATGGCCAAGCTGGTCTTTGGCGATGAGTTTGTCGACCAAAACTGCGTGCTTACCAGCCTGATTAATGTCAACTCTCCCATGACCTACGATGCCACCATGCTCGGTTCCCTCAAAGTCTATGCGCGGAATAATCAGGCCACAGTAGTCTCACCCTTTATTCTGGCTGGGGCCATGTCGCCGGTCACCGCAGCGGGCACTGTGACCCAGATCCTGGCGGAAGCTCTGGCCGGTATCGCCTTTACTCAGCTCTGTCGTCCCGGCGCACCGGTTATCTTTGGAACCTTTGCTGCGGCAGTGTCTATGGCCACTGGCGCACCTACCTTTGGTACCCCAGAGCCAAGCCAAGTTATCTATGCCGCTGCGGCACTGGCACGTCGACTGGGCGTTCCCTTTAGAAGTGGCGGTGGACTCACCGGCTCCAAGTTACCCGATGCTCAGGCCGCCTATGAAGCCGCTAACACATTGCAGACCGCAGCCCTGGCCGGCGTACATTTTATGTTGCACACCGCCGGTTGGTTAGAAGGGGGGCTGGCTATGGGTTATGAGAAATTTATTATGGACTGCGATCAGGCCAGCATGATCTCTGTACTGCTCTCGGGTATGGATATGTCCGAGAACGGTCAGGCGCTAGATGCTGTCCGTGAAGTGGGTCCCGGTAAACATTACCTGGGTTCAGCCCACACCCTGAAGAATTTTGAAACCGCATTCTACCGCTCAACTGTAGCGGACAATAATAGCTATGAGCAGTGGCAGGTAGACGGTTCTCTGGATACTGCACAGCGCGCTAATCTGCTGTGGAAAAAAAACCTCAATGATTATCAGGCACCGGCATTTGACCCGGCGATCGACGAAGCATTGATTGATTTTATGGCCCGTCGCAAAGGCTCCTATGCCGACCGCGACTACTAAGCATGACTAATAAGCAAGAGTCTTGAGGAATAAACCCCATGTCTGAAGAAGACGATATTGTACTAACTGAGTTATCCGATGCAGATCTGGTTTTGCAGATGCATGACGATCTCTACGACGGCTTAAAAGAAGAAATCGAAGAGGGTACACAGATTCTCTTGGATCGAGGCTGGTCCCCAGAGCGCGTCTTAGGTGAAGCGCTGGTGGACGGTATGACCGTGGTCGGTGTGGATTTTCGCGACGGCATTTTGTTTGTCCCGGAAGTACTGCTGGCGGCGAACTCTATGAAAGGTGGCATGTCTATTCTCAAGCCTCTTTTAGCCGAGACCGGGGCCAAGCCCGTGGGCACCATGGTGATTGGCACGGTTAAAGGGGATATCCATGATATCGGCAAAAACCTGGTAGCGATGATGATGGAAGGCGCAGGGTTCGAAGTTCACGATATGGGTATTAACAATAGTGTCGAAGAATATCTCGCCGCTCTCGAACGTCACAAACCCGATATTTTGGGCATGTCCGCTCTGCTCACCACCACCATGCCCTATATGAAAGTAGTGATTGATGCCCTGAAAGATCATGGCCTGCGCGAAAAATATATTGTCATGGTTGGCGGTGCGCCGCTGAATGAAGAATTTGGCACTGCGGTTGGCGCCGATGCCTACTGTCGCGACGCTGCGGATGCAGCTACCACGGCGATTCGTTTGGTCCAGGAACGCAGAGCCCTAGAGGCGGCCTAATGACCGTCGCGAGCCCAGTCACTGGCTCAGTCGTTCCGGGCAAGTTATTGGTGATTGCCTGTGGCGCCCTGGCCCGAGAGATAGTCTGGCTGCAAAAGCACAATGGTTGGGGTCAGATCGATCTGCAATGTTTAGATGCCGAGTTACATAACAGGCCGAAACAAATCCCTCAG
>Ga0209602_1001731_pt1 | contig 18795 bp, 9 predicted proteins | sample COGITO_mtgs_1205_3_FD_184810 | JGI IMG/M metagenome (GOLD analysis project Ga0209602, IMG submission 184810) | Pelagic marine microbial communities from North Sea - COGITO_mtgs_120524 (SPAdes) (version 2) | ecosystem: Environmental > Aquatic > Marine > Epipelagic ...
TACCGAAGAAGTTATACCTGAAGATGCCGTAGGATTTGTTTACAAAATAGAACATATTCCTTCTGGCAAATACTACATTGGTAAAAAATCATTACAAAGTGTTCGTAATGTAAAAATCGGAGTTAGGGAATTACAACGTATTAAAGAAGAACGAAAGTTAAAAGGTATACGAGGTTCACTACCCAAAAAGAAAAAAGTTAGAAAATCTTCTGACTGGCAAAAGTACTTTTCATCAAACGATTGGATTAAAGAACAAATCTCAGAGGGTAAGAACGATGAGTTTAAACGTACAGTACTTAAATTTTGTTATTCAAAGAAATCATTATCTTATTATGAAGTACATTATCAATTCGAATATAACGTACTTTCAGATGATAAATCACTCAACGGAAATATTTTAGGAAAATTTTATCGAAAAGATTTGGATAATTAAATTATTATTCGTATATTAGTACCTAATTGTATATACACAAATAATAATATTATGACTTTAGACCAAATAGCAAGAAAATACGGAATAAATAAAAATTCCCTAAACGCAAAAGATGATGGTATTAAAATAGCAATAAAATCAATCCAAGACTTAGTAAAGGGTATGGAAAATGATAAAATTGATATAAAATATATAGATGGGGTAAAGAAGTTAGGTAACTTTCTTTATGATGTATCTGATTCAACTATCGGATAATTTGGTAAATCCAAATATTTTTCGTATATTTACTTAAAATTTAATTTATGCTCTCCGCAAGAAATAAGTTAGTTGTTATAAACGTATTGGATTCTGCATTAGGTGTTGGTACATCAATGAAGGGAAATGAACAAGCACATCATTGTCCTTTTTGTCATCATCATAAGAAGAAACTCCAAATAAATTTAGATTCACAATATTGGCATTGTTGGGTATGTGATTCTAAAGGTAGAAGTATTCAATCGTTACTTTACAAACTAAACCTTGATAGAAGTGAAATCTCAAAGATTCATTCTATATATGGTGAGTATAAACCCAAGCGAAATGAGAAGGAAGTTGAAACAATAACACTTAGACTTCCAAAAGAATTCCAATCACTTTCTAAAAAACCAAAATCAATTAATCCGATTTATAATCAAGCAATTGGATATCTTAAACGTAGAAAGATTTCTATGGATGAGGTACTCAAATATAATATTGGTTATTGTGAAGAAGGATTATATAGTGGTAGAATAATTATTCCATCTTACAATGAGGATGGTGAGTTAAACTATTTTGTAGCTCGTTCTTTTTATGAAGATGAAAAGATGAAATATAAAAACCCACCTGTTAGTAGGGATGTAATTGTATTTGACAATCAAATAGATTGGAATGAACCCATTACATTAGTAGAAGGAGTATTTGATTCATTCTCAGTAAAACGAAACGTAATACCAATCTTAGGTAAGTTTCTTCCTAGAACTTTGAAAGATAAGATTGGTGAAAGGGGAGTAAAGGAAATTAACATATTATTAGATTCAGATGCAGTAGATGATTCTACTAAGCATGCAAACTACTTTATTAAAAATGGTATAAAGGTAAAAAACATTATACCTGATGAAATGGATGCAGGTGATATGGGATTTGATAAAGTAAACGAATTATTAAAAGAAACCAAAGAAACTGGTTGGGATGATTTAATCCTAAGTAAACTAAATAATATATGAAGGTAGAAAAGATTTACCACTTAGCGGATTTACATATCCGTAATTTAAAAAGACATAAGGAATATAGAGAAGTATTCCAAAAATTCTTAAACAACGTAGATAAAGATAACATTGAGAATTCAGTTATCTATTTAGCTGGTGATATTGCTCATGCTAAAACTGAGATGAGTCCTGAATTGGTTAGAGAAATCAGTTGGTTCTTAACCGAATGTGCAAATAGAAAACACACATTCTTAATTACTGGTAATCACGATTGTAACTTAAATAATAATTATAGATTGGATGTACTAACTCCAATTGTAGAAAACTTAGAAAATGATAGAATCCACTACCTTAAAGATACTGGTGTGTATCCCTTCCATAATATTACTTTTGTGGTTTATTCGATACTCGATAAGCAAGAGAATTGGCCAAAGGGTGAACTGGTAGAGGGTGAGAATACAATATGTTTATTCCACGGACCCGTAAATGATTCCACAACTGATATAGGATATACTGTATCATCCAATTCATTCACAACTGAAATGTTTGATGGATTTGATATGGTTATGTTGGGTGATATTCATAAAAGACAAACATTGGGAACATCAACCATAGCATATGCTGGTTCTATGATTCAACAAAACCACGGAGAATCATTAGAGAAACATGGTTATCTATTATGGGATGTTGAAAGTAGAACTTTTGAAGAATTTGATATTCCTAATGATTATGGATTCTATACATTAGATGTAAACAATGGTGTAGTTCCAACAGTTACTAATATGCCAAAGAAACCAAGATTAAGAGTTAGGGTTTCAAATACTGACCCTTCTCAGATTAAAAAGGCATTAACTCAAATAAAAAAGAAATATAAAGTACAAGAGTTCACTGTTACTCGAATGGATACCTTATCTAAACAAAAGACTGGTAACTTCGATGATAGATTAGCTATTGGAAATGTGAGAGATGTTGAATTCCAAAACGAATTGATTAAAGATTATTTGGAAAGACAATATTTGGCAGATGATGATACTATTGATAAGATTAAACAAATCAATAGAGAAATAAATACAAAGTTGGTTGAAGAAGAGATGACACCAAATGTACAATGGGTTCCTCATCAGTTTGAATTCTCTAATATGTTTTCCTATGGTGAGAACAATAAGATACGTTTTGATGGTATAAATGGTATAGTAGGTATATTCGCTCCTAATGCTTCAGGTAAATCATCTCTATTCGATGCACTATCCTTTTGTATATTCGATAAGACGAGTAGAACGTATGTAGCTAAGAACGTACTTAATAATAGAAAGAGTAACTTCTATTGTAAACTTCACTTCAAAATAGAAGATGTAGATTACTTTATTGAAAGAAGAGCTAAACTAATTAACAAAGGGAGAAACCTAAAAGTAGATGTATCCTTTTGGAGAGAGGATGAGAGTGGTATCCATTCATTGAATGGAGAGCAGAGGAGGGATACCAACTCTATCATCCAACAATACTTAGGAACTTATGAAGATTTTGTATTAACTACACTTTCACTTCAAGGTAACAATTCCCTATTCATAGATAAATCACAAAGTGAGAGAAAAGAAATACTTGCTCAATTTATGGGTGTGGATATCTTCGATAAACTTTACTCACATGCTTATAATGAGAATAGAGATAACGCTTCCTTAATACGAAAGTTTAAGAGAGATGATTTTACTCAACAATTAGCTGATATACAAATTGATTTAAAGAGAGCAGAAGCTGAATATAAATTAGAACAAGTTAGTTTAACAACTGCTAAAGAAGAGGTGGAGAAGCACAATCAGAAATTAATCTCTCTCAACGAAAAAATTGTAAAAGTTAAATCCGACAATTATTCTAAAGAAGAATTGGAAACAAAAAAATCGACTTCGGAAACTTCGTTAACCGAATTGATATCTCAAAGAGATAAGACACAATCTAAGATTGAGGAGTTTGAGGAAACCCAAATCCAATTAGAAGAAAAAATTGATTCGTTTGATGAGGAGGAAATCACCGAAGGATATGATTTGTTTAACAAATATACATCTGATTTAAAAGATTTAAATAATGAATTAGATAAGTTAAAAATCAGAGAAGATTCTTTATTAGAACGAATGAAGCATTTGGAATCCCATAAGTATAATGAGGATTGTGATATTTGTATGGAAAACTCCGAATCAATCATTGATGCTAAAGTAGGAGTAACTGCAGATTTAAGTATATGTTCAGTTAATAAAAAAGAAATGTTAGAACAAAAGGATGTTTTACTTCTTGCTATTGATTCACGTAAACGTTATTCGACTTTATTGAAACAACTTAATAAGTTTAAGGGTGATGAAACAAAAGTGAGTAGAGATATTAACATACTTATCAACAAGTTATCAACATTTGAAACTAAAGAAATCAAACTAAATGGTGAACTTCTACAAGCTACACAACTTATAAAAGATTATTTGGATAATGAAAAGCAAATTAAGAAGAATAAAGAACTTAGAGATGAGATTATTGATGTAAGACATAAGTTGAGTAAATCGAAACAAATCTTATCAAATAGTGAAGCTGATATATTAATACTAAATGGTTCAGTATCTTCTTTAAAGAATCAAAAGAAAACTATTGAAGATAGAATAGATGAAGTATCTAAGTTAGAAGAACAATTTGGATTGTATGAATACTATCTAAACGCTTTAGGAAAGGATGGTGTATCTTATGAATTGATTTCAAAAGCTCTTCCTATGATAGAGGGTGAAGTAAATAACATCTTAGGTCAAATCGTAGAGTTTGGATTACAATTGGAAATGGATGGTAAGAACGTTAACGCTAACATCGTTTACGATGACCAGAAATGGAGTTTAGAGATGTGTAGTGGTATGGAGAGGTTCATTAGTGGATTAGCAATTAGAATCGCTCTAATCAATGTATGTAATCTTCCTCGTCCTAACTTCTTAGTAATCGATGAAGGGTTTGGAACATTAGATAATGAGAACTTAACATCATTGTATATGTTGTTTGCTTATCTTAAAACTCAATTTGAATTTGTGATGATAATCTCACATATAGATTCTATGAGAGATGTTGTAGATACTTTGATGGAAATCAAAAAGGTAAATGGGTTTAGTAATATTAAATATTAACGTATGAATATAGGAATTATTGGTCAAGGATTTGTTGGTAACGCAGTTTATCAAAAATTTAGAAAATACTACAATGTTTTAACTTATGATATTGTATCTGAAAAGGGTAACAGTACATTTGATAAGTTAGAACGAACTTGTAGAACTATATTCGTATGTTTACCAACACCAATGAATTCAGATGGTAGTTGTAATGTATCTATAATAGAAGAAGTTTTAGAGAAATTAAACTACAAAGGATTTCATGAAGTGGTTATTAAATCTACAATACCACCAGGTACAACTGCTAGGTGGAATGAAAAGTTTCTTGATTTACAAATAGTTTTTAATCCTGAATTTTTAACTGAAAGAAATGCTGTTAAAGATTACGAAAATCAAAACAGAATAATTTTAGGTGGACCAAGACCTGCCACTACAAAGTTAAAAAGAATCTTTTCAAAAGTATTTCCATCAGCACATATAATCAAAACAGATTCAACTCATGCTGAAATGGTAAAGTATTTAACTAATACATTTTTAGCTACTAAAGTATCATTTGCAAATGAAATATATCAGTTGTGTGATAATTTAGATATTGATTACGATAAAGTAATTGAGTATGCAACTTATGATGAAAGATTAGGTAAATCACATTGGAATGTTCCGGGTCACGATGGTGATTTTGGTTTTGGTGGACATTGTTTTCCAAAAGATTTAGCCGCTTTACTTAATTTATCGGAAAAACTAAATACAATAAATAATGTATTATGTGCAACTCAAGAAACTAACAATAATGTTAGGAGTAATAGAGATTGGGAAGATATGAAAGGTAGAGCAGTTACTTAGACCTTAATACATTAGTAGGTAGAGTTTGATTAGGAGTTACTTTCTCTTTAATTAAACTTTCCACTAAACCATTCATCTTATATCCTTTATCCTTACAAAAAGATTTTAACAATTGATGAATCTCAGCATCAATTTGTAACATTGCATATTTTTTCATATTTTTATCCATTTTCTTTCACTATTAAGAGTAAACGAGCCTATGTGAGTTCTATTCCATTCAGATGGATTTATTAGTGATAAAAATATATCACCTTTACCATCATCATATAAATGATAGGTATCACCAATAACAGGCTCAAAGTTAAATTTAGATTTGTAAACCAAATCATTCCATTTATATTCTTCAACTAATTTTTGATACTCTTCTTTCAATTCATTGAATTTAGAAGATAGTTGTTTGTTTACTTTATTAACACTTATACTTTTCCAAGTTGATATATCCTCCATCTTAATTGCAGGTGCACCAACATTAGTTCCATATGGTAATACGTTAGAGTTATAACCCATTTCTTCATCATAAACTATGTTATCTGGGTATTTCTTCTTCATTCTTTAGAACTCTTTAGTTTTCTTTAGAATAAATATTGTAATTTAATTTTTTGAAATATTTATAATGGAAATAAAGTAACTATTCATTAATGGCTAGAATTAAAAAATATTCACCCGAACAAAACTTATCATCATTTCAAACTCTTATATTAGATGAAAATCCCAATTCGGATTATTTTAGAATAAGTGAGTTTAAAGATACGTTTACTGGTGGTAAGAATGGATTTCTTATAGAAGGTTCTGAGTATTTAAAAGAATCAACCGAAATTAAGATTGAACTTTTAGATGTAGAGGGTAATCCTATATACTTTGAGCCAGGTAATGGTATTCCAGAATACTATGAAGGTATTTCTAAATTAATAGCTGTTTACATATATAACGATACTCCAATTGGATTAGGTAAGATTACTGTTTTAGGTGAACTTAAAAAATACGATGACAATGGAGTAATAAGAGATGTACCAGACCAATGGAAAGGTACTTACAATGTTAAGTGGGAACGAACATTTCAAATAAATCAACTACTTTCTAACGAAGATAAGGTTAGGTTTTATCGCAGACCTAAAGTTACAATAGATGAGATAGTAAAGCCTATTTTTAGTGGTAATCCACCATCAGTAACTCAAACTGGGTCTGTTGATGGTATTCCATTGGTTCCACTTGCTGGTAGTAATGTATCCGATTTTATATTACCTACAAGTTACCGATTGAAAGTTAACTCTGGTAATAAATGGACAGGTTCAGTTGAAGGTGAAAAAATAACATTTGATAATATAACGTATTCTCCAACAATTGAAGAAATTGTAAATGAAACTGAAATAATTGTATCACCTCCATACGCAGAAGATAATATTGTAACATCATTTACGAATGAAGATTATTCGGTAGAGTTTCCATATATAGAAGGTGTAGGTGATTTGGCAACGGCACTAACTGGTTCTTTTGCTAAGATTAGTATTACTGATATGAAAACTTTTGTAGGTGATGCTGCAAGAGTAAAGATATTTAGAAGGTCACAAAATAACTTAACTGATTTTGAATTTGTACAAGAGATACAATTAGAATCAAATGAGTTACTTAGAGATATAACAACATTTGCCAAAAAGGAAGAACCATATGGATTCTTTTCTCAGGCAGTATTAGATGATTATTGGGCAACCTCATCAATTGATTTTGATGTTACATTTAATCAAAACTTTTTATACAATTCAGCTAAGTTAAATTCTACTCCCACAAATTACTTCTTTACATCTGAGAGTTTTGATATTCAGAATGGAGTTGAATATACATTGGATTTAAATGTAAGAAAAGAAACAACTGACCCTAATGCCTATTTAAAAGTATTTTTAAGTGGTTCTTATAATGGAAAGGGTGTAGAACAACAAATAGCAAATTTACCTTCAACGGCTGGAATACTTCAGAAAACAAACTTTAGTGAAAATATAGTAGCAAATAATTTTGATAATGCTGAACTATATTTTGAAGTAAGTGGTAGTGATTGGTATGTAAATAATATAAGTTTAAAGGCATCACAAGAAACATCGTTTTCTCCAGATGAGATTACATTTATACAACAAGTACCTAAATTATTAGTAGAAGAAACATTTGATTATCGTTTTGAATTTTACGATATCAATAACAATTATATTCCAATAACAGTAGAAGATACAAAAACATTTAGTGGTGGTAACACTAATCTATTTGAAAAAAGTCTTGAGTTAACTCCTCAAAATTTATACTTCTCATTTGATTCGGCATCTAGTCCGGCTAATGCAGTACCACCACTAACAATAGCAATTGATGTTGATACTACATTGGTAACTGGTTCCATAACTTATACATCTGGTGCATTTGATTTCTTTGGAAATTTATTATCATCATCACAATACGCTGGTGGTATTTATCCTGGTTACTTAACTAATTGGGATGTGGATGGTGGTAGAGAACCATTTTTAAGAGTACAAGATTTTACGGGTTCCAGAGATGATATCTCAGTTCAGTTCATTAGATATACTGGTGCTATTGAAGGAGTTTCTGATACCTTTGTAATTAGTAGAGTTGAAGATGGTAAGGGTGGTGTTAGTTTTGAAATAGTACCATTCAGAGGAGTTCAGATAAAAAATAAAGAATCTAAAACTTTAGAAATACAGGCAGTAAGAGTTGATGGTATAAATAGAATAAATTTAAGAGCTGGTTTAGATAGAGGATTCTCTGATGCTAAATTACATTTATTATCATCATCATTAGATGGTACAACTGAAGTTAATACTTATGTATCACTTTCACAAGCAATTACAAACTCTGACTTTATAGAAGGTGTAAGTGTTGGTACAACTGGTAGTGGTGAGATTGATTATAATGCTATCTTTGATAGAGATGCAATCGATAATGAGTTGACTGTTTATCTTATGGATGGACCAACTTCGGAATCTATTTTAACATCACAAATTCTAACTGATTTAAAAGATGGTTTGAATCCTGGTTTGATAACATCAACCGCAGACCAATTTAATATAAAATATAAACCAAGAGAAGCATTTTCATTTGACCCTTCTCAGATAATTGTAACATCATCATTCCAACAAAGAGGTAGTACTCTGAATCCATTAACTGCTAGTTTGGTTGTAAAACCATCAGCATCGATTCAACCTTTAACTGAACTACCTGAGTTATTTGTATTTTATGATACTGGTGCTTTTGATGATACGATAACAGTGGCTGTTACTAATGTTGTAGGTGATTCGATAGATAGTGGATTTCCTGGTATTAGTGTTCCATATTATACTGCTACTCAAACAAAACAATTAAACTTTGAATTTACATATACGGAACCAGTTACTTCTGCATCTGTAACTGCAAACAAAACATTCTTTATTACACCTGATGGTTTACCAGGTCAAGATTCTATTGTTATTGATATAGACCCTAATCCAATTTCATTAGGTTCAAATCATAAAGGTGAAGTATATAATTATTCTTTAGCTGATACCGATGTACAAGTAACACAAGGTGATTTATTTTTAATAAATACTGGTAGTGGTAATCCTGGAACATTTACAACAACATCAATTGTACCTACTAATATAGTTTTCGAAACCTTAGTTGGTGATTCAACAACAACAATGAGTTTGGCTGGATTTGAAACAATGTCAGCACTAAGTGCAAGTGTACAATTTGATTTTAATATATTTCCATACTTCACATCATCTTTAATAACTGCAAGTAAAACTCAAAAATTTACAAAGATAGTAGATGGTGGTGGTCCGATTGAAGTAACATTAGACCCAATAGCCACTGCACTAAACGCAGATGAGGTAGGATTTGTTTCTAATTATTCAAGTGCAACAACCGAAGTATTTATAAAACAAGATGATGAGTTCTTCTTCTATGATGAATTCGATGGTGGTAGACCGGGTACATTTGTAACGGAATCTATAACACAAAGAAATATACAATTCTCAGAAGTTTCATCTTCATTTAGAGATTTAAGTGTATCTGGTAGTATATCTTCATCTGGTGGAGAGATATTACACTTTAAAGGATTCGGTGGATTAGCAAACAATCAACCATCTGCTAGTATTACATATAACTTTAAGGTTTATCCTTATTCTTTAACTGGTGGTGTAGCTGGTATTCCTAGAATAGTTTCAAAAACACAAACGTTTTCAAAAGTAAATGATGGAACTGCTGCAAGAAAAGTAAGTTTAGTTGCTAGTAGTGATGTGGTTGTTTATAATGGTGATGGAATTAAGGTGGCTCCATCTGGTGATGTTCAATTATCTGCAACTGCGATAAACGTAACTGGTTCTTCTTTCTTTACATTTTTAAATAATGATGGCTCTACAATACAAGCATCATCCACAAATAACTCAACAACAGTTGGTGATTTACCAGCAACTGGTTCAACAAAAACATTTACAGTTGAATTAAGGGATGGTTTAGCAACTGGACCAATTGTAGATACTGATAGTGTAACTATATCTGGTGTTGGTGAAGGTTCAACTGCATATTCTGCTCAACTTTCAAATCCAGCATCTTCTGTAACTGTTGAAGTCGATGGTACAACATTCTTTCAAAACAGTGGAACTTTAATAAGAGCATATAAGGGTGGAAGTGAATTACAATATGTTGAAGAATATGATGAAGAGGCAGTTGACCCAATTACATTCTTACCAATTGGTACATTCGGACAATTCTCTGCATCTATTGAACAAATATCAACGTATCTAACACAAGGTACTTTAAGAGATAGTAAAGAAATTGTTTCATCATCAGGTGATTTATATGCATCTGCATCAGCTGTAACTAATTGGAATTCACCTCAATCAAATACACAAGGTTCAATCATATACAAAATAGATTTTGAAAATGGTAGAGCTACTCAATTTGTACAACAATCATTCTCAACTGTATTCGAAGGAGCAACTGGACCTGGTATTGTAATGAGAGGTGAGTGGACAGGTAGTATTCCATACATATTTGACCAAGGTAACCAAAGGAGAGATGCTGTACTTAGAGATGTTAGTGGAACAACTCATTATTGGGCAACAACACAATTAGTACCATCTGGTTCGGAATATACCGATGGAGATGATGTTTACACAATAGAACCCATACTACCATCACAAACAAATCCTGATGGTACTTATGTTGAGGGAACTATTGATACCAATGGTTGGGAATATTTAGGTGAACAAGAACTATTCGTTGCAGCTAAGATTGCAATATTTGATGAATCATTTGTAAAAAATACAATTAATGTTGGTGAACCTACAACCGATTATGATACTAATCCTCAAATTGCTATTGTTGGTGGAACTGATGAACCTTATATATCGATAGGTCAAGATATTCAAGGATATGGACAACAAGGTGCATATATAGGTGTAACTGAAGATGGTGGACCCGGTGGTGAAGTTGGTGGTTTACTATCACTTTCGGGTGACCCAACTGATGCTAATCACAAATCCCTAAGATGGGATGGAGCAAACTTATTAATCAGAGGAGCAATAAGACAAACTGCAACTGGAACAATTGAACCACAATTAAGAGGTGATTGGTCACAACCTACAAATTATAATATATTAGATTCGGTAATACACATCGGTCAGAGTTGGAGTGCAAATACTGCACATACATCATCTGCAGCTGGTAACTCTGGTCCTCCGGGTACTGGTATTTATTGGGATTCATCATCTGGTACTGGTAAGACTGTAAGTTTAGCAGCATCTACATTCGTTATTGAATTTGACCAAGATGGTAATAACCCATCACCAAGTACCATTGATGTATTTGCATCTTCATCAAACTTTTTAGACCCTTATTTTAAATTTACTGGTGGTACTACTTTCTTTTCGGATGAAACATCATTTACTGATGGTTCCGATGATGATAATGATATTGTTAGTTCAATTGATATAAGTACAGCAACTATGGCATCTATGCCTCTTCAATTTAGAGTTGGTGTTTCTGAAGGTGACCAATCCGAAGTAGTTAGTGATGTAATTAACGTATTTGGTGTTAAGCCGGGTTCAGATACTGTACCAAATTTCTTTATTACTCCAATAGCTGGTGGTACTCAAATAAAAAATAGTACTGGTACTATTGAACTACAAGTTCAAAAGGCAGATATTAGTGGAATAACTAATATAACATCTGGTACTGATGCACGAATTTATGATGGTGGTACTTTACTTGCTGCACAAACTGGTGTTACTGATGGTGGTAATGGTGTGGCTTATAACCCAATCATTGCATCAAGTTTCATTACTGGAACTAAAACACTTTTACTAAAAGATAATGGTGGTACGGTATTAGATTCTATAACACTATTGGATGTAACCGATGGTTTAGGTGGTGGTTCGTTTATCGCATCAAACTTAAAAACAAATAGAGATACATCAGTTACTCCAAATACATTTAGTCCAACTACATTAACTGCTCAGGCATCTTTCTATGATACATCTGGAACTGAATATACCAAAAATGTAACAATAACACCATCTTTAGTTGGAAGTACAGACCATATGGCGGTTGGTACTGCAACGGGTGATTCTGAAATTACAATAACCGCAGATGATGGAGATGGTACAACAATTACATTAGGTGGTTCATCGGTGGCAACAAAGGATGTTGTATTAACTGCAGTATTTACTGACCCTGCTACTTCTCAAACAACTACAATAAACGAAACATTCTATATTGTATCTGATGGTGTAGATGGTATAGATGCAATTACTATAATTAATACAAACCAAGCACATTCACTACCAGCTTCATCTGCTGGTGTAGTTTCATCATATGCAAATAGTGGAACTAACATTAGAGTATTTGAAGGTGTTAATGAATTAACTTATGATGGTACAGGTACATCCGATGGAACATGGACAGTTTCTTCTACATCACAATCACCATCTACTACAATTACGATTGGTAGTATAACTGATAATGGTGATGATATAACTGTTGGTAATCATTCATTAATGGATAATGCTGAAGATACCGTTACCATAACTTATAACATCACAGGTACGAGAAGTGGTGGTGCATCATTTACATCAACAACAACACAAACTTTAACAAAAGCAGCTGCTGGTTCAGATGCAGAAAGTATAAGATTATCAGCAGATTCTCAAATATTTAGAATAGCTCAAGATGGAACTGTTTCACCATCGACAATTACTATTACTGCAGATAGACAAAATGTATCAACAAATACTACATTTACTACTAACCCTACTCCAATATCAACTGGTGGTAGCGGGGATACTTTAACGATGAGTTATACTAATTTCTCACAAAATGGTGCACATACATCAAATACAATTACAGCAACTGCTGGTTCTGTATCGGATGAAATTACAATAGTAGAAGTAAGAGAAGGAACTAATGCACTAACGGTAATTTTATCAAATGAAACTCATACTTTACCTGCAGAACCAAATGGAAATGTTTCATCATATGTTGGTAGTGGTACTACAATTACTGTATTTGAGGGAGCAACAGAACTTAATCACGATAATGGTGGTGATGGTGGATTTGATGTAACTGCAACTGGTACAAACATAACAGCCGGTACTATTTCTGATAGTGGTAATAAGGCATCTGTTGCTAACCATAGTAATATGACAGCTGACTTGGCATCGGTAGAATATGAAATTGATATTCAGAGATTTGATGGTACAAATGTAACATTATTCAAAACACAATCATTTTCAAAAGCCAAATCAGGTGTTGATGGTGCAGCAGCTGGTATAGTATATGCTGGTAATTGGAAGTTAACATTACCAGATGGTAGTTCTCCTAATCCAGGTGGTACTGATAAGGTTGTATATCTCGGTGAAACTGATTTAGTTTATGTTGTAAAATATGGTGGAAGTTATTATACTTGTGAAGTCACTCATAGATTTATAGGATATCCACAGGCATCTCATTCTTCGGTTGTGGGTGATGTGGTTGGTCTTGGAACAAGTCCAAATTACACATATTACATATGTACAACTAATACAAACCAATCACCTACCGCTGAACCTAGTTCTTGGACTAACCTCGGTAGTTCAATTACACCTGGTACTACACAAACTGGAGCACAAGGTAATCTTTGGGCATCATTTGGAGCAGAATTTACTTCGGTAGCAACTGATATACTTTTCGCTGAAGATGTTTATGCTAATAGAACAATAAACATTGGAACTGATACCGGTAACAACCCTGTCATAGCATTAAACTCAGATTCATCATCTGGGTACATAAATCCATTTATATCAATTGGACAAGAAGCCGTATCACAATCATTTGGTGAAGAAGGACTTTTCTTAGGATATTCATTAGGTAAGCCTGCACTTTCTATGGTAAATGGTAATTCATTTATGTCTTATGATGTTACAGGTTCTCTTAGATTATCAGATGTACCTTTAACTGGTACGGGTTCTTCTATTATTGGTGCTGAAATAAAAGTAGGTAGAAATTCCAATATTGCAATAGGGAATCCTGGTGATTATAGTTTTAAAGTATCAAATGATGGTATTGTATCCGCCTCAGAAGCATTCATACAAGGTCAAATACAAGCTGATAGTGGTCAGATAGGAGATTGGAGAATCGATGAAACAACTAGAACTCTAAGAGATGATAACTCTGAGATTATTTTTGACCCTAATTTACCCGAAATACAATTATATAAAGGAACACCACAAGTAACCACAATTACAAATAGTATAACCTCATCTGTGGAATGGTCTACTGCTACAAATCAATTTATCATTACGGGTACGGGTTCACCCCCATATCCAAGTGGAGAAACGGGTGGTGGAACTCAAAGAATAAAAATATCAAAATATGTTAATAAATTTGATGTTGCATCTTTAGTTGAACTATCCAATCATGATAACGGAGATATTGCTCATGGTGGTTACTATTTTGATATGTCTGATTCAACCCTTGCTGCAGCTGGAGGAAACCCTGCACATTACTTAGCATTTTCAACAACACAGGATGGAACCCATAATGGTGGAAGTGAATTTAATTTTCCAACAACATTACCAGCAACAGCAGGTGGTACTAGTCAAGGGTTTTTAATTATATCGAGTTCTGAGGCACCTGGAACTGCGGGAGCATATGTACAAATTCACTACTCGGCAAGTATGGACCCATCTATAACAAACAATAAATTACATTATTACAATAAAAACCAAGCTGGTGCTGGTGGAGAAGTTCTACTATCTACAAATGACCATACCGAAACTACATTTACTGATTTAATAAAAAAAGTTTCTATTGGTGTAAGTGATACATTAAGAAGTACAGTATCTACTTCAGATACATTTGCATGGACGAGTGGATTTACATATAGTGATGTAGATGTAACAGATGGTTCAACAACCATATTAAGTACTGAATCAAGTGTACAAACTGTTGGTGTAGGTGATGTTGTATTAGATAATATTGAAATCCCTTTATCAAAAATCAAAGCTTCTGGAATCACCAATTCTGGTTTTACTGTAACTGAACCTAGTTACCCACCATCATATGATGGGCAAATACATGGTGGTATTCTAGCTCAAGGTGGTGGTACAAAAGGAACTCGTAGAATCACACAACGATTTGATTTAGTTGATACTAATGATAACGTAGTTAATGGATTTAGTAATTCAGGTGATTTACTTCGTACACAAGTTGTTTATGGAGCTAAATCTGCAGTAAATGGATATGTTGGTAATGAAGATAATTTCGAATCCGTAGTAGGTGAAACTAAAATAACTTTAGAAGATGGTAGTACAAAATTAGCAAAAGATATTACCTTAGATGATAAAATTTTAGCATGGGATGATAAAAATAATAAATTCATATCAGCTAATTTAAGTAATATATCAAAGAGAGATGTTTCTAATGTATATGAAGTTAAAGTTGATAATAAAGTAATTGAAGTATCCGATTCACATGGATTTTGGTTGTTTGGAGATGGTGTAAATAGTGCTAAAGTTCTTGCATCTAATTTATACGAAAACCAAAATGATAAAGAATTTAGTAGAGTTTGGGTAAAGGATGGTGATACTATAAAAAAGTGTAGTATTACTTATATTAAAAATATTAACAAAGAAACTGAAGTAATTACCTTTAGTGTTCCTGGTTATGTAAATTATATATCAAACGATATAATTTCTCACAACGCATTTGGAGGACCTGGATTTTCTCTAACTTGGGAATACACAGTATTCTCAGCTGCACAACTTGCATCTAACAGTGGTAACTTTATTGAACAAGCTGCAACAACAACTGATACAGTAACTACCTCTACTTTTGGTGGAGATGTTAGTGCACGATATAGAACAATAGTAGAAACAACTGCCGGAACAAGTGTATCAATATCTGCACTTGGTGTACTTACTACAACAACGAATAGTACTACTGCTAATTTTGGTATAGCAGATTCAGGTAATAATGTAGTTATTTCAATACCAGGTGCTGAAGGTAGTGGTACTCTTTATGGACAAACTGGACAAACAGTATTACTTTCATCGAATACAAACTTTGTAGAAATACAACCAGCCGGAATGCAAATTGTATCATCAGATGATAGATTTGTAACAATACCACTATTAGCTGCTGATTCTGCAAACACTGCTCCTATATTTAAAGCAAATGATGGTATTGCACTTTTTAGCTCTAGAAAAGCAGTTAGTGCACCTTCACCAGAGGATTCAACGGATAGAACATCAATCGCTAGTGCAGGTGATATCAATCCAGTTACTAATAATACTTACACTTTAGGAAATTCAAGTTTTGAATGGAAAGAGTTGAATGGTTTGGATATTAGTAATTTAGGGGTTTTAAAAAACAATTCAATCACAGGTACAACAGGTGTGACAACGGCTTCTACTAAAACCAGTTATGTAAAATTACCAGGTGGTGTAATTTGTCAATGGGGTAGTATTAATGATAGTTCTAATCCAAAGTCGGTTTCATTCCCAACACAATTCCCAAATTCGGTTTCTTCGGTAGTTTGTTCAACGATTAGAAATAGTAATGGTAGTGGAGGTTTTAATCATGTTTATAATATTGATAGGTCTGGATGTGATTTGGTTTTAGATGGACAGTATGGATTTTGGATGGCATGGGGACATTAAAAAATATAAAAAATGACAGAAGTAAATTTTAAAGATACATTTGAAGTACAATATTTTGGACATTACGATAGTGGAAGTGGTAATTATAAATCATTTTATACAAGTGATATATGGCCTGATAGTGGTTCATTTGATACACCATATATAGAATTAACTTATGATGAATGGCAAGAAGCATTAAGTACACGATGTAGAGTAATTGATGGTGTACACACAAATGTACCATACACAACGGAAGAAGAATCTCAATTTGAATTAAATAACATTCGAAGAAACCGAGATGATTCATTGGCCAATAGTGATTGGGTTGTATTACCCCATTCTCCAATTACTGGTTCTAAATTAGATGAGTGGATTCAATATAGACAAGACTTGAGAGATATAACTTCACAAACTCCACCATATACATTCCCAACACAACCAGAATAATTTCGTAAAACGAAACTTATATATACTTATATATAAACACAATATAATATGCCAAAGACAGAAAACTTAGAAAAGGAAATTTTAGATAGATTAAGATTCCTAAGAGATGAAACTGATAAGATTGTAATATTTTTAGGTCAACTTGCAGTACAAGAAAGAACTATTAATAAAAAACTAAAAGAGATTTCTGATAATCAAGAAAAGTATGGTGCTATGAATGATAAGTACATATACGAATTAGAAGAAAAATTAGGAGAATTGGATAAGAAATACAAGAATGGACAGATTGACCTAGATAAAGGTACAATAACTGTTGAAGAATAATTTGGATAATTGAAATTATTTTCGTATCTTTACATTGTAAAGTGCATCTAAGCATCTAATAGGTTATGGTAAAGAAAAAACTACTTTATGTAGCATCTCATCTTTCAACAGGTGGAATGCCACAATATCTTCTTAAACAAATACAAACTTTTAGTAATGAGTTTGATATTCAAGTTATAGAATACAATGACCATAGTGGTGGTGTATTCGTAGTTCAAAAAAATCAAATCGGTGATTTAGTAACTCTTCATACTTTATATGAAGATAAAGGAAATTCATTTATAAAAATTATAGATGATATAAAGCCTGATGTAATTCATTTTACCGAAATACCAGAACATTTCATAGAACATTCAATATTAGATAAAATTTTCGGAAACAAAAAAAGAAAGTTTGATATCGTTTGTTCAACACATGGTTCATTTACAAATCCAGATGAAATTAAATATCATCCAGATAGATACATTTTAGTATCGGAGTGGAGTAGACAACGATTTGAACATTTAGGAATAGATACCAAAGTTTGGCAATATCCTATTGAAGATTTCAAATATAATAAAGATGAAGCTAAAGAAGAATTAGGTTTTCAGAAAGATTGGAAGCACGTTCTAATGGTTGGTTTATTTTCAGTTGGTAAAAATCAAAGTGAAATATTTGATGTAGCTAGATTATTAGAGAAGTATAAAATTAAATTTCATTTTGTAGGAAATCAAGCAATGAATTTTGAAGATTATTGGAAACCACTTATGGATTTCAAACCTAAAAATTGTGTTGTATGGGGTGAGAGAGATGATACTGATATGTTTTATAAAGCATGTGATTTATTTTATTTTAGTTCAACTTTAGAATTAAATCCACTTTCTATTAAAGAAGCACTTTCATATGGGTTACCATCTATATTCAGAAGATTACATACATTTTTAGATACATATGATAATACTGATTTGGTAACATATATTGATGATGATATTCATAATACAAAAAATTTATTATTAGAAACTCTACAACCTGAATTTAATGAAATTCCTGGTTGGTTCTCTTATTATGATTTATACGATGAGGTAGTTGATAAATTACCAAATAATTCTAATGTAATAGAACTTGGTTCTTGGATGGGCAAATCTACAAATTATTTTGCTACAAAATTAAAAGAAGTAAATAAAAATATAACATTTACTGCTATCGATACATTCAAAGGTTCGGTTGGATATGATAATTTATTACATAGAACAATGTTAAAACCA
>Ga0209602_1001735_pt1 | contig 18740 bp, 9 predicted proteins | sample COGITO_mtgs_1205_3_FD_184810 | JGI IMG/M metagenome (GOLD analysis project Ga0209602, IMG submission 184810) | Pelagic marine microbial communities from North Sea - COGITO_mtgs_120524 (SPAdes) (version 2) | ecosystem: Environmental > Aquatic > Marine > Epipelagic ...
ATGCGGCGTGCTCAAGGGCCAGCCGTATTACGAAGGAGCACAATTTTCAACCATGGCTGAGTGTTCAGCATGGGTTCAGAGCAGCGAAAAAGTCCTCACCTTCTGAGTTGTCGATAAAATATCTTTTCCAATTCCTCTCGAAATTGCATTAGAGATTCCTATGAAAATTGCATTAGAGGATTAAGAGGCGTGGTATCGCTCTCCAATTCCGGCAATGATTTAACAATCAATAAATCTCTTTGAACGTAGGTCGCTCTTAACTGCTTAGATTGTGGTTTCAATACTTGATAAGTTCCAATTGTTTCTGAAGAATCTAGTTTTTCAGGGTTTGTACTCGGGATGTATTTCTCATCTTTTCCAAACTTTTGTAAGAAGTCAATCAAGAATTTCTGACTGTCTAAAGGTATGTTGACAAGTGAAAACTCGTGAATACCACGAGATGACCCAGTTAAGACATCAAGTAAATCCCTCGTTTCTTTAACTCCAAACTGTCCCAATAGTTCGTATGTTTTTGGATATTCAGCTTCTAAAAATGAACTACTAAGAGTCTTCCATTGCTTCTTTAGCTTAGTATTCGTATGGAAATAATTGACAAATTTTTCAAGGAAGGAATTCATATCGAATGATACAATTTCCTTCTCTAAGTCCGTGAAAAATATATCCATTTCTGCGTCACCCCATTTGTTCTTAAACCACGTAATACTTTTCATCGTCAGAGACCGTGTTTGGAGTAAATTATACGAGTCAACTTTACCCTTCACCCCTCTGACCACCTTTTCGATGTGTAGATAGGATTTGTATAATTTCATCTTTATTTTATTAACATCCGAATACAAAATTATTGATTGTTTAGCATTCAGATTTGGAATAAAATCGTTCGCCCATCCACTTGTAAGGTTTTGGCTGTTTTTTCTTAGAACTTGTTCTCTCCAATGTGGGAGAGAAATATTCTTTCTCAAATGTTCGTGAGTACTGATTTTAAGTGATTGATATTCGGTAGAACCCATTCCTTCGCCGCCCGCTGCATCATACGCAGAATCAGTTCGCTTCTGGATTTCGTCAATGGCAAGTTTCATACTCTTCCCTTTGTTTAAATTCATCAGTTCTTTTTGCAAGGATTTGTTCCATGTCTTGGCATTTACAAAGCCGCCCACTGTTCTTCCAAAATATATATCTGGGTCGATATCCGATAAAACGCTTTCATAGGGTATAGTGACCAATTTTTTGGCGAATTCTTCGCCGTCGAGAATACTATTCCATTGCTTTGAATCTACCTCACTTTGTTTAATTGGAAGTAGGTTTATTTTTTCAGCAATACTTTCCCTCATTCCTATCTCTTTTCTCTTGATAGTATACTCTGACCAATTGTCAATGTATGTCTTCTTAATTAAGAAAAAGATAATGTTTTCCCGTCCTCTATCATCGAGTTCATAGCGTAATGAAGTTGCAAATAGGGTCGAAATAAACTTTTTCTGAATGTCTTTTTGTTGGTTTTTCTTGTCGTCTTCACTATCTTTACTGGTAGGTTTCTTCTTTTTGTAAAGAATCATTTCTACGTCCTCAATTTTCATGTCTTCCATGTAGGTAGTTGTGACAAAACGATCTCGGCCAATTTCTGTGGTGGCAAAGTTTTGAAGATCTGTTATGATTGGTAGTTCCCAATCACTCGGTTCTGGAGCCTTATTTCCATGGCTTAGATCTGTTATCAACAAACGGCCTAATTGCATAGCCTTACCTAAATTGAAATCTTTATTTTTGGTTCCCATGATCTTAGATTTAAACAAATCGTATAATCCGAATGAATTGCCTAACAATGCTTTCCGGACACTTTGAATTGCTATATTCTCAAATAATTTGTTGGCTATGATTTGTGAAACATAATCTTCAATCTGTGAAGAGATTAGAGGTAGAGAAATTTTGTTGTTCGATGCTTGTTTTTCTAAAGCATTGCAAATTTTACATAAATCGGTTATACCCCCGTTGTTGAATCTATTTTCCAAATCTTGCCTTCTCTCTTTCAAACTTCTAGGGATTAGCTTACTGAGAAAAATTACTCCTTCGTTACTGAGAGAATTGCTCGATTCAGTTAATTGGCTGCAAATTCTTTTGCTAATATCATATAAATCATAAGGGTCAATACGGGAAAGGTGATGACTCCCCTCTTTCCAAAAATCAGTATCTATTTTCAGGAATTCGCTCTTGGAAGAAGATTTGTTCGAAATTTGAACACTGGAATCGTCAAGTTCTTGTCGTTGTTTAATAATATCTAACAGCAGTTTGTATCTCGGATTCTTCTCAACATCCAAAGTGATAGAAAATGTACTTAGATTGATAGTTTTCGCAGCAGTACACCATTGTTCCGCTTCGATTTCACTTTCTTTCTGACCACCAAAAATTCGATTTACGATATAGTCGGAAATGATATTCTTCTGAGATTCTTTTTCTTTTGAATCGAGGGTTTCGTCTTGTTGGAAGCAACTATCATTTGGTTTAGAGAATCGTAAAATGAACTCTTCTAACCTGGAATTATATTCGTTGAAAAGAAGAATTGGAATTTTCAATCTCCCTTCGTCTTCCTTGCATACGGACACAAGGCCTTCGATATACTCCCAAAAATTTTGTAATTCGTCAAAGTCACTCCACTTTCCATAAGTTGAATCGTATTTTTTCACTTCGAGAGGCGAGGTTAATGAACTCAAATCATTAAATCTCCTTAGCCCGACTCCAAGGAGGTCGTTCTTTTCATCTTCGTTAAAATGATCTGATGTAATCTTTGAAAGTAGGTAAAAGGGTAGGTAGTCTTCAACATTCTCATCTAACTTTAGAGTTTGAAGAATATGTTTTGATTTGTACATCACCTGATTTCTATCACTTTCAGTTTCAACTGAAAGTATAATCATGCTAAGACGCTTAATCAATCGATTGATACCTTGATAGTTACTTTTATTGGTTTTTTCACTGAATAAATCAGCGTTATCGTCAAGTATTGTTTTTGACAGGTCCATAAAGTTTGGATCTTTGGTCTCGATCATCCCCGACTCATTTTCAGAGATGATGAACAATTGGTCCATTCCTCTCGAGAGCATGATATTTGAATGCCTACGTCTTTGGTTAGCCAATAGAGCAATCGCATTGATTTTCGCTTCTGAATGTTCAGATTTTCCATGATTATCTGTCACGTATTGTTCTGCTTCACTCCAAGTAGTGATGCTTTTTCCAATCACATCCGTGAAATGTTCTTTATCAATATGCCAAGGATTAACTGCAATAACAACAGAATATTCGAGTCCTTTAATCTTACGAGGAGTCCAAATTTCGATGTTGATATCCCATTGCTCGAGAAGTTGTTTATACCTCTCCCACTGGGTCAGATCGGGAAGAAGAATCGCTACATCTAAAGCCTGCCCATAGATATCAGTTGCTACTTTTTTGAACCAATCTGTATTCTTGACTTCATGATATTCAACACCTTGATCGACACCGTTCTTTTTGTTTCGCTCCTCCCGTTGCGCGGAGAACTGCCCAGGTATTATTGCACCAGTTCCTTTATTTCGATTAATTTTAATTTCATCTGGCACTTCAAGAGAGGTGACACTTGTTCGCCATGATTGGCTTAATACTTCTACAATTTCAGGAATATTCCGCTCAACCATTTTCAGGGAACTAGTGCTTTTTTCTTGGATTTTGTTGAGTGATTGATCTTGTATATTTACCCATTTTTCAATAAAAATTATCCTCTCTGAATCTTCTTTATAAATTTCATAGAGTTCATGTATGGCAACAGATATGTGCTTAAATACAGTGCTCCAGTTGAATTGAATTAACTCGAGAGTTTGTTCATCATCCCCGCACATCATTACAGTGTTTGTCTTACCTTTGTGCATGATGAGCATCAGCAAGATTACCGGCGCAGGCAGATCCTGTATTTCATCAAGAACGAGAATATCTGGTTGCATGGTATGTATCAATTCTCGCTGTTGTAAACTTCCATTAGCTAAAATGGGAAGAACATTCTTGATACACTGGCCAGCTTGCTCAGAAAGAGAGAGTTTAGGACTACGTTTTCGTCTTTCAATTGCCCATTTCCCAAACACTTCTTTAGCGTCAGCAGGGTGTTTACAATACTTGAAAATGTGGTCTCCTGACTTTCTGTATTTTTCAAAATCTTTCCGATCGCCTTGATTATCGATAACATTATGCAAATACTCATTCCACAATGCTTGGATGGACATTTTATTCAGATCGGCTATACCTCTCGAATTATTTCCTTTTGAATATTCTTTCCATTCTTTTTCAAAATCTTCGAAAGAAAAAGTTTCACTTTCAATTCCAAGTAACTTTTCTAAATCAGCGAGATATTCACTCACGCCCCAATTTTCAAATTTAACCGGTCGTGTGTCTACCCCATAATATTCATCGATTTTATCAGAGATTTGACTGGCTAATCTTTGACTTTGAGTCATAAAATAGGCGGTAGGTAAAGCATTAATGTCTGCAACAAATATCTCCCTCTTTTTACCTGGTAAAAGTTGCTCCCAGTCCAAACCTAAGGCCATCTTATCTATCCAGATATACGAAAGGTGAGATTTGCCAACTCCTGGTGGACCGTTAATGATTAGAGGAAAAGTGTTGCTTAAATGTTCTAACAATTCTAATTTTTCCTCATTAATCAATCGAGTGTCCGCGAACGTGGCATTGGGTGGTTGAATTCTCTTGGCCTTAGTTATCTTATAATCTTCTTTTTGTTCATGCCTGGCGAAAATTGCCAATTGTTTCCAAGCCTCAGTTGTTGATTTTTCAAAGGAAGGATTATCCGGTAGTTTTGCTAAATCCATGTTATAGAGGATATAGGGAAGGAACCAATCTCTACCTTCGTTCAAAACTGCTTGGTCAGCGTCTCTTAACTCACTTCTGAATATGGTTGAGGGGAATTTTTTCATTAATTCTCGGTCTGCTTCTCTCTTGTGTATCCAAACACAATACTCAGCAAACAGTTGGTGAGTCATCTCTAAGGTTTCGCCATTCTTGTTTAATATTCCGAAACCTACAGCTCTCTTTGTCAAGGCTTCAGTCAGAGTTCTGTTGTCGTAATCTTCTAAGTAAGAAGCATCAATTTGTATGCGTGAGACACTTGATTTTGGCCTTGCCGCAGAGTAAAATTCCTTCTCAATCTCTTCCCATCGATTTTTCACTTCTTCGATATTATAGTGATACACTTTCACAATGTAATCAATTATAGCGTTTCTAATTCCGATATACAGTATGTCTGTGCCTATTTTCTCATCCATTTCACGTACAATCCAACTGACAGGTCCAGCATTGCTATTCACTATTCTACCATCACAACTTGTTCTTCGCATTTCAGAATGTAGTTCACGAAATTTTTCGATGATTGGCGCCCAATCAAATTTTTGTCTGTAATTAATGTAATGGCCAATCACAATTGGAAATGCCAATGAAAGGGTAACCATGTGCCTTTGCTGATAATCTGCAGTAGGAATATCTCCTAGTCTTTCAGTAATTTCTTTCTGGTTAAGGATTGGAAGAGAAACTTCAATGAGATTAATTCTATTTGCGGAATCATGTTCTTTCATTAAATTCCATTCATATTTTCTACAACTCCACAGAACTGTCCAATCAAGGTCTTCTATATCCGATACAAGTTCTTTCCAAAACTGGGTGATTTTCATACTGCTTTCTGTTCCAATTTTTCCGTAAATGAGAAGATCGACGGTATCGACTAAGAGTATTGGCTTCAAGTTATTCTCTTGATGTAGTTGAGAGAATTGTTCTAAGGAATATCTCTCTTCAGCCCAAACCTTTGATTCATGGCTTCTCATCATCCAATTCCATAAATCCTCTTTTGATTCGATTTCTCGCTGAACTGCTGAAGTATTTTGAAGGCTGCAAAGGTGGATGATTTGATCATCATTAATTTGACCAAGTATTTCATGAGCAATTCGTCTTAATTCAGTGGTTTTCCCAGAAGATGGTTTGCCGAGTAAGAGATATTGTGTAGCATCGATTGCTTTTTGTTTTTCATAATCTTTCGGGCCTTTCAATACATTACATATTGTTTGCATAAAGGGAAAAGATCTTTCTTTAACATCCCAGAATTTGTCATAATGGGCAAGAAACGGGTTTTGAAATTCATCTCCGGCTTTATGTTTACTAAATGCACTTCGAGAAACAAACTCTTTATTGGACGGTTTCAAGTTCTCATGAGCAAGTGCCCGAAGTTGGTATTTGTTTTGCAATTTAATCACCTTCCCACCATTGCAAAGATGTCTCTCTAAACATTGGCGTACTTGTCGTATATGAAAGACCACCGGGATAGTATACTTGAACTGCATCTTTTAAGTTAGTCAGAATAGTTTTCAAATCACTCTTATTAATGTGATTTTTTTCTTTCGAAGATACAAACAAAAATTCAAACTCGTTACCAACAGGGGCTTGTTTTAAGATTTCAGGCGTATGAGTAATACTCTTACATTTGAGATATAGAACGTGCAAATACTTCAAAATTTGTTCGTCCAGAATCAGGTTAATTGGATGTATTTGAGGCTTTACAGCAGCCCCAAAGTTATGTTCACTGCTTTTCATGTTAAGTTTTAATCTTTCAAGAGTATCAAGTGGGTCTTCTACATCGTCTTGTCCCTCAGTAATAATTTGATAAATTAAAGAAGACCCTTTGCCACGATTCTGCTGAATCTGCTTAATGCTTTTACCGAATGCATACAGAATCTGCCCCTCAGTCGTGTTTTCACCGTATGTCTGTTTGCCAATAAGAGATTGGGCTGTTCCTGAACAAAAAGATTTCCACATTTCCTTAATTCTGTCCTCATTCTTGAGTTTCTTTCTCGCTTGAGGGTTTTCCCAAATTGAACTTTGAGCGCCAACGACAACTGAGAACAGAAGTTTGTGGTAATCGTTTAATTGATTTGATAGTATATTTATGCTCCGTAGAGATGAGTAAACCGCATGATTAATCTGCTTTTCTATCTTTTGACATTCATCAAATGCAAATTTTTCTACATTCTCCATGGCGCCATCAATATCATGTATTCCCGTAGATGGAAGGTCTTCAGATGTTGGAGTTACAGTAATTTTATTATTGGACAAAATGTTGTGAGATTCAAGTCCAAAATAGATGCTACATGCAATTGCTGTTGCTTCGTTCTGCGGCAATTTATTTTCAATACATCTTAGAAAAATTTCATTTTGGGCATCGATAATACCTTTGCGATAATCTTGGGTGGTTGTAAGAAAATTAATTATCGATTGTATGACTCCTGCAAGTTCAAAATACATATTAAATTCGCCAGGAAAATATGAAGCAGGTAAAATTAGTGTTGAAAAGCAATTATCGTCAAGTGTAATAAAGTTCCTGAGGAGATATTCATTTGTAACGACTTTAGCTTGCACTAAGTTGGAGAAAAGACCGAGAATTACTTTTTCTTTTCCTTTGACTTCCTGAACTTTTTTACGTAGGTCGCTGATATTAAAATCCACATCTAAAGCAAAATCTCCGATTTTTTCGAGACGTTTGGAATGACCTTCTATCCCGGTGTCAAAATCAAAAATAAATATTCCAGATGTGCTCTCAGTAATACTATCTAAGATCAACATTTTCTTTTGGAAATCACCTTTACGGATAGAGTGCGTATTTATTTCAATATTTTGGTTTTGATTGTTTTGACCCAAAGGCACTTTCTGTTTGATGATTTCTTTGAATGCGTTTTGAAGATTCTCTTCGTTCCCTGGCCAGTTTATGAAAATTAGAAGAAAGCCGATTTTTTTCCCACGGTCAATTATTCCTTTCATTTCGACCGAATTAGTGCTTGACAAAAACTGAAAATTCACTGCCGGAAGTGATTCATTTGCATCTGTTGTATGCAATGGAGAAACTTCACTGAAAGAGTTCACTATGTGAAGTTGATTGCCTACAGGAATAGAATTGCAAGTGAAAGTAGGGGCCTCTCGGTTGAACATCACCTCCCTGGCTCGATCGATGTCAGACTTGTTTTTTCGGTCGATCATTTCTTCACCCCCGTTTCTGCTTATTGTGTGTTTGTTTCGATATGATTTATCAAGTTGTTAATCATTCGTTCGATTCCGATTTTCGTTCCGTGTTGTGAGAGGACAGCTTTCCATAGTGGCTTTGCCTCACTCGGGAATACAGTCCGCAAGAATGCATCTGCCGAACTGGTTTTTTGACGCAAGGTTGCATAGATGCAAACCAGTTCGATGATTCCTGCAGGAGGTAATGCATGAGCGCCAATTGTCATAGAATCGGCAAGAAGGGGCTGCGAAAGCAGAAACTCATAACAATTTAAATCTCCGTAAGGCGCTTCTTTCATTTTCCCAAGGAAATCAGTAGCATTTTGGATGAAGGCTTGCATTTCGGAACCGTTCATTGGTGGACAGATATTATTCAGTACAAGAGTATTAACAAGCGATTCGATGGTCGAACGTTCCGGTTCATAATCACGCTGAGTTTTTACAAAGAGTTCTTGAAAGTGTACTGGTAATTCCTTTGGAAATGAACTTAGGCTTCGAATCAGCGCCCTTTTTTCCATTCCAAACCGTTTCCAAAACAGCCAAAGCGGCTCTGTGTGCCTCATTTCAGCTGTTTTTTGCATGTAAATTATGAGGAGAACATTTTCTTTAATTGTTGCTCCTTGTTTAATATCCAAGGAATCTTTTATGAACGGCCATAGACATTCGAACCATTCATTAGGCCTGTTGACTCTACCAACTGCTTGCTGCTCCCTTTCTCGCTGCTGAGATGAGATATATGGCTCGACAACATATGGGGGTGAAAGCTCGAATAAGTAATCTCCGAGCGCATTGCTCACACTTGATTTGAACTGGAATTTTTTGTCTGTTCCGATTTGAGCCGGAGTCATTAATTGTTCAACATCTTCATCTCCGTCAAGATTTACCGGACCAGTATCGGGGATATATTGGCTTTCTAAAACAAGAGGCACCCCCATTGAATCCGCTGATATTTCATCGGACCATGCATGGGAATTACCGCATAATCCAAACTTCGCAAGGAGATAAATATCATCAGGATTCTCTGACAGAACTTTTACAAATCCAAGTTGATGAAGTGTATGATCATCATCGACGAGGCTATAATTTGGACCGCAATGTGGGCACGCAAGTCGAGGTTTCTCGGCCTCACCCCAGTCAAACTTTTTACCGTTAACCTTGGTCAAGACATTCCCTCCTTTTTCATTTCACTATACAACTGGCTTGCGACGAGATACCCCTCATTTGTAAGAGCATAACGTATTTTGGAAGAGCCAGTTGAAGGGATGTGTCTTCGAACAAGTTTCATTGCCACAAGATCTTTCATTCGGGTTTGGCTACCCGACAGAACCCCTTTGCTAAGGTCATAGGGCGCCTTCATTTGTTTTACAAAGTCTTGGATTTCGGTCCATTTCGAGCCATGATAATCATTTTCTGAAACATCATCAAATGGCAGCCCACCGTGTGATTTCGCAGAATTAACATCTTCAAGAAGCATGAGAGCAACGAGATTGTTTTGATACCCCGGCTTATGTTTCTTTTTCATCACATCGAGTGCAATTCGATTTGGCACAGGTATTTTATGAGCAAAGCGGGGGTGACGAGATCGTTCCAAATGTTCGATGACAATGCCTGGTTCACCCTTTGATTTCAGCATGTATGAGGTCGGAGAGTTCGATGCATTGGCGAAATAAGACACTGCCGATTTGATTTCATTTAGTGGGTTCGTAATGTCAAAATTCCAACAATGTTTACCGTATTCGGCTTCATAATCAATCAATGCGGCTAGAAGATGCCTTGAGAATTCCATCTGGAAGTGTTCATCATAAGTTGGATTGATTATCACTAAATGATTTTTCACTTGAACCGAGTCGTATAAACTGCGCTGCCGGAGAATCTCTCTTGCGCTTCGAAAGTGAATTTTGAGCTCATCATCTTCAAAGAACTCACAGGCTTCATCAAGCGTCATAATATGAGATTCTTGGACCGAAGGTTCATGTTTTTGTAAAACGGCAAGAAGACCGTCGTGTGCTCCAGCGGTTGAGATATGTGATGTTAAATTGGGCGAGGGGACGCTGCCATCTTCTCGTGAAGGCGGAAGGCGAATAAAGGAGACTAACAAATCGTTCAACGTTTCGTTTTCTACCTTCTTTGTTGATATAAATCCATCTAAAGCTGCTGGCCAACCTCTCGGAGTTAATTTATACACAGTATTTTTTGGTGTGCCCTTCGTTTCTTCCTTGACCAAGTAGCCCTTTTCTACTGCAAGTTGAGTCGCAGAGTTCACTCCAGATGCGACAGCGCCGGGGTATTCTGCGAGATCGTTAGAACTGTACCATCCATTTCTGTCTTGGACGTTACTGTTCACATCTTGGGCCTGCAATCCAGCAAATGCCCCCAGCGTATCGCTCGAAATTTGAGTTCTAATCTCTGATGTGCCTGCTTGAAACGGTGCAACATTGGGGGCGTCCAAGAAAAGAGCCTCAGCACCTCGTATTCCAGCACTCAGCCACATCAGGTGCTGCATTAGACTTGAACCGCGTCCAAGAACAAAAATTGTCTCTTGGGATTCATCGAGTTTTGAAAGAATCTGTCTCAATAAAGCCCACGGTTGCTGTTTCATTTCATGAATCATACAGTCTGATGAGATTGGGTCAAGTTGTTCGGCGCAAAGGTTTGCTTCAGGAAGTTTAGCGTTCAACTCTTCACGTAGTTCCTGGCAAACATGGTCAGTTGGTTGGAAAAGAATGATTTCTTCAATGCTATGTTTCGATACTGCATCGATGAAACCTTGTGAAAAGAATTCGCCAGTCATCCTGTCCGGACGGGTAAATTCTACGAGGCATAATTGCATGAGTGTTCCACCTTTCGATATTATATAGTTGCTATGTCGGCTATTTTTTGTTAAATGTAATAAAAATGACACTTCTTGAATGGTAAATTAAACATGTCCCTTCGAGAAGTGAAATTTGTTCTTGAATCAAATGATACCCTTTCAACACGTGTTCTCGTGGATGAATCTTCGACAGTATATGACGCAATGAGTCAATCAGGTTTGCTACCTCGAGATGGAAGTTTAAGGTATGCAATGGACAAAAATGGAAACTCACTGAATCACCAAATTATTCGAAATGCGCCTACTACGATTCAATTAGGGGTGTTAAAGAGAGTAGAGTCAATCTGGGGGGAAACAAACATGAAAGGTCCTTTTACCGGTACTGAATGTTTGAATGGAACTAAACTTCTCATACCAGGCATTGAGGTTGGAGATTACACCAGTGTATTCATTACGCCCCGAACACAAAAATCGGGCACCTATGCGTATCGTTTTCGAACGGAAGGAGAGCCTTATCAAAATGGAGACATCGTTTTTGTACAAGCGCCAAAAAACGGTAACACTGTATTTCTTTTTAATCCTCAAACAGGACTGGAGGACATCAAAATGAATTATCAATTTTCCGAAATTCAACGTATCCGAGGGTTTTGGGGATGCTGCGAGATTCGACATACGGTGCCGAACAAAACGGCAGTATTCCGACCTGACCTCACACCAGTTCCATCAAGCTTCAAACCGCACAACAATCAACTCAATAAGGCCAAAAAATCGGGCCAAAAAAAGTTCAAACCTGTTCCATGTAAAATGAAGATTCCTTCGGTGGTAAAGAAGAATCAAAGTGTCTTCAAAGGCAGTGTCCAACAGCCTGCAGGAGGATGGCAACGTGCCCTCATCTCTGGAAACACTCCCAAAAGGGGGGCCTCCTGTGAGGGGATCCTCGTTCGATTTGCTCGAAAAAACTCCCCTGCATTAGTGAATCGACCATATTATCTAGACGGACATTATGTCTTTGTCAAGGTCCCTGAATCCGAAAACCGGATACAATTATACAACATACATCACCCTGAATCACCTATTGAATTACCTTACTGTTTTCAATCTGGAGTCTCAAAGGATTTGAAAGGGCAATGGGTTGTTGCTAAAATCTCACGCAATGCGTCGAATAAGAGAATATTGATTATTGAGGGAACGCCTAAGGCCCACCCCTCTTGTCAAATTTAATGAAATGAAACGGTTTCAATCAAGAAAGGAAATGAAGTGAACAAAATGAACAGCGAAAAATACGGAATTTATGACGGAAATGGAAACTTTCTACGAGCAGCAACCGCGGTAGATCGAGATCGAGCAAGTGTGAGGAATGAATACCTCGTACCTCTTCGAGTTCGTTCAGGTTCGAGTTTGTCGAAAGCAGTTTTTGATAGCTTTAAGTTAACTTCGTACCCATCACTTAATCTTATACGCGATCACAGTTCGAGAACCTCAATTGGCGCGTTTGTCGTTAATCTTCAAGGCGTCGTTTCGAGTCGAGATTACTCAACGATGAACTATCAAATCCTTGTTGATTCGCGTTCATTTTCAGAAGCCCCACAAGTGTTTATCATTACACCAAAGTGCGAGAATATTTTTCATGAAAATATTTTTCAAAAGGGGAGATACAGTATACTCCCACAAAAAGAGATTTGTGGATTGTGTATGGGGCCAGGGTTTTCAGAACAATTTGCAACCTATCAATCCGAGAAAGAAAAATTAGGATTTTTACTGCACCATGTTGAAGATGTTTTGAAAAATCCAAACCCCGAAGATCGGGCTCGATGACGGTGATGATATGAATGATAAATATCGGCGCCAGCGTGGTCTTGTTGACCAAGATAGGGTTTCAAACCTCAAAATACTTGTTTCTGGAAGCCCCGGTGGCGTAAGTGATCTGGTGGTGCTTCTCTCTCAATTTGGGATAGGCCAAAATTCGGGGTGTGTTGCCGTACTCCAACCAAACTCTCAACCAAATTCTGTTTTTTGGAAACTTATTTTTCCAAACGCAAAGCGATGGGAGGATTGGGAGCAAGAAAGCCCTCAGTTTCGTCAGACCTTTTCATCATTAAAAGAATCTGAACATCTTTCATTTGACTACCATCTTTGTCTTAACCCTGCGAATACTGTTGCCGGTGCAGATATTTACGGTTATGCGAAAGGAGTTCGAGCGAAAATTTCCCGTCAACCTCTTTCGCCGCCCCCAATTTTAACAGAACATGTTCTTACTCCATCGATGCGTGTGGCAGCAGCTGCAACGATGTTACAACAGATGCTACGTGATGTCGACTGCATGGCACACATGAAAATCAGTGACGCATGGTTTACAGTGACATGCCGTGTTGAATCGACGGATTTTGAAGAAGTGAGAAAACATATCACTGGTATTGATGGAACACTGGTCGACGTGCAATTGACCAGCGATGGAAATGCGACTCTTGCACGATACCGACCATCCACCCAACCAAATTTGAGTCCGTTTGACTTCCTTTCCCGAACAATGCAAACTTCAGAAAAGAAACTATCTGTTTCAGACGATATTGGTTTGATACCGTGGGATGCTCCAAAAGGAATATCTGATTCATCATGGTCAATTTCTGGGCATGATGTTGTGCTCTTGGGGGCGGGCGGTCTCGGCAGTTGGAGTGCACCTTTACTTGCAGAGCAGATGGAAGAAGGAACGATTCACGTTGTCGATGGCGATGCGGAAATTGAACTTCATAATCTCAATCGCCAAGTACTCTACAATGAAACCCACATTGGTTCAATGAAAGCATTGACCGCTGCTCAACAGCTCCAATCACTGAATCCCAATATTCATGTTGAATCGTATTTTGAATTTCTTACTCCACATCATTTGGTACAAGAGGATTTCGATTCTGATGAAGAGTTTGATGACTTGGGCCTTGAACCTTCACTGTTGTTTGACGCATTGAGTAAGAGCAGCATATATCTCGCTTGTCTTGACAACATGGTCGCTCGAACAATTCTGAATGAGTCTGCAATTAACAATGGTCGCATCATGGTAAATGGTGCAACTGAAGCACTTCACGGAGTCGTTGAAACCTTTGGTCAAAAAGGTTGCATGGTTTGCCGTTATGGTAAAGAAAATGCTCGCTCAAGCGAAGTAATCTCTTGTACTGAGGAGGGAATTCGACCAATTGCTTCAATTGTGACTTCAACGGCATGGGTTGGTTCTATGATGGCATTGATGGCTTTGATGAATTTGAGTTCTGGTTACGAGAATCAGAATTATCGATCAACTTGGTATGAAGGAAACATGGAACAATTCAATCCAACACAGCCTCCTTGGTTTGACGAACCTTGCAAATATCATATTTAACAAAAAAATTGACACTCGTACGAATAAGAAGATGGAATGATTATTATGAACCAATTTACCTGTATTGCACCAATGATTGATGGCGGAACTGGAGACGATGTGTACATGAATACGCAAGCTGCTGAAGACAACGGTTATGCGAGCCGTTCTCCTGTACGGATTACTGGGAAAAAAAACACGGTTGCGGTATTGCGATATGATCCGAATATTCCTTACGATTCAGTTGGTCTAGGACCTACTCTTCGAATCAATGCGCAAATCAATGAAGGCGACTCTGTTGAGATTGATCACATCAAAGTTCAAGGTCCGTTTGCGAAGGTTCGTATTCAACCCACAACTCGTTCCCTTGAAGACCAAGAAATCCCCCTCGTCAAGGCGGCAATTCGTGATGTTTATCTTTCCAAAGATGACCACTTTACAGTTTATCTGAATGGAGAGCCTCTCGAACTTCAAGTAACACGTTGCCGCCCTCAGCACGGTTGGCTCACCCCTGATATCGACATCCAAATCAATGGAAAAAAGTCACGTCGTTCAATTATTGATGTTCCATCGGTTTCTTTCGATGATATTGGTGGACTTGACAAAACCATTGAAGCAATTAAAGAGATTGCAATCGTGCCGCTCATTCATCCAGAAATATACGTAAAGTCCGGGCAAGAACCCCCTCGCGGAATTCTTCTTTATGGCCCACCAGGTGTTGGAAAAACGCTTCTTGCCCGTGCTCTTGCTCGAGAAGCCCAATGCAACTTTATCTGCATCAGCGGTCCTGAGATTGTGAGTGGTACTTACGGCGCTTCAGAAAAAGCACTTCGTGAGAAGTTTGCTGAAGCGAAGCGCGAAGCTCCGTCTGTCATTTATATCGATGAAATCGACGCTATTGCCGGAGACCGTAAGAACAGTCGTGGTGAACTTGAAAAGCGAATATTGACTGAACTACTTATTCAACTGGATGGGTTTGAAGACCGAGGGCAAGTTTTGGTCGTTGGTTCGACAAATCTTCTCGAAACAATTGATCCCGCCCTTCTTCGTGCAGGCCGGTTTGACCGCCGAATTCACGTCCCTTATCCTGATGTCAATGGCCGGGAGAAAATCCTTGAAATACATTCTAAAAACATGCCATTGGAAGGAGTTTCTCTTCCCGATTGGGCTATGAAAACAGTAGGCTGCACCGGTGCAGACTTGGCGAACTTGTGCCGCCATGCAAGTGGCGAAGGACTCCATCGAGAATTCGGTCTGCCAAGACTTACGAACCCTGAGAACTTCACCGAAATGGAACTTGAAGGGCTAAAAATCTTGACTGAAGACTTTGAACAAGCATTTGAAAAATTTACTCCTTGGGCTACGCAACAACGCCGTCCGGCAACAATGGGCCGTGTAGAAATGGATGCTGTGATTGGGCATGCGAGTGCTAAAAGCGAGATTATCGATCACCTTGTTCACCCAATTAACAATCCCGAAATTTATGCATCTCTCGGTCTTTCATGTTCTGGCGGTGTCCTGCTTCACGGACCGCCTGGGACTGGTAAAACCATGCTTGGTCGCGCAGCTGCGAGTTTGGCAAACGTCCAATTCATGGCCGTCTCTGGACCGGATTTCTTATCCAAGTGGGTTGGTGAAAGTGAACGCGCTGTTCGAGAATTGTTCCAACGAGCGGAAGAACTCGCTCCAGTTGTCTTGTTTTTCGATGAGTTCGACGCAGTCGGTCGAAACCGAGATAATTCCGAAGGGGCTCATCATTCGAGTTCCGTTGTGGCTCAATTGTTGACCATGATGGATGGATTGAAACCTGCAGATGGGATTTATCTCATGGCGTCTACCAATAAAATCGAACTGGTCGATGAAGCATTTTTGCGTCCCGGACGCTTCAGCAAATCCATTGAGGTTGGGCCACTAACCAATGACCTCTTCTTTGAGTTCTTCCAAAACCAGATTGAAGATATTCCATCAACGATTTCGAATCAAGAGTGGTTGAACACAGTTCTTCGTTTGAGAGACAAAGTCACAGGTGCAGAATTGAAGGGATTCATCGATCAAATCAAGCACTGTTCCGCTCGTCGCTGCATCACTGAAAAGATGGAGGTGTGTTTGAAAACTGAAGATTTGCAACAAGGCCTTCGAGTATCACGCCACCTGTTTAGAACCGTGGCTTCGGTCGAAGAGAATGAACTACTTGATGACGATTGGGACGAGGATAACGATGACGAAGGCGAATGGGTGATAGCATGAGTGATCTGTTTAGCCGACAACGTGGTTTGGTCCATCAAGAGAAGGTAGAATCATTGAAGGTAAGCTTCGTGAATAAAGCCTCGATCCCCAAGGCGTTGAAAAATGCAATGAAGCAGATTGCTCATCAATTGGGTGTTAAGGAATTCCCAAGTAAATCTGAGAATTCGGAATTTTCTGTATCATGGACTCCTGAAGTTATAGATTTTGAATGGAAAAAAGATCCATCAATGATTTTTGTATCCTATGGGCAAGAAGGCGTGTATCTCGATGGCACATCTTGTCAAAACCCCGCTCATCCGGTTTTTGAACCATCTCTGGCTACCATCTCAGCGTGTTTAATATGGAGTGAGATTCTTCGCAGAGCCAATTGTTACACACCAGTCGATGTGCCAAAGGTCTCAGTTTCAGTGAACGTTCGTGTGAACGAACCATCCATGAAAGGCAGTATCAACCATCTTGATTTCCAACTTGAGGGTATTGATTCCCACATTAACATCCGTTCAGTTAACGATGGAACCGGGCACAAGCGGGTATTGATGCGTCTGGATGATGAGACTCCATTGGTGCAAGAACTTCTTAAGAAACTTCAGGTGTCTGGTGGGGATGAAAATATTAATCCTAAATACCCAGTCATGCGTTTTGCGCTCCCTGAACCGAAAAGGAATCCTTCAGGCCATCTCACTATCGTCGGTGCCGGAGGCTTAGGAACATGGGCTCTCAACTCAATTGTGAATGGCTTAAAAACCACGAATTTTCATGATATCCAACTTCTTGTTTTTGATAAGGATATGGAAGTTGAACGTCATAATTTGAACCGGCAAGTTATTTTTTCCGAATCCGACATTGGAAGGCCGAAAATTGAAGCGGCCAAGGATTGGTTGAATAAGAACCTCCCAGAGGCAAAGATTTCAATCGCTTACGAACTTCATGACGGCCTTCTTCAATCCTCAGAAGAGTCAGTTGAAACCGGAAGTGGAGAAGGGTTCACACTTGATGAACTACTGTTGGACTCTGAAGAAATCATCACTCAGCATTACGATGTGTTGAGCGATGATGAAATCCGATCTCAGCTCAGCAAGACAAACGCTATCCTTGGATGCCTTGATGCAATGCGACCCCGTGTTCTCGCAGATTTAATCGCTGCGCGAACAGGTCAACCATATGTGAATGGAGGAATTACCGGACTGTTTGCCCAGTATACAGAATATTCGAATACCAATCTCGTCCAGGTGTATGGCCCTTCAGTGGCGCACGACAAGGTTGTTTATTCATGTCAAGAGGATGGAGAAGTGCCTCTTTCTTCACTCGCTATAACCAATGCTTTTGTAGGCTCACTGCAAGCTATTTCTGCCCTCCAACGTCTGACTGGAGAAAGCCTTTCCAGTATCGGCTCGGTTAATTGGAACGCACGTTACAATGAGGTGTATTGCAATCTCTCCGATGGCCTTGTCTCTCGAGTAGACGGCGTTCAACAACTTGAAGCCGCTCTTTGGCATCAAGGAAGTACAGATTCTGATTCCCAATCCATTGTAAAGGCGGAGGGTGTACGGTGAGGCTTTGGATTGACGATGAAGTCGAATCCCAAGGGAAATGGATTTCCATTTTGGTTTGCCGGTGCGGTCGAAAGATTCCAGTTGATCTCAGCGCTTACAGGGAACGTATGGTGCTCACTGGAATCGAACTCCCTCGTTGCGATTGTGGGCATGTTCTCCTTTCGATAACTCACTCCTCAATCTAACAGACGCAATGAATTTCTTATTCTCATCGTATCAGAATGAGGATATACGAACAAATTGGATGTGAAAAAAATGGATGAAGGGATTGACCTCTCAGACCTTTATGAGTTACCTAGTTATGGTGAGATGAATCGATTTCCATCTAAAATTATTCAAAGAGTCAAACCTGTTCGAAGATGTTCACATTGCAAACAAAAAGGGCATGATCGCCGCACATGCCCGAGTCGACGCAAATGCGGCATTTGCAGAAAAGTAGGGCATAATCGGCGTACATGTCCGGACCGGGCTAAGAAACCAATACGTGCTGCGAATAAGACATACCCGAAAGTGAGCTCGACAAGAGCTTTCAACTCACAGTACCGTTGCAAATGTGGTAGTAGGAGTTGGGCACCTTTGTCCTCATGTCCTACAAATTCATGTAAAGTATGTTGCTATTCTCGGAATTGCAGATTACATGGAAAACAGAATTTGAGAAATGCTCTACATCAAAATACGCACAAGTTTGAACGCCGTCAATATCCATTTTTTCCCAACG
>Ga0209602_1001753_pt1 | contig 18547 bp, 14 predicted proteins | sample COGITO_mtgs_1205_3_FD_184810 | JGI IMG/M metagenome (GOLD analysis project Ga0209602, IMG submission 184810) | Pelagic marine microbial communities from North Sea - COGITO_mtgs_120524 (SPAdes) (version 2) | ecosystem: Environmental > Aquatic > Marine > Epipelagic ...
TAACGGAAAGTAAAATACAATCAGTCTCAGCTCTGGCTGTGGCCATTCGTAGCGCATCGTCGATTACTGCCATCTCGCCAAAAATTTCAGGGCTCTTTAGTATGAGATCTGGCTTTTCCATTTCTGCATTAGATGGGAAGTAAATGCCAACTTCGCCCGAAGAAATTATGAAGAGTTCGCTGCCTGCATCTCCTTTATTAAAGATCGTTCGTCCACGATTTAAAGCAAATTTCTGCATTTATTTCTCATATTTCACAAATCATACCATCATATGCCAACTCAACACCCTCTGGTAGCTGAGCGTTGATATGATCGAGCTCTTCGTCTGTTCTATCTGGAGTGTGGTGAGTGATCAATAACTTTTCAACGCTGTGTTTTTTGTGTAAGAAAACACCCTGACTTATTGAAGAATGCCCCCAGCCTTTTTTTTCTAGCAATTCCGCATCAGTGAACATTCCATCCCAAATAACCACATTTGCACCCTCAACAAAATTTTTTAACTCTGAAATCTGCAAAGTGTCGAATTCATTGTCGCATAGATAACAAACTATTTTGTCTTTGATTTTTATACGATAACCTGTTGCTCCCCCGGGATGCCTAAGTGGTACATGTTCCAATTTAAAATCATGCTTAAAGCGTTCTTTAATATAGTCGAATTCGTGGATTCTGAAGTTATCGAGACCATCAATAAAGTCCACTGGAAAAAAGCTGCCTGAGAAGTACTGCCGCAGTATTTGTCGGCTTACATGGGAGGGAGATAGTGCGCTTGAAACTAAAATTTCTTCATTTGGATCAAAAATATTTGGGTTAAATGGAAGACCTTGGATATGGTCATGATGCCAGTGACTATACAATATTATTTTAATGATTTCAGGGCCACCAAATTTAGCGGTCCTAAATCCTGTGCCTGTATCAAAAAAAATTTGATAGGTGCCAAAAGTAATTTCGAAGCAAGAAGTGTTTCCACCATACTTTCGCTGTTTATCGGAATTGACTGGAACCGAACCTCGACAACCATGTACTTTTAGCTTCATCTAACATGCCTTCAATATTAGCGGTTTACATCACCAGCACCTTTTAACGTATAACGAATATGTACTGTATTTACAACTAAAGCTCCTCCCGGCAGCATCTAAACTGATGGTACTCTCATCGGATTGCTGGCGCAGCCTGAATCTTTGCTCTCAATAATTGGCGCAACTCAATAAGAGCAGCGGCGCGGTTTAGCTTGAAATTGTCCCGTGAGTAGAAGTGGCGCTCCTGATTGAAATGGTTGTGGGACTGAACAGTGGACGGCAGCAAACTTTTGCAGACATCGCAGCTGTCGGAAGCGGAGCATAGCGCACAATGGCTCTGGACTTACAACAACGACTGGCCAAAAATAGCCATAGGCGGCATCACACCCACCATGAAACTGAAAATGGCCGCGTAGTTCTAAAAGCGGACCCCATTAAAAATGGTGAGATTACCACATGACTGTACCTTAGGCATTGTTTTGGAGCGAATAATCTCTCATAATTTGTGAAATATTTTCAAGATTCATGATGACCTGTGCAGCGTTAATATCTATAGCCGCTTTGGGCATTCCAAAAATTTCAGAACTTTTTTTGTCTTGTACTATTGTTAATCCCCCAGAATTTTTAATTTTGAGCAAACCTTTTGCACCATCTTTACCCATTCCGGTTAGAAGAGCTCCAACGACATAGACACCGTTCAATTTGGATATGCTATCAAACAAAACGTCAATACTTGGGCAGTGACCGTTTACTTTTTCTGCCCCCCCCTTTTTTATATGGAATTGTCCAAATTTGGCGTCGACAACCATATGAGACTGGCCCGAGGCTATTAGAATTTGATTTTCTTCAATTACTTGGTTCTCTTCAAAAGGTTTTATTTCTAAGGTAGTTAAAGATTGTAGGCGCTTACAGAAACCTTTAATGAAATTAGGTGGCATGTGAACAATTATTAAAATTGGAGGCATATCATACTGCAAATTCTTTACTATTTTTACCAATGCATCTGGCCCTCCAGTTGAAGCACCAATTGCAATCAAATGAGGTGATTTTTTAAAATTAAGTTCATTTGAAATCATTTGGCTAATATATGGCGCATTTATAGGCTCAATATATTTGGCAACACTAGATTTAACGAAGTCATCCTGCTTCTCTACTGGTTTACGATAGAGCGTGAATGCACGTGATCTATTTGAATTGATTTTATTAATATATTCTTCTAGACTATATTCATAAAAAATACATACTTCAAAATCTACGTTAGCTAATTTATTTTTTAAATCAGTATGATTTATTGGGAACCTCTCTGAAAGGTCTAAAAGCAACAAGTATATATTCATTTGATTTAGAGATTTTTTTTCAATAGATGAAAATATTTTAAACTGTCCAGACCATTTTTCCTTCAGCAAATTTGAAATTAGTTTTCTTGTTAAAGCATTAGATGACACGAAAACTATTAATGGATTGTCAAATTTAGAAAACGAAGTTGTCATTTTTATAAATCCCATTTCCAATTCTTGAGAGTCCAAAACTCTCGAAATCAAACTTTTCAGCATCACCTAAGAATAAATATCCTCCAGAGCTTAGGCTTTTTACTATTTTAAGCTGATTAGCTTTACGGTGCTCACCATTAAAGTACAAGAAAACATTACGACAAAAAATTATATCAAAGCGATTAATGAATGGGTATTTTGGGACCGAAAGATTTAACTTTCTAAAAGTAGCTTCTTGTTTTATTTTTGATTTAATTTCAAAAGTGTCATGGTTTATTTTTTTAATATAAGGCGTTAAAAGTCCTCTTAGGTTAATGGCTGTTTCATCACGTTTATATTGTCCTTGAGCGGCTTGGTTCAAAGCTTTTTGCGAAATATCGGTCGCAAGAACACCACAGGTAATATCCTTATACTTTTCGCCAAAATACTCCATTAACGTAATGAGGATTGAGTATACTTCTTCGCCCGTAGAGCAACCAGCACTCCAAATTCTTAAATCAGTTTCCGAGTTTATAGTTTTATTAAATGTTAATTCTGGTAAAATTATATTTTTCAATAATTCAAATTGTTTCCGGTTTCTAAAAAACGACGTGTGCCCAACTACAAAAATATCGATTAAGTCGTCAAAGATATCTTCACTTAAGTTATTTTCGAAGAGATCATTTATGAAATTAGACCAATTCATAATTGTATGTTTTTGCGAAAAACGAGATAATTTCGAGCTTATAAGAGGCCTGGGCTCTTTGGATATTTCTAGTCCAAGGTGATTTTGTATATAGTTTCTTATGTTCAAATAATCATTCAAATTCAAAATATATCCACCTACTTAGATTCCATTTTCCAGGTCCCATCCCAATTTTTGGGAGGATTTTGGATCAGGTATTCACAGCGCTTTACATATTCTAAAGACGGATTTGAGACATATCCCAGATTAGGTTCTAATTCTGAAGTTTTTTTAAATAAATCTTTTGCTGCGCTAAATTCTCCTCTTTCATAAACGTCTATGGCCTCCTCAAATAAACTTACCAAGGCATGTTCTTCTTTGGATGCGGTCTTCGAGTAGTTAATTGCTTCATAACATGAAATGGGAATTGTTTTTCCGTAAACATGTATTTTGTCAATAAGACGTATCGCAAATTTTTCCTTAACGTCATTCGAAATAGAACCACTAATTAGATTATCAACACCATATTTAGAGCAGGCTGTTTCCAACCTTGCAGCTGTGTTTACTGCATCTCCGATCATTGTGAGGTCGACCCTAGCTTTAACAGCACCTAGGTCACATAAAATAACATCACCAGCATTTAATCCCATTCGAATTTGAAGTGGATCTTTCTTCAATATGTGATCTGCTGAATTGAGTTCAGCTACTGCTTTTTGTATTTTGAGCACTGCAGTTATACATTTTTCATGATTTTGACCACCATCGTCATCAAACCAAAAAGCCATACATGCATCTCCCATGAACTTGTCAATGTCTCCTCCTTCCTCAGTGATAACTTCGGTAATCTTTTCAAAAAGGTTATTAATTTGCGAGACTATCTCCTCTGGACTATACCGCTCACACCTTCCCGTGAATTGAACAATGTCTAAGAAGAAAATAATCGCCTTGCGTCTTTCGGCCCTGGACGAGGGAGAGATTTCACTAAGCACTGATTTTTCTAACGCTGCTTGAAAAGACGTTTTAGATACGTATCTCTGTAGCTGCTTGCTCTCACGTTCTGATTTTAGCTTCGCAATGGTTTTTTCCACAACGGCGAGTAAAGTTTCGCTAGTGAGAGGCTTGGAGATTGTATCTTTTGCTCCAGAATTTAATGCCATACGTCTATCAGCCTCATTATCCTGTGCGACTAATCCAATGAATATTAGATCAGAATTAGTGAACTCGGCTTTAGAAAATTCAGCAACATCAATTATCGAACCATCAAGCAAGTTGGTTTCTGTAAGAATCAAATCAAATAAAGTTTTTTTAAGTGCACGCTTGGCCTCACTAACACTGCCTACCACTTTTGAATAGAAACCCTGTTTATTTAAAAAATTGGCTACCATGCCAGCTTCTGCGTCGTTTTTGTCAATAATGAGAATTTTTTCTCTCAATAAAGCCTTCGACGAAAATGCCCTTGTAATTTTTTCTAATAGATCATCAAAAATCACCGGCTTTGGCATATATTCGTCAACACCTGCAGCAAAGCCCTTCTTCTGATCTTCAGCGGATCTAAGTGTGCTGGACATTATAATATGAATATCTTTTGTCGTTTCGTGAGCGCGGACTGCCGAGCAAGCCTCAAAACCATTCATGACGGGCATTTCAATATCACAGATTATAAGATCTGGTTGTTCAGAAATAGCGAGCTCTACGCCTTGCTTGCCATTATACGCTTGATTAACTGTAAACCCTTCCGATGTAAGGGGTCCAACTAGATTTTTATGCACTAGCTTTGAGTCATCTATTAGAAGAATTTTTTTCTTCCTATTGCCCACACTTTGGGATTCAGAAATGATTTCTTTCAAAGTGCATGGTGCCTGAAGAAAAGCTTCAAAAGCATTATTAGCATCATCTCGAATTAAGTGATCGAAAGACAGGAAAATAATTTTTAAATCATTAAAAAAAACACCTTTAAGTTTCTTTCCAATATCAAAAATTATTCTTTCTTTTTCATCAGATTGTAGAACCAAAGTCGTATTCGGATTATTAGCGATTGCTCTCGGGATATTTTCAATTTTTAAAAACTCGATACATTCAGAAAAACTATGTGCAGAATTAAAAAGATATTTACGAAATTCTCTATTTTCCACGCATAATAAAAAGTCTGGGATCTTCTTTTTTGCTGCAATAGTCATGAAGTAATCCCCAATGAGACCGTAACTTGATCAGTGAGGCATTGCTGATCCAAATCGACCAGCAAACTGTTTAAATCGACGGGCTTGGCGAAAAAATTTTGGATCTCTTCGTTACTTATCATAGAAAGTAAATTATCTTTCGTCACATTCAATCCAGATATAACGAATATCGGGACATCTTGATATTTAGGTTGCAGTTTGAGTCTTTGAATTAATTGATAGCCATCCATTAGTGGCATTTCAATATCTATGCAAAAGGCACTTATGATTTCTTTTTCAGACAGTTTAAGTGCTTCATAGCCATCAGATGCTTGAATGATTTTATAGCCAGCATTCTCAAGAAAACTACATAACCTACTCCTCTGAAGTCTCGAATCGTCTACTATCATTACTGTATTTTGATTTCTTTGCGATCGTACTTTATCACCGCTTTCAATCTTTTCATAAACAGCCAATGCGTCAGATCTAACATTTCTCTGAGTTAATTCTATCACATTAAGAATTAGCACTAGCTTACTATTTGAAAGAATAGTACATCCGATCACGAAGGGTGCCGTTTCGATCAAGCTGCCAAGCTGTTTTAAAAGAACGTTTTGTTGCCCTAAAACGGAATCTACAATCACGCCAATTTTATTTTCGCCATCATTTAAAATTAGCAAGAAATTTTCACCATTCTCGTCAATCCGTTTAGGGTATCCCAAAAAATCAGATAGATAGTTTACTGCAACAAGTTCAGAGCGAAAATTATAGACTAAAGTTTCATTTACCCTAGCCACGTCCTTGGTTAAATTAATACGAATGATCTCATCCACATTCAAAATTGGAAATGCAAACTCATATCCATTTTCTGATACCAAAATTATTCCAACAACAGCGAGGGTTAAAGGCAGCCTCAGGGTAACCAGGGTCCCAGAATTAACAGTGCTTTGCAACTTAATTGAACCCTGCATTCTTGAAATAGATGTTTTCACCACATCCATCCCTACGCCTCTGCCCGACAGTTCTGTGACAAATTCAGCTGAAGAAAATCCAGGTTCAAATATTAAATCTAATATTTCTTTTTCTGATAGACTTGCTTTTTGACTCTCCGAAATAAGTCCCTTATCCAGAGCCTTTTTCAAAATAACATTTGAATCAATGCCTTTTCCATCATCTTCAATTTCTATGACTGCGTTCGACCCCATATAATAAGCTCGCAAATTAATTTTGCCAACCTCTTCTTTATTCATCTCAATACGTTTTTGAGGCTCTTCAATTCCATGGTCAATGGAATTTCTAATTAGATGAAGCAAAGGATCAGAAAGTTGATTAATCAATATTTTATCTAGTTCTGTCTCATTGCCAGATATCTTAAGATCAACACGCTTTCCAATTTGACGTGCAATATCTCTTACCTGCGCAGGAAACCGATTAAATAAAGTGGAAATAGGCACCATACGAAAATTCATTGCGCCACTTTGAAGGCGCGAACTTAACACTTCTAAATCTTCAACATTTTTTTGGATATTTCTGTTTTGTATAGACAATTTCTCAATGCCAACAACCAAATCGGATTGTCGCGCAAATACAGATTCAGTATGATTTTTATTTTTGAAATTTTCTAACAGTTCTTCATCATAAATTTGTGAATCCTTATTAAAATTTTTTTCAATTAGTCCCAAATCTACATTTTTAATCAACCAATTATCAAAATCTTTTTTGAACGCTTCTATAGTCTTATCCATAAAATTTATCGCATCAGATAAATTATTTTTATCGTTTTCAAGTCGAATTCTTGTTATGTATACTTCCGATGAGGCGTTTAATACACTATCAAGCTTTTCCGCAGAAACTTTAATTGAATCATCGCGGAGTACTCTGGCGCTCTTCGAAGAATCCCCGTCTGATAAATTTTGTTTTTCTTGGTTTGTAGATGTCTCGTTTATATTTTTGGAAATGTCTGTATTTGTTGACTTTTTAATTGATATACTCGAAGCAACATTACCTCTCAATTTAAGAATCAAATCATTTACTTTTGTGTTGATCGGCTCCCTACTAGCAACTTCTTCGGTGATGTTGTGTATTCTTTTTACACAGTCCAAAGCCACATCAATCATGTTAGCATCAAGAGTTTTGCGGTTAGATCGAACCTCATCTAGCACCGTTTCAAGTTCATGAGATAGCTTTTCAATTTTTTTAATTTCCAATAGGCGCGAACCACCTTTAATTGTATGAACCGCGCGAAAAAGTTCATTAATAAGATCTTTAGAGGTCGGATTATTCTCCAGTTCGATCAATAAATTTTCGCTTTTTTGTAGACTGTCCCAAACCTCTTCACAAAAATCGCTGATCAACCCAATTCTTTCTGGATCTATAATTATTTTTTCAGGTACCTCTTCCGTATCTATTTCAACGAAAATATCGTCGGAAAGATTGGTCGGAGCAATATCCGAAGGTGTTTCTAAAGCAATTTGTGATACCAATGCAGCGCGGTTTTCCCTTTTTTCACGTTTTTGGCGCTCTACCAGCTCTATAGCACTTTTTAAATAAATTGCACATTCACCTACTACATCTGAAATGTCAGTTTCTAAGGAATTGCCAGAAACTAGATCCTCACAGACTTCAATTAATTTTTCCACTATTAACCCAGTGAGGTAAATCATAGAATGATCTGAATAACTATGAAATTGGCGCGCTAAATCAGCAATTAATTCAGCAAGTGACCCCAGGTGGTGTATTTTTTCAGACTTTATTATTTTTCCAAAGCCTGCAATATAATGGCTGCTGACGTAGGCATCATCGAACAAGTCGCCATTCTCTGGATCTGCGGTTTCTAAATTTGCTAAGTTGTTTTGAATCTGATTTGCTCTTGATAAAATAGATACTGCTAGATACTCGTCCCCCTCAAGTAGAGAAACTGACTCGGAAATTGAATCCATGGGCCAGCTTTGTAACGAATGTTCACCGTTTAATAGCATATGCCTACTTGCCTCTAATTAAACGTCAATATCTTCCAAAGTCTTGTTGCTGACTATCGCGCTTAAGCGCTACTGGATTGCTTTGATTATTCTCAAGCTCTTTTTTTGTTTCAATAGGATCAAGTAGAGATCGTCCAGGAATATTCTCTGCCTCGTTGGTTTGGTTCTCGGCAAGCTTAAACTGATGAACTAAATTTTTTAGATTAGGAATGATTTCAGAAAGCTCATTGGCAGTGATTGAAAGATCTGATGAAACTGCGGCATTTTGTTGGATCACTGCATCCAATGTTTTTATCGCACCATTTATCTGATCGGCACCAATCGACTGCTCTTTGGACGAAGCGCTAATATTTTGAACTAAGTCTTGCGTTTTTTTGATCTCCGGCAGAAGATCGTCCAGCATTTGATTAGTATGATCCGCTACTTGTTTTCCGTCAGACGAAGATTTTTCAATTGCAGAAGCAGCGTTCTTACTAAGTTCAGCAAGCTTTGACACTTCGGACGCCACAACCGCAAAACCTTTGCCGTGTTCGCCTGCTCGCGCTGCCTCAACGGAAGCATTTAATGCAAGTAGTTCAATTTTTCGAGTAATCTCTCCAACTATTGCTATCTTTTCGAAAATATCCTTCATAGCGTCTGATGTTTTTTTCATTGCTTGAGAACATTCTGAAGCGTTTTCAGCCAAAATTTTAGCTGTGTCATCAGTTTCCTGAGAGTTTCGAGCATTTTCATTAATCGTGCTGGCCATTTCATCCATCGACGCAGAAGTTTCCTGTACTGAACTAGCTTGTTGGTTCGTTCCATCAGTCACCTGATCAGCAGTAACTTTCAGACTAGAGGAATTCTCGGATATCTTATCAATTACCACCACCATAGCCGTTATAACCTCTACGATCTTTTCCCTCATTTTTTCAGTAGATAAAAGTAGCTGACTGATTTCATCATTCCCCAGGGCAACAATTTCTAATGAAAGGTCTCCGTTCGTTATTGAGTCCACCGCTTCGTTAGCCCTGCGCAATTTCTTCTTGATCCCTGCGGTTAGCAAAAGGCCGAAAGTAAGCGCTACCAATGTCGAAGCTACGGCTACAGTCAGAGTAACATAAATGGACTGTGTTTTTGCTCGCGCCATCGCGGTAAAAGCTTCATTTTTCGCAAGATCAATATCGCGAAATACATTATCGCTTTTTTCCGACAGTTCTCGCTGAGACGTATCTAATTTAAGGTTTGAGCGTTTTATCTTTTTAATTAAATTTTCTCTTAGCTCTATGTTGTTGGCTGACATGTATTCTAAGCTGGTTTCAGGAACCAAGTATGCAAATGAGTGACGTTCTAAGGCCGCATTTGCCAATGCTAACTGACCAACACTGATTGAAGAATAGTCTTTTTTTATCATTATGAGCGAAGCTTTAAGCCGTCTATAAATTGTCAAAACATCTTTTTCTATTGGAGGAAATATTATGTTTTGAAGTCGTTTACTTATCGTTATTTCTTCAGATGCTTTTTTATTACGAAGTCCTGATGGTGGTAAAACTTTTTCTATTATTGAAATCGCATTTTCGACTTCTTTCAAACCGCCTTCATATTGTAATTTGGCGCGAGTGACTCCGTTTGTAAAATTTTGTTTACTCTTCTCCTCGTCTTCACCACTTTGCTCGGCTAGATACAGGCCAAGCACAGCGCCAACTACGCTATTGGTTGACTGGGAGACACCAGCATCCATGTTGTACAAGCTGGCTTCAAGAATGGCTTCAATCTTAGTCAAACGATCTATTTTTATGCCAATTGCATTAATTACGTAAACAGAATACCCGCCAAAGGAAGCGAGTAATAACGCTAAACTCAGCACTAGCATTAGTATTTTGGCTGTTATGCTAATTCTAAAAAACTTCTTATCCGCTTCCATCTCCCAAACCTCGCTAAGATATGTCACTGACACTATAGACCTGAAAAAATATCACAATTGATTTCTCCTATAATTTATTAAGCTCTCGGAATTCAAAAATAATTCTGGCTTCATGATTAATTTCAACTCATCAACTTCATCAACAAAATAAGGAAAAAATTGTGCTACTCGTTCAGAAAATACTTTTTCTGATTCTTGAAATACGCTCTTATCTATCGACTGGATTCCAATTAATTCATCAACGCACAAAGCAAAATCTAAACCCGACTCGTTAATCACAATGAACTTATTTCGTTCATCGATGACAATCTGGTCTGAGCCGAGGTCGCCGGATAAATCAATGCAAGCGATTACTTGACCCCGCAAGTTTATTAGACCGCGGATAAATTCAGCAACTTTATACAAAGGCGTAACCTCAAATCCCTCAATAACCTCCAACACCTTATTAATTTCAATTGCAATGTAACTTTCTCTAATTTTCCCAACAAGGTAATCAACTGAACCATTTGTTGACATGGTTTTTGAAAAGCGATCTTGATCAGAAGCAGAACTTTTATGCGCTGAAATTTGGCCTTTTAATTCCCGGTAAACTGCTTTTGCTATTTTTTTAGGTGAAAAAATATAAAGGTTTGATCCGTCATGCCAAACAATTTCGTCCAAAAAATCATCTATATCTCCGCGCTTTTGCATGTCGCTCATATCGCTCGGTAAGGTTACAAGGCCTTTGTATGTGCTCATAGTAAGAGCAAATATAATTTTACCATAAGTAATTGTTATTATAGTATTATTTAAATTCCCATTCATTTCGCCGGGTTCTTTTAAATAAGCGCTTTCACTGTCAAAAATTGGTACCAATTTACCTCGATATTCACACGTACCTACACACGAGCGTATGAAACCATTTAATTCAGAAACAGGCCCATAGTCATTGGTAACTTCAGTAACAAATCTTACCGGAATACCAAAATTTTTATTACCCGCTTCAAAAACAAAAATTTCACTAGCATAATTCTTTTCCACCAAAAAACCATTATTATCTTCGTCGCCATTATCTTTTTTTTCATCACTAATGATTTTTTTCTTGTCAGACTTTTCTAAATTCGCTTTTGGTTTTTTAGCAGTGTCGTTCTCATCCAACTCACTAAAACTTAATTCATTGTTTTCATCAATTAGGTCCGAACTGGGCAGGGCGGCGACTAACTGATTGAATTTCCTTTCTGAGATATCTTTAGGAGAAACTTTATCAAATTTTTTAGCCAATTATCATCTCCTTATTATATTGAATATAAGTTAATAATTCATTTGTAAGATCACGGAGCTCGCCCTCTGCCACTCGATTATAACCAATTATTGAAACCATATTTACATTCGTTTCCGAAAAACAAACTCGTTGTGATACGCTTGTTTTCGCAACCAGAACTCCATCCTCACTTAATTGTTGTTTGATATGGGACAAGATCTGGCTCCTTTTATTTACGCCATTTAAAACTGCCAGAAGTGGGACCTTTTTAAGCTCATGCTGAGATTTTTCCAGAAAAATTTGTATCCAACCTTGACCAACGATATCATCCCTCGAGCTACGACACGGCACCAAAACCAACGAAGATACACGAAGGAAGCCAGCTAATTCTTTATTTAAGCTGCCTTGAGTGTCTATCAGCACAAAATCATAATCAAGCTCTACAAATTTTTCAGGATCCAAAATTTCATTACAAGTCACCTGAGATAACAAAGGATCTTTCGTATTTATTATCCAATCAGACGTCGATTTTTGCGGATCTGCGTCAATAACGCAAACGTCAAACTTTAATTTAGTAAGCATAGCCGCGATATTTACACAAAGTGTGGACTTTCCACTGCCCCCTTTAATGTTTGCAAAGGTAACTACTTTTGCCATGGATCAATTCCCCTTACCTGTAGATGTCGCATCATTCGACCCATTTGAAAACTTTAGATTCAAATTGTTGATCGATCAATGTTTACCAAAATCCTTCGCGCAGGCCCACATTATTGAGTGTATGTGAATTATAGAGCACTATCAGCGACTAGACCACTTTGAAGATGACTAATGGTATAGTAGGGTACTGTCAGACAACTAGGAACTCGCATCAGATTGCTGGCGCAGCCTGAACCTATGCGCTCAATAGTTGGCGCCACTCAGTAAGAGCGGCGGTTCGATTGAGCTTGAAATTGTCTCGTGAGGGCACTGTCAGAGTAAACTTGCTTGAAGCGGGCAGGGCTAATTTGTAACCATGCCGAATGACGAAACGTTCCCCATTTCACTACTTCAAAACCAGCCCTGAAGTCATCCGTCTTGCAGTAATGATGTACGTTCGATTTCCGCTTTCTCTTCGTAATGTGGAGGACCTTCTTCATGAACGGGGTGTAGATGTAAGCCATGAAACGATCCGGTTTTGGTGGAACCGCTTCGGGCCAATGTTTGCTGCAGAGATTACGAGGAAAAGACGTAACCAGGCACACAGTCATTCTAATTGGCAGTGGCACTTTGATGAGGTGTTTGTGAAGATCAATGGTGAACGGCACTACCTTTAGCGTGCTGTAGATCACGAAGGTGAAGTTCTGGAAAGTTACGTAAGTAAGCGTAGAGATCGCAAGGCCGCGTTGAAATTCATAAGAAAATCAATGAAGCGCAATGGCCAACCTAAAATTATAGTAACGGACAAACTGCGTTCCTACCGCGCAGCGATGATGATCATAGGAAATGCTGACCGGCAAGAAACAGGTCGCTGGGTAAACAACAGAGCTGAGAATTCTCATTTACCGTTCAGGCGACGAGAGAGGGCGATGCTAAGATTTCGACGAGCGAAAACCTTGCAGAAATTCGTCTCCATCCACACTTCAATCCAAAACCATTTCAACCAGGAACGCCATCTCTATTCACGTGCTAATTTTAAGCTAAACCGTGCCGCTGCTATCGCTGAGTGGCGTCAACTACTGAGCGCATAGATTTCGATTGCCCCATCAATCTGATGCTTGCAATCATTAGTCTGACAGCACCCTATTTTTAACTATTTAAATTACAAATTAGTTGGAATTATCAGCATTTTACCCAAATCCAAGCTTTGATAAATGACACGAATTTCTTAGCTTGCAATATGGACAAAAAAATTCGATTTACCAACACTTTCAACCAATTCAAACAAAATCTGTGCATGCTTTGGATCCAGTCTCACACAACCAGCCGAAGCTGGTGTGCCCAAATTTTTGATGTCAGTTGTCCCATGGATGGCATAATTGCCATTATAAAATATCGAATACGGCATCGGTGCGTCATTATATAACGAGGATTTATGATCCCTTGAAAGCCATTGAGCCGCCCAAGTCCCATTAGGTGTGGTCTTACCAGAGCGTGCGGTAGATACCTTCCAAGTGTAAACATGTTTTCCGTCTTTGATTAATTTCAATTTTTGTTCACTCTTTAAAACTAAAGCAATTACTCGATGTTCTAAAACACCAAACTCCTTTTCAAAATCTGATAAATTAAATAACTCTCTGAGCCTCTCATCGGGAGCCACTTCTAAGCTAACTTCAGAAAACGCCGAGAACGCAAAATCATCGCCCAACGCCTTCGTAGACATTTTGTCTGGAGAAGATAGGGAACTAAACAAAATAGGTTTTCTTGAGTTGAACTTTTGATCGTCATTTGCGTGATGTATTGATTGGTTTTTAAAGTCACTAGTTTCAAAATCTGCTTTTAAAGCTAATTGCATCGAGACGCCCATAGTCGTTTGGACTTCATCACTATAATTATCAGATTTATATAACAAATTAGAGTTCTGAGTATTGATTGAGAAATTAATATGCTTCAAAGAAGGCATAATCAGGGGTCCGTTTTCTTGAATTTTGTGAGTGTTTATCGGAATGAAAACCAAAAATAGAAAACAAATGACAACAGCCGTAATTAGCCTTGCCACAGTGGGTTTATCTTGAGCCAATAGTTGTACAGTTTCAGGAGATTTGTAGTTATCCAACCGTTTCTGGATTTGACCAATGCGCTCGTAAATTTCTTTCTCATCCACTGTCAAAGTCTCCTCAAACATAAGCATACCAAATAGATTATGCTTAGTTCGATTAAACGACAGCAATATATAAAAAATTAACTCAGGACGGCTCATCCCGCACTCGGCGGAGGTTAGCTTTGAAGAAAACTGTAATTTCTATCGTTCAATAGCGTTGCTGCTAGTTTTACCGCCCGCACCCCGCATAATGCTCCACTAGGTCACAATTATTCCAACCACTTTAAAATTTAGACTTGAACGTAAGTAATGCGAAGGTTTTTTTGTACGTAGCGAAATATTAATCTTAGGAGCTAACAAATGTCGGAGAATTTCTACGTCAATACAGTTGGAGCTGTACCAGCTGGCAAACTATTAGAAGCTGTTTCGCTAGGTGTAACGCTTGCTGAGGAGTCCAAGGCTGCAGGATCAACTCGAGCTAGCGTTGGTACCATAATGACCGGCAACAACGCAGGCAGCGTAGTCTTTCAGCAATTCTTCCAGTCTCTAAACGATTTTGCAAATGTAATGGATGCCTTCTCTACATCAGACACTTACGGAAAAATAATGGGAACTGGATTAACAGTCACGATGCGAAATATAGCAAAATTTTGCGACGTACCTTTTGATGCACCGGCTAACCCTCAAAGAAAATACGTAGTTTTAACACGTGGCAAATCGCATATCTCACAACCAGAGTTAATGGAATTGATGGCAGAAGCATCCCCTATGTTTGCAGAAACTGGGGCGCAAACTTTTAGGTTTGCTAGAATTATGACGGGCAACAATGCAGGTGATTTTTTATTGGGTGTCACCTACCCGTCCATGTCAGAAATTGAAGCGACGTACGATGCTATCGCCAGTAACCCTGTTGCTGCAAAAATCTATAACGCACTTGATGTGAATCTTAGAACCATAATCAAGGTTCAAAGTACGGCGATGTAAAATTAGCAGCATAGCATTAGGAGTAGATAACAATGCTTGTGGTAACAACAATACGTTTATCTAAAGGCTTTCAAGCTTGGAAGGACATGGTGCATTCCGTTGGCGATAAGATGAAAGAACACGGGATGACTTTTGTTTTTGCTGGAACGCAAAAAGATGATGACAACATGCTACACACAGTCATTCATTTTGAAAGTGAAGCAAATCTTAAGAGTTTCTCAGAAGATCAGGAACTTACGCGCTTAAGAGCGGAAGCTGGAGCAATAGTGGAAACAGGTACGTTTACACCAATCACTGACGAAGCGTTTATTAATTATCCTATGGTCTTAAATTTGAAGTAAAGGAAATCAAGCGATGCACGTGAGCATGTCACACTGGGAAGCGCCATTTGCCTGCTGAGGCCGCCATGGCTCGCTTGCGGCGCTAAACACGCTGCGTGTGGGGTTAGGTTAATTGTACAGCCCTAAATGAACGCCACTTCTACTCACGAGACAATTTCAAGCTCAATCGAACCGCCGCTCTTACTGAGTGGCGTCAATTATTGAGCGCATAGATTAAGGCTGCGCCAGCAATCCGATGCGAGTTCTCATTCGTCTGACAGCACCGTCCAAAGTATTGAAATAGCGGAATGGGTTATTTAAAATCTAGTAATCTAACTTATCTGGGTGCTTAGAAATTAGTCGCAAAATTGGGTTCAGATGACCCATGCTTCGCATTTTTTCGAATATTAGTTTCAGTGAACTTCTATCTACTAAGTAGCTGCGAAAATACTCAATTCCATCGGTGGCGTTGCCCGAAAAGTTATAAGGGTCGAACGAAAATTCAGTTATCATCCCACAATCAAAACATATACTCGAATATATATCTAAGTCATCAGCGGTTCGCCGTTCGTTTGTTTTATACAAATACAGCTTTGCGTCTTCCCTTATGTTGATATTCTCTAAAATTTCGCGCTGATTACAGCCGCCGCAGCATATGGATTTAACTTCAGTTGGCTCATTCAAAGATTTTAATAGCACTTCATCTGACGCTAAGTCTCCTAAATGCGTTTTTATTTTTTCTCCAAATCCTTCTGTTCCCCAAACCTCATTCAGCTCTGTAATTTTTTCTAATACTTTCATTCGTAGTATTTCATCAAAGAGAGGTGCGCTTTCAAGAAACTTCAACAAATCTAATGGATGGATTAACTTTTTTTGGACATTCGTGTAATCATTTGAGGCAGCAGCAAATGTTCTGTACTGAGCTTCACCTCTTGCCTCCAGTGTAGCTAAAGCGGAATCTCGTAAATATCCTTTGATAACATCATTTTGACTTTCTGCTAATTCGTAGGCATATATGTATGCCAAAGTATCGTAATATACATACGATACAGCTTTTTTGAATCAGGAAGATAACAAAGTTAGTGAGACAAACGTGAGTGCTGGTGTCCAAGCAGTTTCCATACACAAACGATTAGTTCTCGATAAGCGAGCTCACTGCACACTTACGCGACGTTCTCAGCGCCATCCACATTCGTGCGCTGATACTCGGACTTGTCGCGCACGTCGTCACGGTGCACAGCCGCCAGGTTAACGACCACGTCACCCGTAATTGCAGCGCGCAAGCTCTCAACGTCACGAACATCGGCAATTTTGCACTTCTCCGGGAACTGATCACTCATCTTCAAGTCGATGATTTCGAAGTCCTGCTGCTTCAGTGAGAGCTGACGGCACAAATTCGTCCCCACGAAACCGGAACCACCTATAACCGTAATTTTTTTTGCCATGACCTAATCAATTTTGTCTTTATTATCGCGTCGGAAAATACCGGACATTCCCGATAATCCCGCACTACCGGACTTCTCAAACCCTGACGCCGCCCAGCAATTCGGCAATGTCGGCTACGCGTTCAGAGAGGCCTTCGGAGCCGCCGCAGCTCTCGATGTTGAGGCGCACCAGTGGCTCGGTGTTGGAGCGGCGCAGGTTGAAGCGCCAGTCGGCGAAGGCGAGGCTCACGCCGTCCGTTTCATCCAGTGACAGCGCCTTATCGCGGTAGGCCGCAAGCACGCGGTCAATCGCGGTGCCCGCGTCGGCGACACGGAAATTGGTTTCGCCCGAGCTTGGGAAGGCCGCAAAGCGGTCGCGCACCCAGTCGGCCAGCGACCGACCAGATTTGGACACCAGCTCGGCCACCAACAGCCACGGGATCATCCCGCTGTCGCAGTAGGCAAAGTCGCGGAAGTAATGGTGCGCCGACATTTCGCCGCCATAGATCGCATGTTCGGCCCGCATGGTTTGCTTGATAAACGCATGCCCCGTCTTGGACTGAATGGCCAAGCCGCCCTTGGCTGCTACGATGTCTTGTGTATTCCAAATCACGCGCGGGTCGTGGACGATTTTGCCACCCGCTTCTTTGTCCAAGAAGATGGAGGCCAAGAGGCCCACCACATATTCCCCCGGAACAAACCGACCCGCCCCATCAAAGAAGAAGCAGCGGTCAAAGTCCCCGTCAAAGGCCACACCCATATCAGCGCCTTCGCGCAGCACCACATCCGCCGTGACCGCGTGATTTTCGGGCAGCAGGGGGTTGGGGATGCCATTGGGAAAAGTGCTGTCTGGGTCGTGGTGCACGCGGATCACCTCAATTGGTGCGCCCCGTGCCGCCAATTGGCGGGTGATTGCGTCCACAGTCGGGCCCGCCGCGCCATTGCCCGAATTGATCACGATTTTCAGCGGCGCCAGTGTTGCCACATCGACGAACCCCAAGACGCGATACGCGTATTTTTCACGTGCGGCGCCCGCCACGTCGCGGGTTTCACCCACACGCGCGGGACTGGCCCAGTCTTGCAATTCTGCCAGCGCCTTGATCACCTGAAAATCAGCCGCGTCGTCCAGTGGCTGCGACCCAGACTTTACGATTTTCATGCCATTGTAATTGATCGGGTTGTGCGAGGCGGTCACCTCAATCCCGGCGCAGGCGCCAAATTCCGTAACGGCCCAATACATTTCCTCGGTGCCGGCCATGCCGATGTCCAATACATCCGCGCCAGCATCTATTGCTCCCCGCGCCGCAGCTGCGGCAAAGGCGGGGCTGGTTTCGCGGGCGTCAAAGCCGATCACAACAGATTGCGCGCCAAAATGCTGCGCGACGGCGCGACCAATGCGATAGGCAATGCCTTCGTCGATATTTACACCGATTTCGCCGCGAATGTCGTAAGCTTTGAAGCAGGTCAGTTCGCTCACTGTTTACCACCTCTTGGTCCTGGCGTCGTCTCAACAGCAAGACCCGCTTCCTCTTCAAGCGCATTGATCTCTGCTTTAAGCACTTCGAACTCTTCGCGTTTGCGCTCGATGAAGTTGTGCGTGAGGAGGGATTTTTCTCGGATGCCTTTTGGCGTCAG
>Ga0209602_1001786_pt1 | contig 18387 bp, 25 predicted proteins | sample COGITO_mtgs_1205_3_FD_184810 | JGI IMG/M metagenome (GOLD analysis project Ga0209602, IMG submission 184810) | Pelagic marine microbial communities from North Sea - COGITO_mtgs_120524 (SPAdes) (version 2) | ecosystem: Environmental > Aquatic > Marine > Epipelagic ...
TTGTGGAGTAGTAGTGTAAAGACCAGCGATAGCGATTTGGTAGTGTTGCATAGCAGCAGTTCCCAAGAAGATAGCAGGTTTGAAATCACGGTCAGCATCGCCGTAAACAGCAGCCAACATAACGTCAGACATTGTTTCGTAAGCACCTTCCAATTTGTCAAGGATGTTAGCAGAAGTTAAAGCACCGTTAGTGTCGTAGTCTAACACAGCAGCATCAGCAGCCATTTCAGTAGTCAACGCAGTACCTGCAACAGTCAAAGCTTTCTCAGCAGACAATTTAGCGAAGTAGTCAAATACCCAATCCTTGAACTCAGCGTCCATAGTTTCTGGGTTGTTCTGACCTTTCTTCAAAAGAAGACCACGGTAAGAAGTCTCAAGAGCGTTCTTACAGTTTAGGAAAGACCACTTGTAAGTGGTTACGGTCATTTCTTTTTCTCCGATTGTAGCAGCAGATGCTCCATCAAATACACAAAGGTCTGAACCGAAAGATAATGTAGCGTCAAAGATAGGTACGTTTACTTTAGCTTTAACACCGTCAACAAGGCGAAAACGGTTTAATACCGCTGCCGATTTTACCATAGTGTCAATGAACAAGTCTGGACGACGGTCACCGTATGGCAAGTTTGATATTACTATACTCATTTTATTTTAATTTAAGAGGATTCGTTTAATTAATTTACAATAATTACTTGCGGTTAAAGAAGTTGTTAATCATATCTACCTTTTCGGGTGTGATACCATTAAAAACTACTGTCTTGTCTTCTACTGTTTCAGCAACTTCTTCAGCCTTTTGTTCAGCAGCAAATTGCTCCTCAACTTCTGCATCAGTAGCAGAGAACTCTTCCTGAAGGTTTTCCTCAACTACTTCTTCAGAAGCAATTTCTTCTTTCTCTTCATCTTCAGTATGCTCACCCATTTCTTTTTCTTCTGGGCTACCCATACTTTCAATGTGCTGTTGAATCATTTCAATAGCAGACTTTAAGCTGTCTACGCTTGCAAACTTTTCTTCAACAGATGTCACAGCTTCAAGGAGTACGTTGTTTTCGTTCTCCAAAGCCTCAATTCTTGCCTCGTACTTGTTCATCATAGCCTCAAATTGAGCCTCTAACTTACCAAGTTCTTTGGCGAAAGCAAATTCATTCATTTGTTCTTCGTTATTAATTGTTGGTTTAATATCCGCTTTAATCTCAATAGAGAAACCATTAATCTCTCCATTTTCAATTGCAGTAAATAATTCGTCAGACTCAATCTTTGCCTTTACGAATACGGTTCCGTTTGGTAGTTTATAACCATAGTCTACAGACTTATCGTTATCACTCTCTTTGGTCCAAACTTCAAGCATAACCACCTCATCAGTATCGTAGGAGTGGTTAATACCAAATGCGTTAAATAGTCCCTCTTTAGAATACTTGTACATAATCTGCTGAATAGTCTCTTCAGTGAATCGTACATAGTAGTATCCCATATCGGGTGAGAATCGTAGGATTTCCTTGTTAGGAATCATAATAGGTCCCACAACCTCTTTCTTCTTTTCATCGGCAAACATCTGTAACTTCTCAACTTCGTTGAAGTGGATGAAGTCCTCCTCAATAGCAGGCTTATCTACAAGAGAAATCTTGTACATCCCTTGAGCGATGTCTTCTAATGATATATCAAATAATGGTAATTTATCCATTCTTTAGTTTTTTAGGGAAGGATTTAATCCAATTAATCCTTTTTCTTATTAGTGGGAACATCCTTGACTTTACGGTCACCCCACGGGAGGTCAGCCACATCTGCACTTGCCTTAACTGTTCCTTTTCGTATGCTTTCAGCTTTTCTAATTGCCCAATTAACTCCGCTTGTTCCTCCCCAACCGAGCCAAGCAACATAGCCTCTATCTTTCCAAGGCGTGTCCTTATACTTAGGGTCAATCGCAGCATTCTTTCTATGGCGATTAAACGCAGCCATTCTTGCAATAGTGTCATACGAAAGTTTTCTTCTTGAGGCTAATTGGTTTGCACGAGTCCAGCCCACAGAAGTCATTCCTTTAACTTCATCTCCATACTTCTCCTTCCACTCAAGAACTTTCTTGGCGTTGTTAGTAGCAGATTGTGGGTAGTCGTTGTATGTAGCCATCAAATTAATTTACAATTATCTTAATAATCCTTGTATAGTTAAGTATGCAAAGTCTTCGTATACTGGACCCGAAGCACTCTTAACATATATTGTTCCACCTGTCATAATACTTGATGTGAATTCAGACAAAAAGAAGTTTAGGTTATCAAGTTCTGTTGTAGGGACAACCATATTAAACTCAATCTTAGGTAAGTTAGATTGTGTTATTTTTTCAGATACCTCAAATATTTCTGTGTAAGTATCTGTTACATTTCCCAATGTATCTTCAAATAATAAATCCCAACCTGCTGTATTTACATTTGATAATCTCCCATTGAATATGTGTTTACCACCAAGGTTTGCAGATGCAGGACCCCATTGCCCATTGCTGTAAACTCTTTGAGTTTCTGTAAGCATATCGGGAACAGTTCCCCTTTGAGTCATATAAGGTATTAGAAGATTAGTCTTATATAAAGGCTTATCTATAAAAGCAAATCTAAAACCTATATCTGAGTTAGGAGTGAATATATTAGGTGTAAACCCTAATTGAGTAGAACTAAATATTCCAAGGTTTGCATCGTCAATAATACCTGTAGCATCATCACCACAAACAGAATTGTAATAGATAGAAGATTTTAAATCAATACCTAATTCTACAATACCTTCTTGAGTAATCTCTTGAGTAGTAGAACCAATAATTATTCCGTTATTATCTAAATCATCATAATACAAACCATAGTCTTGGTTATTTATGGTTAGTGTCTTTACCTTGTCACCATTGTTGGTAATCTTAAATGACTTGATATCATCAAGGTATCTGTTGATGTTAGTTGTAGATGACCTTAATGAGAATATAGGGTCTAACCTAAGAATGTGTTCAGACGATGAGTTATCAAAGTCATAGAATAGGTTGCAATCAAATCTTTTAGCTATGTTTAACAATACATCTGAAACACTAAAAGGACAAGTCTTTAGTATTGACTCTTGCAATATGTATTCATCACTTTTCTTATATGGAAGGTAGTCTTGGTTTGCTAAAAATATAACATTCATCTGACCATAATCTCCACTTCCATTAGGCTCTCCAAATCTTGTTATAGCCTTTCTGATATCATTAATATCAAAAATGCTTACAGCAGTAGCCGAACCATAATTTACTCCACCCATAGACGTATTAAATTCTGTAGCGTACTGAATCTTTAACTCACCGTCTATAGGCTTTAGATAATAGTTTATTGAATACTCACTACCTCCATTGATGAATATCTCTTCTGAAGGCATATATGCTGTAAAGGGTTCAAAGACCAATGTATCGGGTACTGGTCCGCTTGGAGAATAAAGTATTGGAGTATCATCATCTGTATCAAAGTAATCAAAAGGACTTGACACATCAAACTTGTTTGAGTAACCGCTTGTAACATTAATCACATTAGACATATCAAGAACCAAGTCATCACCTAAAGAAGTTTGCATTGTCACCTCTTTTACTTGAAGACCATCGGCCCAAATACCAATGCATACATTAAATTCCATTGTGCTTTCTGGGTCAGAGAATAATATATCTCCGACCATAAGGTCTTCCTGTATAACAGGAATCTCATACTTAGCGTCAATTATTGTTGCTTGACTTCCTCCCGCAATAGTTATTGCTGCATTAAAAGAAACTTTAGGCGCAAAGAATCCTCGTATATAGTTACACTCAATGTTAGGTGCAACCCCCTCACAAGGATAGAATCCCATACGTTTTTCTACACCCCACTCTTGGGCGTTGGGATATATAGGATTACCCTCACCATCAGTTCCATAGTTACCCGATGTTTCCGTAGAACTAAACCACTTTGTATAAAATAGTTTCCTATCTTGGCTGAGGTCTACTTTTGACTCAAGGCTTTCGTTTGGTGATGCCCAAGCGGGAGATTGCCTAACGGTAAAAGTTCTTGTGTTTGTATCGCTCTTAGCAAGTAACTGAGAAGGAATTACCATATGTAACTTCTCTGGCTCCATATCTGGAAACAACTCATTGTTTACAAACTGACCTACACCAAAAAGTTTTGAATCTATCCTAAAAGGAAAGTTAACTGGGTCATTTATGTAAGCTGATAAATACTGCAAGAATCCTTGAACGCTAAACACAGGCATTATACCTGCACGACCTAAGCCTACGCCATACTCAACAAACTGTCTTGCAGCGTAATTGTACTTGCCCTTGACATCATTTACAAAGTCAACATAAGGGAATGATATAGCTTTTGAAGGGTCGGGATTTTGACCTATAATGCCCGCTTCACCAGGGTCTGTAGGGTCGTCTGTTCTTTTAAGGAAAGTAGAAAAGGTTTTTCTGCTCGTAAAGAATGTATCATCATAGATGACACCTAAGTTTTTTTCCTTTATTTGAGATAGGTATTTAGATATGTAATCCTTTAATATTACCTCAGCGTAAGGCTCTGAAGAATTATATTCTATAGCAGATACATTAAGTATACCACCTATAGTAGATTGACTGCTTCCGTATATGGTTAATATAAAATAAAAATCATTCTTGGGAAACGCAGCACCATTATCTGTGAAGGGGTCAAAGTCAAATACGTTTGCACTTTTATTGTTTGCGGTAAGAGGTATTCTCAAATCAGTATAGAAAGGTAACTTTACCTTTTCTATATCTATTTCGTCATAGAATTCTACATCATAATCAAGTTGCTGCTTAGGGAACAGGTCAACTGGATAATAACTATTGACACTATTATCTCTACTAATCTCTAACTTAAAATCCATATATTAACGTGTAGCAATATTAAACTCTAATGATGATTTTAGCTTGTTGTTGAAGACATCAAAGTCATCACCTGCAAATCCAACGCCATAAGCAACTGCTTTACAAGTGTCTACAAAAACTACATCATTAGCTAATATAAGTTCTTTAACGGACTTATACTGCGTATCTCTAAAATATTCTCTACGTTTGTTATTAACAACAAGATTGTATTCTACTGAACTTGAATAGGGTTTGTAGGCATCTGAGTACAATCCTCTTTCTACAGTTGTTATTATTCTGTAAGACTGAACATCATCAAAAAGTATATCTGCATTAGCATCCCAATGACTTGATTGATTAGATGAAAAGTTAGACGGCACAGAAGTGTATACTTCATTGTCAAACTGAAACAGTCTTGTAGAATCGTCTATGCAAACTGCATACACGCCCTTGACATCGTCATAGGGTATGTATACAGCATCGTTCAGAAGAAATGTACCCGATGATATCGTAAAAGTATTTGTACTCTGTAGAGTTGCGGAAAAGTTCTCTGTGTCTGGTCCGCTATAAAAAATGTAATCAGCCATTATATTCTGTCGTTTCTATCTCTTAATCTACGTTCTGTGTCGTTGCTTCTAAGGTCCTTATCTGCAACATAAGCACGAACTGGTTTTTGAGTGTTGTTTGCTGACTTTTCTGTATTTTCAGCAATAGCCTTTAGGTAATCTACACTTGCGAGACCTGTAATAGTGCCTACAAATCCACCTAAAGCAAACTTACGTTTTCCTTGGACAGGTGTACTTATTCCAGTTTTGTTTATACGCTCAAGTAAATCACGATGTCTCGCAGTGGCTCTCTTGTTGACTATATACTCACCGCCTTCCATTTCGTATCCGCCTCTGCCTTGAACAGAGAATGGTACACCGCCTTCTGCGTGAGATGGACCGCTTACCATACCCCCGTCCTCAAACTTCTTAGGAAAGAACTTACGTTGATTAATAGCTGCTACCTGCGCTCCCGTTTGTCCTGCTACAATACCTGTACCAATTGCCGCTGCAATAAAACCAGCAGGTGTAGGCCCATATTTTTCAATAGCTTTTATAGTAGCTTTAGCAGCTGCAACAAGGCCGTCTATCTTAGCGTCATTTATATCTTGTTTCTTTTCTGCTTCAAAGATTTCTTGATTGATACTATTCTCTTCAGCAAGTTGCGCTTTTCTTAAATCAAGCTGTTTTTTTCTGTACTGAGATTCAGTAATTAACTGATTGTCTAATTGAGACTTTATAATATCTTGCTCAACCTCATATCTGTTCTTAATAGAATCTAACTGTGACTCAAGTTCGTTTTTAGTGTTCTCTGTAGCAGTCTTGTTAAACTCATCAAGAGACTCTCCTATTGCTCCAAATAACTCTTCAACGTACTCAAGGTATCCGCCTTCTTTAAATTCCTTAAAGAATTCGTCCATCGTCTTAGCGACCTTATCTGTCTTTTCTTCGGTCTCATCTAATTTATGAGTTAACGAATCAAAGTTTAAAAGTATGTTGTCAAAGAACTGCTCCATCTCTGGAGATGTTCCAAACATTTCTCTAAAGGTTGCGATAGTGCTTACTAACCTTGCTCTAAGTTCACCTACAGAACGCTCATAGTCTTCTTGACTAATAGTACCGTCTTCCTGTGCTTTTTGTAAAGCTTCAAGTTCGTTGCTGTAATCTGAGTATGCCTTGTTTATATCATCTATAACATCACTGCCTAACACTGCTGAAAGCTTCTCAGATGCTTTTACATTCTTTAGAATAAGTTCTTCATTCTCTGTGTAAATACGAGATAACGCACCAATACTATTAGCTTGTTCTAAATACAAGTCGCTTACAATCTTTGCTCTTTCCGCTTCAATTGCTGCACGCTCTTCAGCTGTTTCAGCTATTTCAGTTTCAACCTTAGCACGCTCATTAACACTTGCTATTTGTTCTGCTGTATTATCTTTAATAGCATCAATCTCATCTTTAAGTCTGCTCTTTTCGTCTCTTACAGCTTTTTCCCTTTCCTTTTTTCTTTTCTTAGCTAAGTCTTCTTCACTAAATGTTACGTTTGTCAACTGGTCTAAATAACCCTGAAGCGCACCTACAAGACCTTTGTATTTTAAAATCTCATCTTCAGTTACTTCAACCATCTGAGACTTTATGCCAAACGCATCAGTTTCTGTTTTTATTCCCGTTGCGATGATTGCGTTATATTGCTCTATCTGAGAATTGATTCTTGCCGCAGTATCATCTACTTCATCATTAACATTGATTTGGTCTTCAAAAGCTTGGGTTAATCTTCTTACGGATTCTTCATATTCATCTGTAGCTATTTTCTGACCTTCGGAAATTAAGGTTTGTTTTCTGCTTTCTTCAGCTACTTCTTCTAACTTCATTCTAAAGCCATCCACCTTTTGTACCTGCGCTAAAGCTGCATCACCTATCTTTGAAAAACCTTCGGGTAGGTAATCCACGAAAGATGTTTCCGTTACATTGAGTCTATCTAAAGAACGTTGGTATTCCTCTTGAGATATACCTAAGAGTTCAAGTGATTTATTCAAAGCGTTTGCACCACTCTCAACTTCTTTTGCCCCTTGATTAAAAGCATCAAATCCAACTTCATTTATAGCTTGGAATCCTCTTGCTGTTTTTCCTGCTGCGGGGAAAAATGCATCTAAAACCGAAAGCAATATATTACTGTTTGATATAGATTCTCCTATGCTTATTTGAAATTCTTTAAAAGCTGAATTCAGCAAATCCATTTGACCCGAGAAGTTATCTACCTGCTTAGCAGCAGATTGCAATGCTCTCCCTTGCTCGTAATATTTATCGTTGCTTTCGTCTAATGCATCTATGTTTTTAAGCAGGGTAATTAGCTGCGCTGCATTACGCTTACCTACTAAGTCAACTGCTTCAGATAGCGATATATTTTCTTCTGCTAAAGCCTTTAAAGAAGTCTCTACATCGGCACTTGTCTTACCAAGTTCCGTAAAGATACCACGAAGACCTGTACCAATACGAGATGCAGTAAAACCATTATCTGCAAGTACAGCCATAGCACCTGCGGTCTGCTCAAGACTTAAACCTAAGTTCTTTGCAATAGGACCTACATACTGAATAGCCGTACCAAAACTATCAAAAGATAATGCACTGTTGTTTATGGAGGTAACAAGTACATCACCAACAAATCCTGCTTGCTCAATAAGTAAATCAAACTGATTGATTACTTTACCCGTTTGCTGTGCAACAGCCTCAAGTGGCGCACCTAATGCCTGTGCAGTAAATGCAATTCCTTGAGTAGCAGAAACAACATCTTCTGCTGAGAACCCAAGCTTAGAAAGTTCGGTTTGCAGACCTACAATTTCTTCCGCTGTAAACTTCGTAGAACCTGCAACTTTTAGTGCAGTCTCTGAAAGTATACTTACTTCTTCCTCAGTTGCCCCAGCTACCGCTGAAAGGTTTGCTAAGGCTTTTTCAAATGCAACAGCCTCACGGACAGAACCTAATGTAAGTTCACGGAACACACGCTGTGCCGCATTGATAGCTTGGTATAGGCCTAAATACTTAGTTAAACTACCTAACGCACCACCAATGGCACGGGGAGTAAGCTGTCCTGCGAATCCGCCTTTAAAGTCTCTTTTCTTTTCTTCAGCTTCGGCTATTCGTGTTCTTTTCCTTTCTTCTTTTTTTAAGAACTCGGTAATCTGTCTTTCAACTTCTCTTTCTCTTGCTTTTCTTTTATCTCTAAAAGATTTTTGACGAGCCTCAAATTCGTTTAATGCAGCAGTTCTTCTTGCATTACCCTCCTTAATAGAACTTCTAAGAAGTGCTTGTTCTTCTTTTAATCTCTTTTTTCTCTTCTGTGCTTGCTCATCAATCTGTTTCTTGACCTCTGTGTCAATCTGATTGTTAGCAGTCTTTATAGAATTTAGGGCAGTGACTAATTGTTGTAGTCTTTGCTTATATGTTTCTAAGTCTTTTGTCTGACCAAAAGAACGATTAAAGGATGACTCAAGCCCAATAGCCGATTTTAATAACGCCTCAAATTTACCCTTGAGTTTTTCAAATTCTTTAGTGCTTACACCACCAGACTCTGCTATTTTGCGGAGTTCTATCTGAAGCTGCTTTAAGTTTATCTGAAGGTCTAATACCTTTTCGTTTATGTCTTTTGCCATATTAGAATATGTTTTCTATGCTTTTTCTTACTGCGGGACTAATCACGTTAAAGTATGTAGCCTCTTCAATTTTCTCAGATGCCTTAGCAAGTACACTCTCAACTTTATTAAACGCACTTGCGAAGTCAACTTTGTCTGGTCCTCCCTCTGCTAACTTACGCATAATGGGGTAAGCTGCTCTCGTTCTATTTATTCTATCTCCCTGTACAAGAGGTCTTTGGTTTCCTTTATTATCTAAGTAATAGAAAGAGTATCCTCTATCCATTTTATTCTCAATCCAAGCTTCAATCCTATCAATCATATAACCTGTGTCCCTTGAGAAAGAATCATCATATGGTCCATCAGGTGCGTTAGCGGCTAAGCTTTTATACTTAGGTGCTAATCCATAATCCCCTAAGTTTACCTTAATCTTTATTGAGGATGGAAGTATGGTTCCATCACTAAGCCTTGAACCATATACACGGACACTTACTATTTTCTTTGCGCTCTTTCTTGGTACTAACCACCTATCATCAGCACTCGGTATAATTGACCCCGATGTCTGTGGAGATGCTAACTGCCCTGTTGCAATTAAGTCATTTGCTTTTACAGATTGTATAACACTCTCTATTATAGCTGCTTTTTGAAATTGCTTTACTACAGCAAAAACAACAATAGTCCTTACATTATTTTGTATTTGCTTTAAGCTTGCCATTAATTATCAATATCTAACTGATAAGGCTTTCTTGCAAGCACCACTTGGAAGTCGCAAACAGCTGATGACACAGTATAATCACCTTCTTTCATACTCATAACATCTACGTTTTCAAAGTTAACGTCATAGTTATTTTGTATTAAGTAATCCTGTAGCTGACCCACTATAAATAAGTTCTCCTCAATTATAGCGATGTTGTTTATTTCATTCTCATAAATTACTTTATCAAGAATGACTACTGCAAAGTCAAGTGTGTATACGGGTGAGTTAAGGTCTCTTGAGATGTTTGCTTCAAGAGGCATTATTGAAAGTGTTCTGTAATCAAACTCTCTGTTCCTCAAGTCGTTCTCATCTCTGGCTAAGAAAAATTCATTCACCATATTGTGAGACGTAGCGAAGTCCTTAATTTTAATGTACAGTTCTGTAAGGTTATTCATTATCCTCTTTTCTAAATTTACAATTTACTACTCATCTGTTGTTTCCTTTCCCTTGCTGCATCTACCTTGCTTTTCTGTGCGAGGTAACTCATTTCGGGCATAACGGTAGACATCTTCAACATATATATCTCATCATATTTTGTAATGTCTTCTTGAGCCAACATACGAACCATAGAGTACCAATACCATTGGCTTTGGAATAAAGCTTCACCTATCATTTCTTGATGTTCATCTTCCTCTTCCTCATCATCATCTGATATCTCATAGAAGACACCCTTGAATTGCTTAAACAAAACAAAGTCACGAACCTTTAGGAATTTCTCTAATACTGAATAAACTTCCTTTACAGAGGTGTTTAGAATCCTTTCCTCATTTTCTTGTTCTACTGTTTCGTTATCGTTGTCAAATACTTCGTGGTGTTTAGGTCTGAGGATTAGTTTTGCTAAGGCGAAGTCGTTTTCAGCCTCAGATGCGTAGTTTGTCTTACCCGTGATGATTTGCTCAATCATTATGAACTGACCAAGAACCAGTTCCATAACGTCTGAATACACTTTAAAATCACTGTGTATCTTATAATCGGGATTCCAAGACATATCAATAGGATACTCCTCAAGAAGTCCCCTTGATATCTTAATTCTCTTTTCTGGAGATAAATTACCTAAGTAGTTTATTAGGTTGCTATCGCTGTCCTTGTTTGAATAAAGTTCAATGTGGTCTCTAAATGTTATCATAAAAACAAAGTTACCCCACCATCCTGTTCCTCTACGGCACAATACGCACAAATAGCTAACGACATTACCATATCATCGTGCTTTCCATCGGTGTTGCTAAACTGAAGGTTACCCGTGATAGGGTTTCGCTTGCTCTTAAAGTCGTACAACTCCTTTATTAAGTCTGTGTTCTTAGGTATCTTAATCACCTTATCCTCAAAAAGCTTTATGAGGTTACGGATAATCTCGGGCTTACTCTGCGCTGATGTCGTAAAAGGTATCAATTTGTATAACCTTTCGTCATCCGTCAAGTCGTCAAACAAGAGGTCGTTATTATTTACCTCAAAGTAGGCGGCAGCTAAGTACTGGTCGTGTTTTAGGTAGAACGCTTTGATGCGTTCTTTGAACTCTTCGTAGTCCATTCCCTCTTCCTTGTAGTTGAATCGGTCTATATCCACCACTCTGTAGTCATCGGAGATTGCAGTAAGCACTGTATAATCCTGCGCTACCCCAATATCCATACCAATATAAACCCTTTCACATCTTGTATCTATATTATCTACAACAGCATCTTCAACATTACTAAACAAGGCATTTGCACTCACAGGCTTACATAAAAACTCTTGGTCAAACTGTGCCTTAGTCATACTCTTCTTAATCCCAAGGACAGTCTTCGCTACCTTATCATCATTAAGGTCAAGGTAGGTACGCTTAATGCTTTTAATCTGCTCCCAGTTCTCCTCTTGCTGTCCCTCCTTAAACCAATCGTAGAACCAATTGGGACCATTGAAGGTACTTGCCGCAGTAACCTTACCACCCGTTCTTGTAACCATAGGCAACAGCACCTCATTGATAAAGTCAAGCTTCATATATGCCGCCTCATCCAAGTATATATAATCCAATGTGGCACCACGAAGGTTATCACCCGAATCAGCAGAACGAAACTTAATAAATGAACCATTGTAAAAATACATCTCATTTGCCTTACGGTCATACCTCTTGATTATCTTGGTCCATAAGTCCTGATGACTACTAAACATACCCTCAATGTCCTTCATCACTTTATTCGCTTGGTCTTGGATAGGTGAGACCCAGAACATTCGGTGTTTAGGGTTGTTCAATGCCCTCATTACTGCATCATTCTGCATATAGAAGGTCTTACCCGTCTGTCTACCCGCAACTAAACAACTGATAAAGGGAGCATCCTCGTGTACCAACTTATGAAAGTCTACTTGAGGTTGCGTAGGTTTGTATAACTTAATCTGCATCTATATCCAAGTAGTCTTGCTCCTCATCGGGGGCAGTTAAATCTATCGTAGCTGTGATATCAATCTTGGTCTGCTCCACCTTAGTTGGAGCCTTGTACCCTTGCATATCATTGATAATCTTTATAGCCTCCATAGCAGCCTTCATATCATCGTTGGCAAGGGCTATGTCCCTAATCTTAATTAATGCGCTTAGATTCGTTCCCTTGGCTGCCTCAATGCTCTTCATCTCTGCATTGGCTATAGCCATTAACTCCTTATGAAATGCTGTACCCGATGTTCTCCTATCACGATAGTAGTTCGTGTAGTTCATTTCCTTAGCCACCTTACTTGATGCATCCATACCCTCATCACGAATCCTCTCAAGGAACTCGGACTGAAGGTCTGTTAGTTCGGCTCCTCTGCCTTTAACAATCTTACCGAAACTATTTCTCTTTGCTGGCATCTTGGAATGTATAGATTGGAATATTATGCACCCCTAACTTTCCTGTAAACACAAGACCCTTGTAGGTAGGTGCCTTCTCATCACTATGATACCACTTCCATATCGTAGTCTTCACCCTTTGTATACAACTGCCACAAGCAGTCCTTGGATTCTCTTGCTTTGGGAAGTACTTACTCTTACCCACCATAGAGTTATAAAAGTCAAACATCTCTTGTTTGAGTTCACCCTTGGGTAGCTTCCCGCCTATTAAGGCTATTAGGAGGTTCTTAGTCGTCATAACTTATCGTTTTGGTATGATTGTATAGATGTGTTTAATTAAGGCTCTTAGAATGCCTCTAAGTGAATATACAATATTGAATGTTCAGTGTCTTTCATTATTATCCCACTACACTCCCCTTATTATAATAAACTAATTATAATAAACTTTACTCCCATAGTAAAGTTTATTATTATAATAGTATTAGAGTAAAGTAAGACTATTATAATAATAGTATATATTATAATACAATATTCCCAAAGGTACTTTTGAGATTCGTAAATCACCCCTTCCCCCCGAACCCTCCCCCCGCTCCGTGAGGTTAGCTTACCATCCCCTCTCTTTTCCTCCGGTCATTACACGCTTTTTTCTAATATCCAAATAATTAGGGTTAAATTTTGTAGGTATAATAGCTTAATTTTAAGGGGTGAATCGTAGCAAATAAGTACTTTATACCTATTGTACACCCCACAATAAATTCGTATAGCTTCACCTTGCAAAAATAATTTTCATTATAACTAACTAAAAATCAACACTTTAGTAATTTAGAATCATTCTAAGCAAGAAAACACTAAAAAAAACAACAAAAAAAGCCATATTGCAGTATTACTAATTATAAACGCCCACGGGGCACATATACTATTTACTATGAGTACTATTAAAAACACTAACGGAATGAGCAAAGCAACTATCAAAGCAGTTGAAACAATCAACGCTATTAAAGGGCAGGAAAGCCAAACGGCTTTTGACCTGCAAAAATTAGCCAATGCAATCTACAAAGTTGAGGCGAAAAGTATTTCACACATTTATAAGCAAGTGAGCGCACTATATAGTGAGTCTACTGAATTAGGCGAAGTGGTAAGAGAGTTGGCGGGTACAAAGATGCCTACCTTCAAAGCCTTCGCAACGGCTTATAAGGGTACACCTTGCCTTTGGTATGGATTTGCAACCTTGCGTAAACTAAACCCGAAATTTAAATTGGCTGAAAAGGTGAAACGCCAAAACAAAGCAACCGCCAAAAAGTAAGGGCGGAAAAAACAAACCAGTGCGTGTTTGAAACTTTAACAAGGGGCGAAACCTTGCGCACTTACTAAGAAACTGCCTACACTTTTTGCGAAGTAGGGGCGAAGGTATACACTGCGAAATGCAAAGGCGAAATGCCGTATACCTTTTGAGCGAAGTACTTTGACATTTTGGATTTTTAGCGCATATAGGCGAGGGGTGACGAACACTTTAAGCAATGCCTACCTATGAGGGAACCTATGCATTTGTGTAGGGGTTGGTCTTAGGCGGTATTGTGGTTTGAGTAAATAGGTGTACTCTATAGAGGTCTTCCTATGCGCTTGTGAGCGAAGGGTATCCTATGCACGGACCTACATACTCACTGCGTCCCCTTTAAAGGTTTATGGAACGGGTCCATAGATGCGGGACGTATAATGCAAATCTTACAAATTCGCAACACCCTCTGGACACCCGTGGTGTGTTGTATCGTATAGGCTCGGAGACTGAAGACAGGCAATGCGGAGCGAGACCGCACCGAGCATCTAATTTTTAAATCATAGAACATATGAAAACTAAACAAATGATTGAATTGCTAAAGCAGGAAATAGACCGTCTTGACAAGAAATCTGTATTGACAGGCGAAGACTTAGCGAAGCATAACGAACTTTGCAAGGCTTATAATCTTTTAACGAAATAATAAAATAGAACATATGAGAAGAGTGTATCGTTTTGCCCTCGTAAACTTTATAGGTTTAGTGGGTGCAGTGGGTAGTATGGTTAGTGTGTGGAGTATGTACTTCACGGGTAACAGAGATTGGCTTGTGCCTTTCGTGATTTTTGGATTGATAACGTGGTTCTACATAGAGGTTGTAGTCCCTAAAAACAAATAGAACAGATGACATACAAAGTAATTAAGAGCCTTAATTGGCTCAATGAGACAGATACTAAGGAGTACAGTACTTATGCAGATGCTATGGCTTTTGTAAGCGCAAACCGTGAGTATATCTTAGGTGAATTCAGTGAAGAAACGGGTGCGTACTATGATGTAGAAGCATACCAGTGGGACATAGAACACGACCAACATATAAGCAAGTATAGGCTGTTCTTTTTGGACTATGACAATGGTAAAATAGATTGGGAGTTTGAGATATTGGAAATAAATAAATAGGCACATATGAAAACCAAAAAAATTACTATTGAGGTAACCGTATCAGAGGGTTCTACCCTATTCGCTGCGGTGAAGATTTGGCAGAGAAAAATGAATAGCGTACCTTACGAGGAATGGAAAGGAGTACAGGCGAAGAACACAGAGCGTCTATTGGATAAATTAATGAAAGCAGGACTATGAAGAAAGTAATATGGCTTGAGGACGGGAATATATTCGTAGTCCGCAAGGGTAAAACGACTAACGACAAGATAAGTGATGGGTCCGCCTTAGTGCAGACCTACACTTTCAGCCAAGAGCAATGGGTACTGGCGAGTACGAGCAAAGGATTCGGTATGAAGAAGTTCTTCGCTTTAGATGGTAGCAACTGCCTTGACTGCCCATTTAGTATGGGCAATGGTAACGGAGGGTGCTATACGCACAAGTTCCAACAGTATGTAGGGTTCTTGTCCTTATTGCGTAGCGTAAAGCTACAAGACCTTACGCCCTTAGATGATGATAAGATGAGGGCTGTAAACGATATGTGCTATGATACCTATGTGCGATTCGGTACATATGGTGAGCCATCGTTAATGCCTAAGCACCTTGTGGAGTCTATGAGTATGGTTGCTAAGTCTTGGACAGGGTATACACACCAATGGTCCAAGGATTGGGCAAAGGACTACGGCAAATGGTTTATGGCGAGTACACACAGCCAAGAGGAAGCCGATGTTGCTACGAGTAAAGAGTACCGCTCCTTCATAGCTACGGAACGTGGTGATGAGAAAGCCGTGAGTTGCCCAGCAAGTAAGGAGATGAACTACAAATCCAACTGCGCCAAGTGTGGTTTATGCAGTGGGTTATTAGGCAAGGGAAATAAAGATGTAAAAATACTACAACACTAATAAATAGATTGATATGGACCAAATTGGAAATGTGTGGATAGAAGCCACAGTCAAGGTAAGAGTAAACCGCAGAGTAACGCTATTCACTGAGGATAGTGAGGAGTATTTGTTAGAGGCTATGTACGATGGAGACATTGATATTATAGAGGTAGCAGATACGCACAGATTTGAAGTAACAGAAATAGAAAACGTAGATTGATTATGTACTGGACAGTAAACACAACCGAACAAGAGACACTAATGAACTTAGTAATTAGAGAACAACGCCTTAGAGGTGAGAGTATGGACAATTACAATGTGCAGGAGGTAGCATACCGCCAAGCTATAAGCGATGGAGCAATGAGAACAGATAACTACTTTAACAAATAGAAATTATGAGAAAAGGATTTGACACCACGATATACTAAAATAACATTTAAAACCAAGAGAAATGACACTAAGAGATTTGTATCAGTATTGTGTAGAGCAATCAGAAAAACACCCTAAGCTATCCATTGATATTCATTCATTCTATGACCTTGCAGAGATGGAGGTCCAAGATGGGGGTAGCGTAGAACACGAATGTGAATTAGCAGTAAGTGATATTGATGAATTAATTAAAGAAAACAAATAGAAATTATGAAAAATGTATTAAGAGATTGGTTAGGAATCAACGAAGAAAAGTTTGCCTTAGAGGTACAACTAAACACCTTGCAACAGAAATTGGACTACTTAGATGCGTCATACGCAGATGTAGATAACAAGGTGGAGAGCCTTGATGGTAGCTTGAGCGAACTCAAGTATGAGATAGAAGACAAGGTATCAGAGTGGGACTTAGATGATAGAATCAGAGACATAGCATACTACGATATTGATGATATCAAGAACGACCTTGATGAAGATATGGACTACTCTGAGGTAACAGATACAATCTTTGACCTTGTAATGCAAGAGATTGAGAACAGAGATACGTTGATGGAACTTGTAAAAGGTGAGATTGAAAACTTCACAAGCACCACTGAAGAACAAGGATACCCAGTAGATATTACTGCAATAGTTGAGGATGTCGTAGAGCAATTAATTAATAAACTAAGAGCGTGATACGGAAACTTAAAAAGTACATAGACAAAAAGATTTCTATATACCTTTGGTGGTTTAGAAATTAAGTATTAACTTGCACAAAAATTAAGAGCAATGATAAATCAAGTAACAAAGAAGGATTGTATGGAAGCCATAGATTATCTATGGGGAATGGGTATGACACAGGAAATGTCCTCAGATAAACAGCACTATACAGAAATACTGTTGAAGAAGGTAGCTAATATGTATAACATTAAATTACAAGAAGAATGATAAAGTATTTCAATGAGGTAGTCGCAGAGCTACAAAGTAAAGGAACAATCTTCGGTGCAGAGTATCGTAAGAAGAACGGAGAGCTAACCAAAATCAATGGTCGGTTCGGAGTATCTAAGTTCGTAAAAGGAACGGGTACAAGCAACCCTAATGTGCTTACAGTGTGGGACAATAATCGTAAGCGTTACACTTCGCTTATCCCCGATAACATTGTACGCATAACAACCAACAAGCGTAAATACCTAAAGACAGATGAATTTTTAATTGAGAACTATGAGTAAGTACAAGTACACCGTAGAATGGGAAGGTGATGTAGCAAACTACAAGCAAGACTTTGAAAGTCTTGAGGAGGCTCGTATGGCGATGTTGTTTCACCGCAATAGAAACGCAGTAATCCACGTAATAAAAATAGATGATTATGCCTAATTGGTTTTATTTTTCCGTTAATGTAAGCGGAGCAAAGAAAGATGTAGAGCAGTTCGTAGAGAACGTAAAAGGCTCTGAGAAATTTGACACTGAGGGAAGGGAGTTTGACTTTAACCACTTCATACCTCAGCCAGAGAACTTGTATAGAGATAACCTATCCACAGGCAAGGAGAAGGAGTTAGAGGAACAAGGTATACCGAGTTGGTACACTTGGAACAACCAAAATTGGGGTACTAAATGGAATGCCGTCTGTGAAGATGAGATGGATATTAATGTAGATGGATTTCCTTTTGAACACGAGTATAACCTACGCACAGCTTGGGCTTTTCCAAGTTCAGTAATGAGTAAGATGATTGATATGTACCCTAATCTTGACTTCGTTATTGAAGGAGAGGAAGAAAGCAATGCTTATGGTGTGTATTGGAATTCATCAGAAGACATTTATGGTCAGGAAGAACCATCGTACATTGATGATTATAATGGTAGAGCCGTGCATTACGATAGAGACCTACACGTTTGGAGGTACACAGATAACTATGATGAGGTAGAAGATTCGGATGACTTCTACCCTATGACTAAATACAGTTGGAGTTAATGAGTATAAAAGATGACCTATTGATTAGTGCTGACCTAAGCAACCTGTATTGGGTGCTGGGTGAGTTAGCAGAAAAAGCAAAGGAGGACAATGATTTAATCAAAGTCCTCCTACAGCTTGAGCAATTTGTGG
>Ga0209602_1001788_pt1 | contig 18376 bp, 14 predicted proteins | sample COGITO_mtgs_1205_3_FD_184810 | JGI IMG/M metagenome (GOLD analysis project Ga0209602, IMG submission 184810) | Pelagic marine microbial communities from North Sea - COGITO_mtgs_120524 (SPAdes) (version 2) | ecosystem: Environmental > Aquatic > Marine > Epipelagic ...
CAGGAACTACGTCTGTATCTGGCACTTATCCTAACTTCACCATTACGGGTGCTGGAACAACCTATACAGCAGGTAGCGGTCTTAGCTTAACTGGGACTGAGTTTGCTAACACTGCCCCAGACCAAACTGTTGCCTTGACTGGTGCAGGTGCTACAAGCATATCTGGCGCCTACCCTAACTTCACAATCACTAGCACTGACACCGTATACACGCACCCATCAGCTCACTCTATTAGTTTTATCACTGGGCTACAGGCTGCGTTGGACGGCAAGGTAGACGACTCTCAGGTTTTAACAAACGTGCCATCGGGTGCTTTGTTTACTGATACCAATACGGTTTATACCCACCCATCAGCTCACTCTATTAGTTTTATCACTGGCTTGCAGGCTGCGTTAGATGCAAAAGTAGATGACGGTCAAGTTCTAACTAACGTGCCTGCGAACGCTTTGTTTACTGATACGGTGTATACGCTACCTTCTGGCTACGCCACTGAGACATATGTCGGCAACCAGATCACAGCGCTTGTTGACTCTTCACCCGCCACAATGGATACGCTTAACGAGCTAGCAGCTGCACTGGGTGATGATCCTAATTTTGCTACTACGGTATCAACTAGCATTGGTACAAAGTGGACTCAAGATAACACTAAGATTTCACAGTGGAACACTGCCTACGGCTGGGGTAATCACGCTAGTGCTGGGTATCTAACAAGCTACACCGATACTAATACTACTTACTCTATCCAAGATGGAGAGCTTTCGCAGAACAACTTTACCAATGCCGACCACACTAAGTTAAATGGTATAGCCACAGGGGCAAACAACTACACGCTTCCGTTCACTAATAATAGCGCCAACTGGAACACAGCTTACGGCTGGGGTAATCATGCTTCTGCTGGATACTTAACAAGCTACACCGATACCAACACGACTTACTCTGCTGGTACTGGTATCTCCCTGTCTGGAACTACCTTTAGTCTGACCGACACTAACACTAAGTTGAATCTGTCTGGCGGAACAATGACTGGCGAGCTGCAATTAAACGCTCGGCTAGACATTGGCTCTGGTACTCAAAACGATGCAGAAATACGCATTTATAAAGCCGATAACAATGTCTCTGACCATATACAGTTTTACAACGGCACAACCCGTATGGGTGAGATCGGCTGTCATGACACTACTTGGCTACGCATAAACCAAAGTACCGCAAAAAACATTTACACGCCAAGATACATAAGAGCTGACGGCGGTTTCTTTGTTGATAGCACTGCTAAAGGTATTAATGGTTCCGGTAACTTTATTGGTGGAACGATCACTGGCGCTTCTGATGCAAATGTATCTAACTGGAACACAGCCTACGGCTGGGGCAACCATGCTTCTGCTGGGTACTTAACAAGCTACACCGATACTAATACCACCTACTCTGCTGGCACTGGCATCTCCCTGTCTGGAACTACCTTCAGCCTGACGGACACTAACGCTAAGCTCAATCTTTCTGGCGGTACGCTGACTGGTGCTTTAGAGATAGCTGGAAATGGTGACCTGCTAAATCTTAGAGCGCCTGTTAATGGAAACACTGTGCGAATGACATTTAGCTCAAATGTCCCAGACACTCAAGTTGGTCATATTCAATATACACACCAGAACACGGCTTCTTACGGTTCTGGAGAGGCTTTTTACATAGGCGGCACTGAGTCTACAACAACAATATTAGCTGATGGTAAGCTAATGTTTAAAGAAGGCATCTACCTTAAGCCAGCAACAGGAACAGGTGCAGGCACCCGTAAAGATTCTAATTGGGATACAGCCTACGGCTGGGGCGACCATGCTTCTGCTGGTTACACTTCTAACGTAGGTGATATCACTGGAGTCACAGTTGGAACTGGTCTCGATGGCGGTGGCACTTCTGGCACTGTAAATATAACGCTAGACTTGTCTGAGTTTACTGACATGACTGCTGCGGTAGTTGGTACTCAAGATGAATTAATCTTACTCGACAATGGCGCAGAGCGAAGAAAGTTAATTTCAGAAATAACTCTCAGCGACTTTAATAACGACTCTGGCTGGACTTCTAACGTAGGTGATATCACTGGCGTAACAGCAGGAACAGGTCTTACAGGTGGTGGTACTTCAGGTACTCCAACACTAAATGTTATTGGTGGAACTGGCATCACAGCAAATGCCAATGATATCGCAGTTGATTCTACTGTATTAACAACATCATCAAGTACTCAAGTAAAAGCTGGCGTTCTAAATACTAGAAACAATGCAGTTGATGATGAGACACTTTTTGCAATTACAGACTCAGATACTACCGAAAGCATTAAGGCTAAGTTTTACACTACGAGTAATGCCTTTTCAAAGGTAGACGATGCTACAGCTCCTGCGTCTGGAGTTTTTAAGGTACAGGGTAGTGTTTCCCCTGTGTGGGGTGAATACATCCCGATGGATGATGAAACAGAAATCATGTTTGAATGCTGGATTAAGCATGTTTCTGGGTCTGATACGTCAGGAAACTTCTATGCCGGTGGTCAGTTCTATAACGGAAGCAAGACTAGTTATGGAAACACTCAGCGGTATTGGGGTGCCAATGGTGACACCCACGATAGCAATACGCCAAACCCACCTCGCTGGAGACACATCAAAGGTGTTATGCATGGTGGTGCTATACGTTCGCAGTCAACTACACCAGATGCTCAGTACGTCAGGTTGCTTACACTGTTTAACTATAATGCAAGTGGAAACGCTTCTCACTTTTGCGGTTTTAGGTTTTACCGCAGCAAAAAAACAATATCGAGTCTTTGGTTAAAAACTCATAACACTACTAGCTACAATCAAGATAGCGCATGGCAGAACTTAGAAGCCTCTACCTCAGTCAATATCATTGATAACGCGGGTAACATTACATCGCCAGCAACAATAACTGCTTCGGGAGGCAACTCCGCCAATTGGAACACCGCTTACGGCTGGGGCAATCATGCAAGTGCTGGCTACACCTCTAACGTAGGTGATATCACTGGCGTAACAGCAGGAACAGGTCTTACAGGTGGTGGCTCTTCAGGTACTCCAACCCTGAATGTAATCGGCGGCTCAGGCATCACTGCTAACGCTAATGATATTGTTGTTGACTCTACTGTAATCAGAACTACGGGCAGTCAGTCAATGTCTGGGACTAAGACGTTTACAGGCTCCATAACTACACCTGTCTTAACAATGACAGGCGTTCAAAATAGAACAAAACTCAGCGTTTGGAGTGGAAGTACTTACGGCATAGGAATGCACAATGCTCACTCGTTCGGGGGGCTTAACGACTATGCCATGACGTTCCAGATGAACAACGACAGTGATCGTGGTTTCTGGTGGGGGGATGACGCTCATACAAACGCTCAAGGAGCTATGTCATTAACTACCAATGGAAAACTTAGTGTAGCAAGCGGAATCAGAGTCGGTTATGGAGAAACTGATACAACTTCTCCTGCCGCAGGACTTGCCGTTAGTGGAACAACGACACTTTCTGGTCAGCTAGACATGAACAACAACGACATCGTCGGCGTTGATCAGATTTTTCATGAAGGCGACTCCAACACTTACATGCAGTTCCATGCGGCTGATCAGTGGCGCGTAGTTACGGGTGGCGCTGAAAGGTTAGAAGTTAATAACACACAGGTCACTGTTGCTGGAAACATGGTGGTTAGTGGAACGCTCAGTGTTAGAACCGCAATTGATCTTGCTGACAATGACATTCTGCGCTTCGGAAGTTCGGATGACGTTGAGTTTTTCTGTAACGGCTCACATATGTACATGGACTTGAACGCAGGTATTGGCAACTTTTACATTCGTGACACCACCACAACTCGTTTCACCTTTGACGATGCAGGTCACTTCACCGCTACGGGTAACATAACAGCTTACTCAGACATACGCTTGAAGGAAGACATCAAGCCTATTGAAGATGCGGTAAGCAAAGTACAACAGCTAACTGGCAACACCTACACTCGTAACGATCTTAAAGACCCTGACAGACGCTATGGCGGTGTCATTGCTCAAGAGGTTGAGGTTGTATTACCCGAAGCTGTCTCTGAGTCAGAGGACGGTACTAAGACCGTGGATTATAACGCAATGATTGCCTTGCTAGTTGAGTCTGTTAAAGAACTTAAATCAGAGGTCGATGACCTTAAAGCGCAACTGGAGGCAAAGTAATGGCTTTAACCTCCTCAGGATCAAAGTCTTTCGCTGCCTTTAATGCAGAATTTGGGCTTGGCTATAACATTAGCTCCTACTATGGCTGCGACCCTTATTTGCCAGTTCCTAGGTCTGGAACTCTATCGTTCAGCAACTTTCACTCTGCTGACAATAGAACAGCTGAAATAACCGGAGGTAAATCTTTGGATGGGGATGGATCCGCCTTTGGTCGCTCTGGGTGGGCGGAAGCAAAAGGGTCAGGCTTCCTAACAGGGTCAGAGTCTTCTGAGAACAGAAACGCTTTTGGGTCTACTAGCAAAACAATGTATATGTCTTCAGGGCAAAGAATAGTAGGGCTATATGCAGCAGATCAAAGCTTCAGCACTAGTAGCGTTGTACGGTATATCGCCTTAACCAAGAAGGGTTCTGGTAACACGTCCACAACTGGCGGGTTCACAACTTTAAAAATCAGGGCTAATAACAAGTACTGGAGGTATGGCGATCCGACTCCAGCGGGGCAGAGCGCGGCAACTGATTTTGAAATGACGTTTAGTCGGTCAAGCGCGATTTATGGGATTGTTGGGAACACATACGACAGCGGAGGTACAGCTACCTACGCATTCCGGTGGACTACAGCTTCTACCAGCGGCGCGGACGATGCCAGTAAAGCGTACCTCGCGTTGCACGGAACCCAGAATGGCGGCTACGTCTCCTTTAAAATAATCTACTAAACTCTAGGAACAGGCATGTATACGAGCTACGAGATACTACACATTGATACAACTGAAGAAATGGTTGTTATTAAGTTTATGGAGGAAGGACGCACTGATTACGTCACTCGTAGGTATTACAAGGACGAGATAAACGATGAAGTCATAACCGCCCTTGTTGAGCATGCACAAGCTGAGGCTTATGCATTTTATAATAGAGACGCTGAGTCTGTAGCTTTCACTCCGTCAAGCTGGGGGGGGACTGTACGAAATCTTGTTATGGGTGATATACCTGACTACAACCCGTCTTTTGAAAAACTAGAAGAATCTTGGGTTGAGACGGAGGAATCAAGAACCAGAGTCTTAACTGTGGTGGAGCTTAATGAGGCTGAGAAAGTCGTGCAGATTCTCGCTAAAAGAGAAGAGCTGCTGGTAGCTACCGATGTCAACGCGCTAAGTGATAGGACTATGCCAGCTGCTTTAATAGAGTACAGGCAAGCCTTGCGGGATATAACTGATCAGGAAGGCTACCCAAACAGCGTCGTCTTCCCAATAGCGCCTTTAGGGTAATCGGCATGGCTAAATTAAAGTACTACGCTCTGTGTTGCAGAAACATGCATGGTACTAAAAGGCACCTAGACTACATACCAAAGGAAGACTTGGTTATTGTCTTAAACTCTTGGGTAGACGCTGAGGGTGATGACGGCGACGAAAATGCCCAGTACCTAGTGGACGCTGAGGCTTGGTGCATTTCTGAGGGTGTTGAGTATTACGTTACTGAAAGTGATGGTACGCCGTCAACGGGAAAGAACTCGGTAATGGAACTGTTTCGTGAGTCTGATAACGACTACATGGTCTTAGTTGACGGTGATGATTTTATTACTCCTCACGGGTTGTGGCTATATAATGAGATAGCCCAAAGCGAATCTCCACCAGACGCGATTGCTTTGGAGTATCAAATTGGCTTGCTCGCATCAGAAGAATATAAAGGTGCGCCGAAATTCCTTAACCCTGTAAACATACCTGCGTTCGCCTACAGAACATTTATGCACAACCATAAATTCTGGCAGGACACTTTAGCCGGAACATACATCCCAGTCCTTGATGAGTATTCGAGGAGGCTTAACGAAGCTCACACGAAGGTGTTTTCTTTCGCACACGCCTACATTAATAACTGGGAGCACCACCTACGGCTAACCTTCTTCTCCAAAAGAGCTGCTTCAGTAGAGTTTTCGTTTGATCCCAATCTATTGGTTGGTGAAGACACCATGCAGTACAACAACTTGAAGTACGCATGGAGCCAAGGTGATATTGATTTACGACACCTGCACGAGCTTTACCCGACGTATGTATATGACCAAAGGCTAGATGGCGTAGTTTGCTACGCGAACAGAAGAGACGAAGACTGGGGTACTGTGGATTGGATGGACGCGCTCGGCGTGGAATATGACAGGGTGGTTGCAGAGGGTAGAGCTGTTACGGAAAAGCCCCCATACGTAGTCTTGCCGGAATTTTCTGCCGACTATGTACCCGACACTGACGGGCTTGTTAACTACCCGCATAAGCCGCCACGGTACTAAACATTTAGCTATGGGAGTAGGAAGTGCAGCTAGTCTTTGCCTTGATGGTTATGGTCAATAGTGAGCTAGACGAGACTGCTACCAGCTATTGGCACGACCTTAATAGGTGCAGATGGTTTGCTGAAGAGCTGACTATTCAGGGTACAAGGAGACGTTATCACACCCCAGTGCATGCATATTGTGTTCCAAAATATGTGAACCCGACCAAGGTTCTGATTCATCACTAGAGGTAGATATGGGAATTCTAGCAACAATATTAGGCAGCGGAGATGTGGTAAGCAAAGGTCTGGATCTGATAGACAGCATGCACACATCAGAAACGGAAGCGATTGAGGCTAAGACTAAAGCTAAGACCGACTTACTAACAAGCTACGCCCCTTTCAAAGTGGCGCAAAGATACTTGGCTTTAATCTTCGGTTTCACATTTGTCTTGTCGTACCTAATGGTGCTGTCCTTGTTTTTGATGGGTGAAGAGATCGGTCCTGTTCAGGAACTTATAACCGCATTCAAAATCGACTGGATCATGCTGACCATCGTCGCATTTTACTTTGGCGGTGGTGCTTTCGAAGGTGTAGTAAACATGAAGAGTAAAAAATAATGACAGGGTTCAAACTACAAACATTCAGCGGTCAAGCGCCAAAGGTCTACGCCCGATTACTACCTGAAGACATGGCGCAGGTTGCTACAAATTGCCGCCTAGATTCTGGTCGTTTAGAGCCTTGGAAGTCTAACGCTCCTTCCAGTCAATCATTTGTGGCTAGCTACTCAGTATCAGCCGCAACTAAAACCATATTCAAATACAGTGACTCTGTCTGGATAGGCAGTAATGACGAGCTGGACATTTCCAGATCTCCTATCGCTGAAGATCAGCACGAGCGTATCTACTTAACCGGCATTGGCGGCGCTAGCGGATTTCCCCGTATGACCACCGCAACTACAGTTGGTAATGGAACCTATTACCGACTCGGTCTTCCAAAGCCTGAAGACATTACGTCAGTAACTTTAAGCCCAGCAACCTCAGCAAACGCTGATACAGAGGTCGCACAGTCTGTTTCGTACATCTTTACCTACGTATCTTATTATGGAGAGGAGGGTGTTAACTGTGACGCAGAGGCAGCACAGGTTGTTGATAAGCATACCGACCAAACTGTAACCCTAGACTTCCCCCCTAATCCATCAGGAAGTTACAACTTTCTTTACAAGAGGGTTTATAGAACAGATTCTGGAGGCACTTACAGGTTCGTGCAGGACGTGCCGATAGCAACTGATACGTTTGCTGATACGGTAGCTGATATTGCGCTTGGCGAAGAGATTCCGACGGTGACGAATGACGCCCCCGCCGATGATGATGCGGAGAAACATAAAGACGGTCCCCTCTTGGGTTTGGTCTCAATGCCTAACGGTATACTAGCTGGATTCGCTGGGCAGACGGTCTCTTTCTCCGAAGCGTTTGAGCCTCATGCATTTCCTGACGAATATAAGCTGACAGTTAAGTCTGACGTTGTAGCCTTATCGCCCTTAAACACTGGGCTTTTGGTCCTGACCAAGGGAAAGCCAGCAATAATTCAAGGGCTAGACCCTTCAAGCATGAGCATGATGGAAATAGACAGCAGTCTTTCCTGCGTGTCTAAGCGGTCTGTTGTTGATATGGGAGAGTTCACAGTTTACGCATCTCCCGACGGGCTGGTGATGGCTACAGATTCTGGTCTTAACTTGGTAACTGATCAGACTTTTACCAGAGACCAGTGGCAGGCTTTCGGTCCATCATCGATCACAGGTTATTTGTGGGAGGGGCAATACATTGGGTTCTACTCTCACGGCGGTGTTAGCAAAGGGTTTATCTTTGATCCGCGAGGCGGGAAAAACGGATATGTTGATTTAGATTTTTATGCCACTGCTGGTTACAACGACCTAGAAGACGACAGTCTATATTTGGTTGTAGGCGGTGCTCTCGTGAAGTTTGCCGAAGGAAGCTCTTTGCAAAATTTCATTTGGCGGGGAAAGAAATTATACAACCCCAGACCAATCAACCCTGCTGTTGCCAAGGTAGAGTGTGACAGTTACAGCCCTAACCCAACTTTTAAGCTATATGCGGATGGGCAGCTTAAGCACACACAAACTGTTACCAACAGTAACACTTTCAGACTTCCCAGTGGCTACAAGGCTAACGAGTTCGAGATAGAGCTAAGCGGTTCTGTACCGATTAACGAGGTGTGTGTTTACGAAAGCTCGGAGGAGATAGGTGCCTAAATTAAATAAGAAGAGCAACATGCCTGTCCCCCAGACTTGGTCGGGACAAGACAAGAGGTTCGGCGAGACGCTAAAGAACAATGTAGATGTTCTGGCTGGCTTTAATGGCGACCCTTTAGATAAAGCAGTGACGATGAGAGCCTTGCTGGATAGCGGGATAGTCAGTCTTGCATCTGGGTACGGCGCGTATTCGGGGGCTAGCGCCTCAATAGCTCCGAGGGTAGATATTCCCAACTTGGATGTCCCTCCAGCTCCCTACAACCTTGCCGCCAATGGTGCCTTCCAAAACATACTTTTGACGTGGAACTTAGCTGGATTCAAGGGTTTTGCTTACCAAGAGGTGTTCCGGCACACATCTGACAGTATAGCCGATGCCACTCTCATTGGAGTAATCTCCGCATCTCGGGGGTTTTATACCGACAGTGTAGGTGAAAGCTCTTCCTACTATTATTGGGTAAGAGCGGTAAATCAGAATGGGTTAGCGGGACCGTTTAACTCATCCGCCGGAACGCTTGGGGAGACTGCTCCCGATGTACAGATTTTGCTTGAAGCCCTTGATGGCGCTATTACTTCTTCAGAGCTAGCTACAGACTTAACGACGCAACTAGATGGCTATGAGGATGATATTGCTGCTCTAGAGACCACCTATGGAACAACTGTTGCGGCAGCTGCAAGTGCAGCAGCAGCGGCAGCAAGTGAAAGCGCAGCGATAGCAGCAAAAGCATCGGCTTTAGGTGCAGAGACTGGGGCAGTCGCGGCAGAAACCGCAGCGATAGGTGCTAAGGACGATGCCGTTACAGCTAAGGTTGCAGCGCTGGCAGCGCAGGCAAATGCCGAGACAGCAGAAGATAATGCCGAAACCGCAGAGACAAATGCAGAGACTGCTCAAAGTGCAGCTGAGACGGCGCAAACAGCGGCATCAACGTCAGCTACTGGTGCAGCCGGTTCAGCGGCTTCAGCATCGACCTCACAAACTGCCGCAGCAAACTCAGCCACAGCAGCAGGATCATCTGCTACAGCCGCCGCAACATCTGAAAGCAATGCAAGCACATACGCTACCACAGCAGGCACTGGCGCTACTGCGTCAGAAACTGCAAAGCTAGCAGCAGAGACTGCTCAAAGTGCAGCTGAAACATCAGAAACGAACGCAGCAACGTCAGCTACTAATGCGTCTGGTTCGGCATCTAACGCATCTACTTCTGCGACTACCGCAGCTAACTCTGCTACAGCTGCCGGAAGTTCTGCTACTGCGGCAGCTTCAAGCGCTAGCGATGCCAATACATATGCGACCGACGCGGGCACGGGTGCATCTGCATCTCAAGCCGCGAAACTTGCTGCGGAAACAGCCGAGTCAAATGCAGAAACAGCTGAGACCAACGCAGCAGCTAGTGCGACAAGTGCGGCTGGATCAGCATCTTCGGCTTCGACCTCTGCTACAACGGCAGCTAACTCTGCTACGGCTTCTGGAAACTCTGCTACTGCGGCAGCAACTAGCGCGACAAATGCAGCCACATCCGCCACTTCAGCAGGCACATCATCCACTGCTAGCCAGACCTCTAGACTGGCTGCTGTAGCGGCACAATCCGCAGCCGAAACCGCTGAAAGTGGTGCAGAGGCTGCTGAAACAAATGCGTCCACGTCTGCTAGCGCAGCCCTCACGAGCAAAAACGCAGCAAGCGCAAGTCAAACAGCGGCATCTCAGAGCGCGAGTGCAGCTAACACATCTAAGTTAGCGGCTGAGACAGCTGAAGGTAACGCTGAAACATCTGAAACCAACGCAGCATCCAGTGAAACAAACGCATCAGGCTCTGCCTCTAATGCAGCTACCAGCGCAACCAATGCGGCAACTTCAGCTACGGCGGCGGGAACCTCTGCGACTGCGGCTAACACAAGCGCGAATACAGCTGGGACTAAGGCGACAGAGGCGGGAACCTCAGCCGCTGCTGCACTTGTCAGTAAGACGGCAGCAAGTACGTCAGCATCCGGCGCAGCAACCAGTGCTGGTGCGGCAGCAACCAGTGCCACTACTGCGGGGGCAAGTGAGACAGCTGCTGGTCAGTCAGCTGCTACAGCAACTACTCAGGCAAATACTGCAACTACCAAAGCGGCACAAGCATCTACGTTTGCTAGTAACGCAGCTACCTCGGCGTCCAATGCTGACGGATCTGCAACAGCGGCAGCAAGTACGGTCAATGGGCTAACTGCAAGACTTGATAACGCAGGCGGGACTGGCGTTACGGTTGAGCAACAGTTCTCAGCAAATGCCTCCTCATTGGGGACTCTTGAGGGACAATACACCGTTAAGGTTGACGCTAACGGGGCGGTTGCAGGTTTTGGTTTAGCCAACACGACCACAAGCTCTGGCAACAACACCAGTGAGTTCTATGTCAACGCTGACCGCTTTGCAATTATGGGGGGCGGCTCTAGCACTACAACAATAACTCCTTTTGTCGTACAGGCAACCGCAACTACTATAGATGGAATAGCTGTTCCTGCTGGGGTCTACATGGATGGCGCGTTCATAAAGAACGGATCAATCACCACGGCGCAGATAGGCACAGCCAACATCGACACGGCTAACATCACCGGAACCTTGAGCGCTGACAAAATTTCAGGCGGCTCGATTGACGCTACGACTATAAACATCGAGGGCGTAACGTCTGGTATTAACTTGAAGTCAGCAGCTTCTGGTGCGCGAATGGAGATTACGTCTTCCTCTATCAAGGTCTTTGACGCATCCGGTCAGGTCCGAGTTAAGTTGGGCGTCCTGTAATGACTGTTTACGTTCAGGACTTGGCTGTATCGCAGTATGGTATTCAGTACGCCGGTTCAGTTACCGAAGTTCAGGATCTGGCTGTTGGCGACACCATAACAGCTTCCTTCGACCAAGAGGCTACTAGCAACCAGCAGACCTCCCTACTTGACGTTGAAGATAACGACATTGTGTTTACCTTGGTTAACTGCACGATATCGCCGACGAATGTTAAGAACCGTGGGACGTTTACAATAACCCCCACAAGCTCGGGCGCTGCTTACTCCTGTGTTGGAGTGTTGATTTATTACAGCCCAAGCGGTCAAAGCTATGGTGGTCCCTCTACGGACCATCAGCAGACGACTTTTACTATTAGTGGTGCCTACGGAACGCCACCAATAATGGGACTTCAAGTCTGGCACCCGAGCAACACTACGCTGCCGCGATTAGACACCAAAGATAAGCAGATCATGCACTACGCCACGTACTCGGGAACGATTGCTGCCGGAGCCTCTCCAGTTACGATAACAGTGGGCGGCGGGTATGACATCACTAATGGTGATTGGGGAATTGATGTGACTCCCTGTCACTGGACATTAGGCGTGGTCTCAACGACTAACACTTTCACAGTCAGCACTACCGCAGACTCTGGCTCTCAGCAATGGCGCGTTAATGTTTTTAAGTTGAATCAAGCATGACATATGGCATTCGAGTAGAAAACGAATCGGGGTTTACCCAGATCGACGACACTACACAAGGTTTCCAAGTGTTATCTACCGGCACTGTGGCGGCTAGTAACGCCTACACAATAAATGCCGTGGCGATACCGTCCAGTTATCCAGATGATATTTTAGTTGTGGCTAAGCCTCACAATCCAAATACCAGTACAACTTATGGGCTTTACGCTTCCTATGAGGACTTTACTGTCAGCGGTACTCGGTATCGGTATGCCTATATGAACTTCTCTGTTGGAAGCACTTTCATTGCTACGGAAGCTGTAGACTACGCAATCATTCAGCGTTGCAGTGAGTTCGATGACAGTCTTATTAGTGGTCAGACGCCCCCCAATCAGGGCTTAAATATCTACCAATCCGACGGCACTTTGAGTTTTACATCAGAGCACCCTACGTTCCGAGTGCAAGCCGCTAGACACGAAAACATCACAGCAAGTAACTCTGGGGCAGGCATTTGGTATAACGGCACTAGTGCCGGAGACATAGAGAACATATACGCCTTGGCGATGGGCTACGGCGGATATAAATACAGAACATTTGGTCCAGCAGCAGACCGGCAGTACCAAAGCTCCTCTCGGATACTTAAATGGGATTTTCCTAATAATCGCATCGAGACTGTAATTAGCACCGTCGGCGGGCAAGCTGGGTACACGAGCTTATACACAAAAGTTTGGGAAGGTCATAGAACAGAGATGGTGGGATATATAGTATGAAAAAATTTGCACTCGTCGCAGAGAACGGAGAGGTGGTTAGCATTGTCCATCCCGCTTACGACAATATGTTTAGTGAGGGTCAGCAAGTGGGTACTCAAACAGCGCGGGGTTTCGCCTATGAAGTGTCTGATACTACAGTAATCAACGAATGGTACTGGCGCTACGCTTGGGAGAAGAATAAACCAGAGCGCCCCAGTAATTATTACTACTGGGATAACTACGAGTGGAACCTAAATACTGAAGCAATAGAAGCTGAGGTGCGTTCACTGCGTGACTATAAGTTAGGCAGATCTGATTGGACGCAATTTGCTGACAGTCCTTTATCGGATTCTAAGAAGGCAGACTGGGCATCGTATAGACAGGCTTTGCGAGATATTCCTCAACAGTTCCCTACTGACGCAGACTATGAATCAGTTAACCCTGACGATATAGAAAGCCTGTTTCCCAATGCGCCAGAATAGCTATTATTTTAGTATTTTACTTGATTTTAAAGTATCATAAGGGTAAAGCGGGACTCCGACCCTTCGGAACATCTCAACCCGAATTAGCTACTCGTTAACCAACGAATATAGCTTATAAAACCAAACAACTTAAAGGCAGTGTCTGTGGCTATTGTCGTGCGTAAGCCGTCGTTAGACGACTACAGAGATATCAATACTCTTGGCAGATGGTTCCAAGAAAACAGCAACTTCAAGGGCTGTGGGTGGTCTGACGGAAAAGCGTACGGCTTCGTTAAATCAAGCATATCCCCGTCCTCAGATACCTTCATGTTGGTGGCGGAGGAAGACGGAGAGCTGATTGGATTCTTCTTGGGAAATGTAGTCGAGTACTTCTTCTCTGATGAAAAAATAGCTCAAGAATTGGTGCTCGTTTTCAAGCCAAATAAGCGAAAAGGCATATTGAGAGCGGTTAGCAAAATGGTCTCTAGCTTTTGTTTGTGGGGTGAGGAAAAAAATGTCATTGAGATAGCGGCAGGGATCACCTCAGGTATAGCGGGTGATGGATACCAAATATTATTAGAACGCCACGGCTTTAAACAGGTCGGGGCTTTATTAAAGAAAGAGGTTTAGCCTATGTGTGGTGGTGGCGGAAGCGATCCAAAAGAACAAGAGAGCAAGTTAGCGCTAGCTCAACAAGCAGCTAATGCATTGCAGCGTTACGGTGATGTATTTGTTCCCTTAGAGAATATGTATATCGATGACACTAAGGCAATGTTTGCTGAGGGTGCATCTGATGAAGCAATGGCGGGTGCTCAGAACCAAACCTCTGCTATCTATGAGCAAGGCTTTGGAGACATGCGCGGCGCTCAGTTTCAGATGGGATTAGATCCTAACTCCGGCAGAGCCGTAGGCGAGTCAAACGCCCTTCGTGAAGCTCAGGCTAGAGGCATGGGACTTGCCGGATCAGATGCTGGTCTTTCCTACACGGATGCCGCTTACCAAAACTTAGGTAACGTCATTCAGATGGGTCAGGGCTTACAGACTCAAGCCGTCTCAGGAAACATTGACCGTATGCAAAGCAGCTTAGACAGAGCTGGCGCAGCGGCGAAGAGAGACTTTGCTAACTCGCAGAGCATTGCCTCAATCGCAGGTACTGGTGCTGGTATGGCAGCGGGCTACGGATTAGGGGGTGCAGGCTAATGGGTAGAAGTGCTGCATATGACAATTACTTAAACGCTTTGAGTTCGGAAGCAGCCTACGACGTAGGTAACTTTTACGGCACCGACTCAAGCAATCCATATTCCTCGATCAACCCCAACAGATACAACTACATGAAGAAAAAAGATATGCCGGGCGACAAGCTCTACGCAGATCTAATCCGAGCGCAGACACGGGACTATAACCAACGCTTCGCACCTATCGAAAATTTCATGGCGGGACAAATCACCGCAACAGGGACTAAGTCCTTGGGGGCAGATCTAGATCGCACTCGTTCAAATATGGGCAGTGCTGTGACTAATGTTCAGGGTCAACAGAATCGCGACATGGGTCGAATGGGTCTTCAGGGCAACAGCAATGTAGCCAACTCGACTACGGCTGTAGGCGGCTTAGTAGGCGGTCTTAACGATACAAGATTGCGTGACGCTGATCGTCGCCAATCGCTGCTGTCAGGAAGTCTGTCGGGAATCTCGACGAAAGCAAGGAGTACAGGTCAATGACAATGATTGCGGTAGGGCAAGGCTTACGAGGCATTGCCAATAAAGGTATGTCAGCTGTAGCTAGAGCTGAGTCTGTTGAAGAGCAGCAACGCATGGGCATCGAGGCGCAGAAGACTGCGGCTGAAGCTCAGACTATGGGTACAGGTGCAGGCATCGGCGGAATGGTTGGTGCTACCAAGCTCGCGAAGGCAGGAGCAACGGCTACGGAAGCCGTCGGCGCACTTAACACCTCAATACAAGGCTTAGGAACTGCGGGTCTGAAAGGCGGGAGCCTTACGTTTACTCCCGCGACTGTGGGTGCTGAGACTCTTACCGGTAATTCTGCAAAGTTGGCTATTGATAGCGCAACGACCATAGCCGATGCCGGTGCATTGGTAAACACTGGTGGGACCGTAGCAAGTGGAACAGCGGCAGGCGGAACAGTTGCGGGTGGAACAGCAGCAGGCGGAACAGTTGCGGGCGGAACGGTTGTGGGCGGAACAGCGGCAGGCACCGGAGCAGTAGGCGCAGTCGGCGCGGGAGCCACGGGTTCGGCAGGAGCAGCAGCAACAACCGCAACAACCGCAGCAGCTGGCACTGGGTCTATGGCTTCTTTAGCAGCATTGGCAGGACCAGTCGCTATCGGCTTAGGCGTAGCGTTCCTTCTCAATAAATTATTTTAGGTATATATCATGAGTTTTGCAGACGGATTTAGAAGCGGCTTTGGGCTAATAAGCGATGTACAGGACAGGCAAGTTGCCGAGAGAAGGCTGGACGAGCAGGCTCGGCAAGGTGATCTTGATCGGGAAGCTACGGCTTTATACAGGAAAAATCAGACCGATAATCAGGCTGAGCTAAACCGTATAAGAGGCATCGATGCCGAAGCACGTTCTCTTGCAGCAAAAAACAACGAGACGCAGCTTGGTCTGGATAAGATCAGGATTAATTCTCTGGCTGAGCTACAGGGCGCTCAAGCCGCCGCCGTTAATCAAAAGGTCGGCGCAGAAGATAAGCGCCAGTCGAATATAGAAAAAGAACAAACATTTGCTATAAACGCGCAAGCGTATATAGACCATATAAAGACGGGATCATCGGCTTCGGCTAGAACCCCTGAATGGAATGCTCGTTCAGATGAGCTTTTTCAGTTAGCAAATGGTGGGCTAATGAGTCCGTTTGCCGCAGTGGACCCAGATACTAAATCTAACGGCGTTGCTTTCGGGAAAGTGTTGACGGCAATGCAGGGCGGCGAAGACGCGGGCAGAGAAAACGTGACCCCGATAATTAATACACTGATCCGGTCTAGCAATGAGCGGCAAATTGGCACTGAGCTTACAGCGCAAAACACTCCAAACGCGGGTCACCTAAACGGTAAAGGCTGGAAGATAATAGGAAAAGAAGTCGCCTCTGACTGGCAGATAGTAGACGGAATGTTAACGGGCACTGTTGATGTAACGGTACAAAATGCGGCAGGCGATGTCAGCGTGTATAACGCGCCATTAAGCAGCGGTCGAAGCGGGCAGAAGGTAGATGATGAGGGGAATCCAGTTAACAATCCCGATGGATCACCGGCTACTCCGGCACCTTTAGGTATTGCAACAGACGACCTAATGAAAGCAGCTGCGGGGTATTTTAAATATGCTCAATATATGGGGCAGTTTGAAGATGAAATTTACCAGAGTGCAACCAGACTTTATGACGCACGAAACGGTACGGGAAGCTTAGAAAGCAAAACCAACGCCTATGTCACAAATTTTCAGACTGAATATGCTGTCGGCACTCTGGCGGGAGAACAAAGCCCGATCAAGGGTCTGACAAACGCTGAGCTGGCATCTCCTCAGCATTTTAACAAGCTCGAAAGGTATGCTCAGCACTCTGTTCTCGATCCATCTAAGAATGCAATTAAGCCAACAGGCGCTGCCGAATCACTTCTTAGTAAAGTATCCATGATTCCTGACGTTAAGGAACTTGAGAAAGAGGTGAACGACCAGCTAGGTAGAGGGTTAACCCGATCAGAGCTTTTGCGAGCGCAACAGTATTTTACATTCAATAAAGACACAAAAAAGTTAGTAATGAATCGCGAAGACAAAAAACCGTTCGAGCTATGGAAAAACGAAGTGCTGGGAATAGTTGAGAGGCGGCGCTCTCCAAATCCAAGGGGCAATCGGGGTGGCGGTTATAGCTACCCTTCTGACGAGATGGTCGATTAAGAACACTACCGAGATTTTGATGTATGGCTTTATTTGTCAATAGCAATCCGCTTCAGAACGATGAAGAAATTAAGTACGGTAATAACGATACCGGTGTGCTCAATGAGTTTGCCAAAGGCTTTGGCTCTGGAGTAGATCAGCTACAGGCGCTTGGCGGTGGAGCAAAAGCTCTTGCCGGTTCTGCGCTGGGCATAGACTCGTGGTTTGAAGACGGGATGGATTACTTCAACGAACAAATGGCGGAAGCCAACGAGAACGCTGCTGATGTCGGTAGTCTAGAAGACATTGATGGTATCGGAGATTTCGCCAACTACTCTGCCTTTATCGTAGGCAACATCATACCCAGCCTTATTGGTGGCGGTGGTGTTGGTGCGGTTGGCGGCGCTGCCGCTAAGAAAATAGCTATTAATCAGGGTGCTAAAGCTCTGGTCAAAAAGAACGCTGAAGGAATGGCGAAGAGTGCAGCGTCAAGGCAATACGCACAGTCAGCTGTAGGTCGAGAGGCTTTAGGCAAGGCTGGATTGAAGGGTCAGATGGCTGGCGCTACCGCATTCGGCACTACGATGGGTGCTGGGGAATCCTTTACTAGAATCTTTGACGAGACGGGTGAAGAGGCTGCTGGTCTGGCGCTTGTAACGGGTCTAGCCTCCGGTGCGTTAGACGCCATGACTCCAATGCGAGTCTTGAAGCGTGTCCTTCCACAAAACCTGTACGGTAAAGCTACCCAAGAGATAGCTGAGAACGTAAGTAAAAAACAATCAGTTATTGGTCGCGCATTTAAAGAAGCAGCCAAGGCGTCCGGCACTGAAGGTGTAACGGAAATGATGCAGGAAGTAGTCCAGAGTTCTGCGTTAGAGTTTGTCAGAGGTCAGAGTGACCCTCGCATAGAAGAAGCCTTCATTGATCGGTTATTCGATGAAGAGAACCGATCTCAATACCTTAATGCGTTTGTAGCTGGTGCCATTGGTGGCGGCGCGATTGGCGGCGTTACTGGCGCTGTAACTAAAGACCCAGAGTTAAAGCAAAACCTTGATGACGACGCGCTAAAAGGTGAGCCTACAGAAGGCTCTCCGGAAGTCGCTCAAGAACAGGAACAGGATCAAGATCAAAAT
>Ga0209602_1001812_pt1 | contig 18241 bp, 19 predicted proteins | sample COGITO_mtgs_1205_3_FD_184810 | JGI IMG/M metagenome (GOLD analysis project Ga0209602, IMG submission 184810) | Pelagic marine microbial communities from North Sea - COGITO_mtgs_120524 (SPAdes) (version 2) | ecosystem: Environmental > Aquatic > Marine > Epipelagic ...
TATATTAATTTGTAGATGAATTAAAAAAGAAATACAAATTAATATATTTTGATGAATTTCAAGTAACAAATATTGTAGATGCAATGATATTAGGAAATTTATTTAAAAGAATATTTGAACAAAATATAAAAGTCATTTTCTCATCAAACTTAAAAATTAATGATTTATATAAAAATGGTCTTCAACGAGATCAATTTTTACCATTTATTGAAATTATGAAAAAAAGGTGTCATGAATATGAACTTATAATAGATGAAGATTATAGAATTTCAAAAAATGATAATAGATTTTTTTTTCCTTTAGATGAAAAAACTTTATTCAAAATTAATAAGATATTTAGAAAATTAACCAAAAATATTAATCGAGAAGAAAAAAAAATTTCTATTAAAGGAAGAATATTTTTAATAAAAAATTATTATAATAGAATTGCAAAGTTTGATTTTGATGATTTGTGTAATAAGAATATTGGAGCAGAGGATTATATCAAGATAGCAGAGGCGTGTGATCACATTTTAATTGAAAACATACCAGCTTTTAAAGAGAATAACTCTAATCAACAACAGCGCTTTATTACATTGATAGATATCGTCTATGAAAAAAAAATAAAACTTACCATAAGTTCTGAACTAGATTTAAAAAGCTTAACTTCATCAAAGAATTTATTTGCCACATTTAAGAGAACTTCAAGTAGACTTTACGAACTCACGTCTAATAATCTTAATTAATGAAACAAGAGTTTTGTAATTTAGAAATTAATACAAATGGAATAAGTCTTTATGAGATAACAGATCAAGTTATAAAATGGATTAAAAGTAATAAGTTTAATAATGGTTTCATTAATTTAAGTATCCAGCACACCAGCGCTTCTTTAATAGTTCAAGAAAATGCAGATCCAGATGTTCAAATTGATTTAATAAAGCATTTTAACAAATTAGCTCCAATGGATGATCAACTTTATATCCACACAACTGAGGGCAAAGATGATATGCCAGCACATATTAAAGCGTCATTAACAAATAACCAAATTAGCTTAAGTATAAAAAATAATGTTCTTTTACTCGGAAAATGGCAGGGAATTTACCTATTTGAACATAGAATAAACCCTCAGAACAGAAAAATTATTTTGCATTTTTTTGGTGATTAATTTTTTTTTATTTTTTTAAACGCTTCTAAAGCGCTATTTCTTGCTGCTGAATGATCTACAATAGGAGCTGGATAATCTTTGCCTATAATTGTTTTAATTACCTCTTGATTTTTTTTTTCTAACTCCCAGGGCTTAAACAAAAATTTATTAGGCATCCTACATAATTCAGGCACCCACTTCTTTGTATACAAACCCTCTTTGTCAAATTTTTCACCTTGGAGTATGGGATTAAATATTCTAAAATATGGAGCGGCATCTGCACCACACCCTGCAACCCACTGCCATTGAGCAATATTACTTGCTTTGTTATAATCTAATAAGCAATTTTGAAAATGTTTTTCACCTTCCATCCAATTTATTCTTAAATGTTTTACTAGAAAAGAAGCAACAATCATTCGTACTCTATTATGCATCCATCCTGTTTCATAAAGTTCTCTCATGCCAGCGTCCACTATAGGATATCCTGTCATACCAGCTTTCCAAGCCTTAAGAAATTTTTCATTTTTAACCCAAGGAAAACTATCAAAATCTTTTCTAAGGTTACCCGTAAGCATTTGTGGAAAATAATTAATTAAACTGTGTGAAAATTCTCTCCATCCTAATTCATTTATATATTTTCTATATCCAATTTTTTTATTCTTAATAGCCTGACATTTTTTCCAAATTGTTTCGACATGTATTTGGCCAAATTTTAAAAAAGGAGATAATTTGGAGGTTCCTTCTACACCAGGAATATCGCGTGCATCTCCATATCCTTCAATTTTACTATCAATTAATTTTTGTAAGTATTTGTTAGCTTCCTGCTCAGAAGGTTTCCAATAATTTTCAAATTTTTTATACCAGTTTTTTTTAGGCAAGATATCTTTTATAGAAATAGATTTTTTAAATAAGTTTATCTGTTTTTTTTTTGTTTCAATTTTAAAGTTTTTAGACGGAGCTTTTGAGATATAAAATTGTTCTGTTTTTTTCCAAAAAGGAGTAAACACTTTATATGGAGTGCCATCATCTTTGGTTAGTTCTTGAAATTCTACAAGAATATTACCTTTGAAATATTTATATTGGATTTCATTTTTAATAAATAGATCTCTAATTTTTTTTCCTTTAGCAATTACATCTGGTTCATAAACTTTTGTCCAATAAACAGTAACATCATCTTTTTTACTTAAATTTGATAATATATCTAGTTCATCACCCAATTGTATTTCTAATGCAATATTAAGTTTTTTTAAATCTATACTAAAAATTTCTAGAGACTTAGATAACCACCATTTTTGAGCCTCTCTTTTTTTGTCAAAATTTTTTGGGTTATATATATAAAGTGCACTTAGAAATTCATGGTTTTGACTAGCTAAAGCTAATGCTTCATTATGATCAGTTCTGAAATCTTCTCTGATCCAAACAATAGCTTTTTTTGTCATATTGATTAAATTTTCTTTAACCCATCATTAAGTAGTTTTTGATACATCTCATTATCTGTCAATCCCTCACAACCAAATAAAAGAACATTAGACTCTTCATTAAGCTCTAATTCACTTGCATAATTGCTATTTTTAATTGAGCCTATTAATGAAATTATTCCAGGTACAGCACATTCTCCTCCTATTATTTTTTCATTAGATAATTGAGCCTTTGCTAGCAATGCAACTGTAGTTGATATTGCCTCATCAGGAATTGTTACACAATAATTTGTAGAGTCTTTTAAAATTTCCCAAGCTATACTGGAGATGTCTCCACAAGACATTCCGCCCATAATTGTTTCTTTTTTGATATTTACAGTTGTTGGTTTTCCATTTTTGATACTTTGGAACACACAATCTGCATTTTCTGGTTCTACAGTGATAAACTTAGGTGTATTTTTTGATAATTTTGCAAAGCCAGCAACCATTGCTGCTGCCATTCCACCAACACCTGCTTGAAGAAAAACATGTGTAATTGGATTTGTATCAATTTTATCCAAAATTTCTTTTATCATTATAGTGTACCCAGCCATAATTAGTTTAGGTACCTCTTTGTATCCATCCCAAGAGACATCTTGAACAATTTCCCAATTATTTTTAGTAGATTGTTTAATACATGCTTTTAATGAATCATCATAGTTGCCCTTAACCCTAATGACTTCAGCATCAAGTTTACGCATAGCATCTGCTCTAGACTCACTAACAAATTCACTTACAAAAATTTTACACTTTAGACCTAGTCTTTGAGCGCCCCAGGCTACAGATCTTCCATGATTCCCTGCTGTAGCTGTTGATACAGTTATATTTTTTTTTTTATTTGCAATTTTATAAACAGCAAAAGCTCCACCTAAAGCTTTAAAAGATTTTAAATCAAATCTTTTATCCTCATCTTTATAATATATATTTTTTAGTTTTAGTATTTCATTTAATTTATTTAATTTAATTAATGGAGTGGGAGAGTAATTATCCCAATTAGATATACCCAATATTGCCTCATCTATAAATTTTGCTGGTAACTGTGCAAGTATATTTTTTTTATTAAAATTATGTTGTTTATTTTTTAAAAATGATGAAATTGACCAAATATTATTTTGAATATTGATCATTGTTAGTACTTATTTTTTTTTGTACCTTTAATGATTTCTTTTAATTCATCATATTCATTACAACTACAATTTTCTAGAACTTTTAATCTTTCTTTTGCATTATCCAATCTTCCAGTTTGAACATATAGCTCTCCTAAATATTCATTAATACCAATATGTTGAGGGTCTAATGCAAGTCCTTCAAGATAAAATTTTTCAGCAATCTCAAAATCACCAACTTTTCTAGAAGCATAACCTAAGTAATTAAGAGTATCCGCTTGATTTGGCTTATCTTTATTTTCAATTGTAAGATATTTTATCGCTTGTTTGTATTTCTTAATAGAAGCATCTACTTTATTTTTCTTTTCTAATTTTTCTGCATTTTTAATTAAATTATATCCCTTTTTATAATTATCTTCTTTAGCCGATGTGTCATTACTCCCCGCAGCAAAAACATTTGCGCTTAAAAATAAAAATACTAAAATAAATATTAAATTTTTTTTCATCATACTTATTTAAATTTAGTCATTTTAGTTAATGGTTTAAGTTTAATATTATTTTTTATTAAGTTATTTCTTATAATTTTTGCAGTCTCTAATGAGCTTATATTATCACCGTGTATGCAAATAGAATCGATTTCACAAGGTATTTTTTTACCACTGAGACAATTTAAGGATTGGTTTTTAACCATACTAAGAACATGACTTTTTGCAATCTCAGGATCGGTAATAAGTGCATTAGATTTTGATCTCGATACCAAATTACCATCATCTTCGTAGTTTCTATCTGCAAAAATTTCACATGCGATTTTCATATTGAGTTTTTTTGCAGCTATTTCCATTTTTGATCCAGTTGGTACTAGATAAATTATTTCTTTATCAATTTGATAAATAGTTTTTGCCAAATGTGTTGCAAGCTCTAAGTCTTCACAAGCCATATTATTTAACGCACCATGAGGCTTTATATGAGTAACCTTTTCACCATACTCTTGAGCAATTTTATTTAGCGTCTGAAATTGGTCAATTATAAGTTTTGAAATTTCAGATGAATTTAAATTCTTTCTTTTTCTCCCAAAATTTTCTGGATCATTAAATGATGGATGAGCTCCAATACTTACACCATTTTTTTTAGAAGTTTGAACAACCATCCTCATTGTCTCATGGTCTCCAGCATGATAACCACAGGCAACATTTGCCGAATTTACAATATCTAGTAAAGCAGGATCATTTTCTATTGAGTGAAATTTTGATTTTTCACCTAAGTCGCAATTGATATTAATTTCCATAACCTATAGCCTACAGTATAACATGGTATGATCAAAAATATATCAAATCTTGGTGATGCATCAGTATATTGTGATTTTGGATCAGATGTAAATGAACAAATAAATTCAAATGTAATCTGTTACTTTAATGAAATCTCAAAGTTAGTTGAGACAAATGAAATTAATGGAATAAATAATATTATCCCTTCCTATAATAAACTGATCATTAACTTTGACTTATTTTTAACTACATTTAACGAAGTTAAAGAAAAAATTTTAGCATTAGATGTTAAAAATCAAACCAAGAATAATTTTAAAAAAATTAAGATTGCTGTTTGTTGTGATGATGAATTTGGTCTAGATTTTAATAGAATTTCAAAAATAACTAAACTCTCGAAAGAAGAAATTTTAAACTTAAGTCTAAATAAAGAATACTTTTGTTATATGACAGGATTTATTGCGGGTATGCCTTTTTTAGGAGATATAAATAAGGACATTAGATGTAATCGTTTAGAGACACCAAGATTAAAAGTTCCAAAAGGTTCGGTTGGAATAACCGAGCAGTTTGTAAACATTTATACTTTTGAAAGCCCTGGAGGATGGAACATTATAGGCAATACCCCTGAAAAAATTTTTGATAATTTAAACAGCAAAGAACCTGCTTTAATTAAACCTGGAGATAGAGTTAGTTTTTATCAAATATCTAAAGAAGAATATTTAAATTGGAATGAGTAATACATATTTTGAAGTTTTAAGAGCAGGAGTTAATACAACAATCCAAGATATTGGAAGAAATCATATGTATCACTTAGGCATTACAATTAGTGGTGCAATTGATCAAAGAAACTATGTTTTAAGTAATAAACTTGTAAACAATTCGTTAAATGAAGCAGTTATAGAGTTTGCTTATCAAGGCCCTCTCTTAAAATTAAAAAATGGTTCAATTAATTTTTGTATCACTGGTGATGTAATTTTTAAGATTATTAAAAAAGATGGTTCAATAGAAGACGGCACTTGTTATGAAAGTTATACTTTAGAAGATGAAGAGCAATTAGATATAATCTCAACCAAAAATACTGCTTATGGATATTTATCAGTTAGCAATGGTTTTAAATTACAAAAGATTTGGAATAGTTATTCAATAAATACAAAAGCAAATATTGGTCCAAACAATGGTAAAAAATATTCACTAAAAGATAAAATTCTAATTAACAATCAAGATCTTGCATTAAATAAAAAAAATAAAATAAATTATAATGAAAGTTCTGATAATTTAATTAGAATAATTAAAGGTACTAATTTCAATTATTTTTCAAAAAAATCACAAGATAGTTTTTTTAATAATGAGTTTTCAGTAACTAAAGATGCAGATCGAATGGGCATTAGATTGACTGGACCTAAGTTAGAAAATATCGTTAACACAAATATTAAATCAGAAGGTCTTGTAAGAGGAGTAATCCAGGTCCCAGCTGATGGAAATCCAATTATAATGCTTTCTGATCACGGAACTATTGGAGGATACCCAAAGATCGGAGTTGTTATTTCAGCAGATTTAGATCAAGTTGGTCAATTTACACCTGGATCTAAAATAAGATTTAAAGAAGTAAGCCTTGCAGAAGCTCAGAATATATTTAAAGCATATACGATTGATACAAATAAATATTTAAATGAAAATAATTAGCAAAATTCCTGGCCCGATACTCGTTTTTATGGGTGCATGCTGCTTAAGCTTTGGAGGCTTGATTGTAAAATCATTCGAGGGTGCAACTCTGTGGCAAATATTATTTTGGCGTTCATTATTTTTTTCATTAACAATTTTGTTGTTTTTAGTAATCACTTATAAGCAAAAATTATTTAAGGCATTTTATGACTCAGGATTGCCAGGGTTTTTTGGTGGAATTATTTTATCCCTGGGTTTCTGTGGATATGTTTTTGCGATGTATAATACAACTGTTGCAAACACTAATTTTATCATTTCAACACAAATATTGTTTCTAGCAATATTTGGATACTTATTCTTAAAAGAAACAATTACATCTTTAACATTAGTATCAATTATCCTTGCGATCACTGGAGTTTTGTTAATGGTTGGAAATTCTTTATCACCAGGAGAAATGTCTGGCAATTTAGCAGCTTTTAGTATGCCTATTACATTTGCTGTTCTGATAATGATTGTGAGAAAATTTCCCAATGTCGATATGGTACCCGCACAATTTATTGCGGGTGTAAGTTCATGTATTATTGGATATTTGTTATCAGACAAACTTATGATTTCCTCTAATGATATCTTTTTAGGATTTACTGCAGGTTTTTTTCAAGTTGGATTTGGATTTATATTTATAACTATGGGTGCTCGAAGCACTCCTTCTGCGATGGTTGGTATTATAATGTTATCCGAATCTGTTTTAGGACCTATATGGGCATTTTTATTTGCAGGTGAAAGATCATCATTATTTACATTAATTGGAGGCAGTATTATTCTTTTTGCAGTATTACTGCAATTTTATGCATTACTTTTTCCAAGTAAAAAAAAATTAGAAGTTGACTCTTAACATCAACTCATAGATTATCGCAATATACGGGAGAGACTACACTACGTAGCGCCGAAGGAGCAACCACCCAGGAATCTCTCAGGCAAAAAGGACCGTACCATATTAACTCTGGAAAGAGATTTAGTTCTCGCCGAAGGAGCAAAACTCTCAGGCAAACATACAGATGGGTATAAAAGTTAATATGGAAAATATAAAAACTAAACTTTACAATTTACATCAAAAGCATGGAGCAAAGTTTGTTCCATTTGCAGGCTATGAAATGCCGATACAATATCCTGAAGGCATTGTAGAGGAACATAAATACACAAGATCAGATGCAGGATTATTTGATGTTTCTCACATGGGACAACTTTTTATTAAAGGTGGTAAGGAATTAACTGCAGATTTAGAAAAAATTTTTCCCTTAGATTTAAAAAATATCTCCTTAAATCAAAGCAAGTATAGTTTCTTAATGAATGAAGAAGCCTTTATTCACGATGATTTGATTATCACAAAAGTAGAAGGAGGATACAATATTATTTTGAACGCAGCTTGCAAAAATGAAGATTATCAAATCATAGCAAAATTATTAAATAATAAATATGAAATGGTTTTAAATTCTGATTTATCACTCATTGCTATTCAGGGCCCTAAAGCTGCTAATATCTTAAAAGAAGTCATTGCAGGTCCTGATAATCTTAATTTTATGAATGGTGATTGGTTTAATTACTCAGATGATAAAGTTTATATAACAAGATCTGGATATACAGGTGAAGATGGTTTTGAAATTTCAATAGGCAATAACAAAGTAGAGGATTTAGTTAAAAATTTAATACTAAAAGGGGCAAAATTAATAGGTTTGGGTGCAAGAGATACCTTAAGATTGGAAGCAGGTCTTTGTTTATATGGCCATGATATTGATCTAGAGACAACACCAATTGAGGCAAATCTTAAATGGGCAATCTCTAAAAAAAGGTTAGAGAATGGTGGTTTCAGAGGGTTTGATAAAATTGATAGTCAGATAAAATCAGGTACTAAAAAATTAAGAGTAGGCATTGCTCCTGAAGAAAGAATTATAGCTCGAGAAAAAACAAAAGTATTTAATGAGAATAATGAAGTTATAGGAGAAATAACAAGTGGAACTTTTGGACCAAGCATACAAAAACCAATTACACTTGGTTATGTGCAAAGTGAGTATGCTAAATTAGATACAAAGATTTTATTAGAAGTTAGAGGTAAAAAATACCCAGCTAAAATATGTAAATTACCATTTTATAAAAAAAGCTATGTGAAAGGAGCAAACTAATGAGTGATGTAAAATTTTCAAAAGAACATGAATGGATTAAAATGGATGGTGATATAGCCACAATAGGGATTACACAACATGCAACAGAAATGTTGGGAGATATTGTTTTTGTTGAACTTCCTGAACTAGGATCAAATGTTGAAAAAGACGGTAATGCGGGAGTGGTTGAATCTACAAAAGCTGCAAGTGATGTTTATACCCCAGTTTCTGGAGAAGTAGTTGAAAACAATCAAGCAATTGTTGATGACCCAGGTAAAATAAATAGTGATCCAGAAAATGAAGCTTGGTTTTTTAAGCTTAAAATTAAAGATAAGGCAGAGTTGGATACTCTAATGAATAAAGAGGAATACGATAAATTTGCAAAAGAAAGTGGTAATTAAAAATGCTTAAAGCTTCACAAAAAGATTTTATTAAAAGACATATTGGACCATCTGATACTGAGCAAAATTTTATGCTCAAAGAATTAGGGTTTAAAAATTTGGACGAACTAATAAACAAAACAGTTCCAGAAAAAATCTTACTTAAAGAAAGTCTTGAAATTGGTGAGCCTAATTCAGAATATGAAGCTTTAAGAAAACTAAAAGAAATTTCAAAAAAAAATATAATTAATTCAAACTTTATAGGTATGGGGTATTATGGAACTTTTACTCCACATGTAATTCTTAGAAATATTTTAGAAAATCCAGGCTGGTATACATCTTATACTCCATATCAACCTGAAGTAGCCCAAGGTAGATTGGAAATGCTTTTAAATTTCCAACAAATGATTATTGATTTTACAGGAATGGATATAGCTAACGCCTCTTTACTTGATGAAGGTACTGCGGCAGCTGAAGCTGTCGGACTAAGTTACAGAGTTAGTAAAAATGAAAGTAATAAAGTATTTGTATCAAAAGATTGTCACCCTCAAACGGTCGATGTTATTAAAACAAGAGCTGAACCTATGGGTTTAGAGGTTATTGTTGGAGATGAATATAAAGATATCAAAGGTGAAATTGTTTGTGGTATTATTCAATACCCTGGAACTTTAGGTGATATTAAAGATCCAAGTGAAGCGATCAGTCAAATTCATAAGAATAAAGGTAAGGCAGTTTTAATTTGTGATTTACTTTCGTTAGCCAAACTAAAAACACCTGCTGAACTTGGTGCGGATATAGCAGTTGGAAGCTCACAACGTTTTGGAATTCCAATGGGTTACGGTGGACCCCATGCAGCATTTTTTGCAACAAAAGATGAGTATAAAAGATCAATGCCAGGAAGAATTATAGGGGTATCGGTAGATCGTCATGGCAAAAAAGCATACAGACTTGCACTACAAACTCGTGAACAACATATAAGAAGAGACAAAGCAACAAGTAATATTTGTACAGCTCAAGCTTTACTAGCAATAGTGTCTGCAGCCTATGCAGTTTATCATGGGCCAGAGGGAATTCTTAAAATTGCTAACAACACATCTCAATTAGCAAAAAACTTTTCAGATAAGCTAAAGCAGACAGGCTATGAATTATACTCAGAACATTTCTTTGATACAGTTACTATCAAAACTTTAGATAAAACTGACAGTATTTATAACAATGCATTAAGAGAAAATATCAACATAAGAAAAGTAAACTCTCAAATGTTAGCAGTTTCATTTGATGAAAAGAAAAATGTTTATCGTGCTAATCAATTGCTTAAAGTTTTTAATTGTTCGGAAACTATCAAAGAAGAGATGAATGAAAGTTTAACTAATATTCCTAAAAACTTATTAAGAACTTCTAAATTTTTACAACACAAAGTGTTTAATAGTTATCATTCTGAAACAGATATGTTGAGATATCTAAAAAGATTAGAAGATTCTGATATAGCATTGAACAGATCAATGATTGCTCTTGGATCATGTACAATGAAATTAAATGCAGTTGCTGAAATGATTCCAGTTACTTGGAGAGAATTTTCAGAACCACATCCATTTGCACCTTTAGAGCAGATGGAAGGGTATAGAACATTATTTACTGATTTAAAAAATTGGCTACGTTCAATAACTGGGTTTTCAGGTGTATCTTTACAACCTAATGCTGGAGCTCAAGGAGAGTTTGCAGGACTTATGGTGATTAGAAAATTTCATGAAAACAATGGAGATCATAATAGAAACATATGCTTAATTCCAAGTTCAGCACATGGAACAAACCCTGCTAGTGCACAAATGGTTGGCATGAAAGTTGTAGTTGTCAGTTGTGATAGTCATGGAAACGTAGATTTTGAAGATTTAAAAAATAAAGTTGAAAAACATAAAGATAATCTAGCAGCATTGATGGTTACTTATCCTTCGACACATGGTGTCTTTGAAGAAAAGATAGTAGATATTTGTGAACTTGTACATAGTAACGGTGGACAAGTTTATATGGATGGTGCTAATCTAAATGCACTTGTTGGAATAGCAAAGCCTGGGAAATTTGGGCCTGATGTTTGTCATATAAATTTACATAAAACTTTTTGTATACCTCATGGTGGAGGTGGACCTGGAATGGGACCAATCGCCTGTAAAAAACATTTAGAAAAATTTCTGCCCAACCATTCAGTTGTAAAAGATTGTGGACCAGCAACAGGTGTAGGTGCAATTTCTGCAGCTCCCTGGGGTAGTTCAAGTATTCTTTCCATATCTTGGATGTACATGAAGATGATGGGATCGGAAGGTTTGAGAAAGGCATCAGAAGTTGCAATTTTAAATGCTAATTACATTGCCTATAAATTAAACAGCTCTTTTCCTATTTTATACAAAGGCAAAAATGGCAACGTTGCACATGAATGTATTATTGATATCAGGCAAATAAAAACTGAAACAGGAATAACAGAGGAAGACATTGCAAAACGATTAATAGATTATGGTTTTCATGCACCTACTATGTCTTGGCCTGTTGCAGGAACGATGATGATTGAGCCCACAGAAAGTGAAAGCTTAGAGGAGATTGATAGGTTTTGCGATACTCTGATTAAGATTAAACAAGAAATAGATAAGATAAAATCAGGTGCTTTTGATAAATTGGATAATCCGTTAAAGAATGCGCCACATACGCACGTTGAATTAGCTTCAAATACATGGGATCATAAATATGAAAGAGAAGAGGCAGCTTATCCTTCTGAATTTTTAAGATCATTTAAGTTTTGGCCTCCAGTTGCTAGAGTAGATAATGTTTATGGAGATAAAAACTTATTTTGTACATGTCCTTCAATGGATGAATACGAAGAGACAGCAGCATAATAAAAATATCATAAAATGAAAATTGCTGTAGTTGGAGCTGGCATATCAGGTTTAAGTGCAGCATATTATTTATCTAAAAAACATAAAGTTGATTTATTTGAAAAAGAAAATCAGTTTGGTGGTCACGCAAATACAATAAAAGTTAATTACGGACAAAACAAAGAAATAGCTGTAGATATTGGATTTATGGTATTTAACAAAAATACCTACCCAAATCTAATCAATTTTTTTTCTGAAAATAAAATTGCAATAGAAAAAAGTGATATGTCATTTTCTGTTACTGTTGAGGGCACTAATATTGAATACTGTGGCAAAGGGTTAAAAGGAATTTTTTCAAATAAACAAAATTTATTTAATTTAAAATTTATCAAAATGTTTTTTGAAATTCTTAGCTTTTATAAAAACTGTGAAAAATTGGATATTGCAAAAATACAATCCACAACACTAGGAAATTATCTTAAAGAAATAAAAATTTCAGATTATTTTATAAATTATCATATTATTCCTATGGTTTCAGCAATTTGGTCAATGCCTCCCTATGAAGCCTCACAAATGCCTCTGACGTTCTTTTTAAGTTTTTTTAAAAATCATGGATTGTTTAAAATAAAAAATAGACCACAATGGTATACGGTTGCAAATCGGAGCAAAACATATGTTGATAAAATAATTTCACAAATTAGTGGCCAACATTACAAAAATTATAACATTAATAAAATAACAAGACAAAGTACAGGTGTTAAAGTTTTTTATGGTGAAGAAAATGAATTCTTTGATTATGACAAAGTTGTAATTGCAACTCATGCAGATGAAGTATTAAATATTATAGATAGTCCAACACCAGAAGAGGAATTAATTTTAAAAAATTTTAAATATAAAAGTAATATTGCTGTTATTCATTTTGATGAGAGTGTTATGCCAAAAAATAAGAAAGCTTGGTGTTCATGGAACTCTTCAATGGATCCAAATAATATTGAAAAGACGTCAGTTACCTATTGGTTAAATCAGTTGCAAAACCTAGAGATTGATAGAAATATTTTTTTAACCTTAAATCCATTTAAGGAAATACCTGTTGAAAAAATCTTTAAAAAGGTATCGTTTACTCATCCCTATTACGATGCAGAGGCATTACTAAATCAAGGTGAACTGCATAAAATTCAAAATAAAGAAAATATATTGTTTTGTGGAAGTTATTTTGGCTATGGTTTTCATGAAGATGGAATAAAATCTTCTATTGAAATGCTAAAAAAACTTAATGATTAAAAACTCATATATTTATACAGGATCTGTAATACACAAAAGATTCAAGCCAACCATTCATAGTTTTAAATATAAAGTATTTTCATTACTAATTGATCTTGCTGAGTTAGATACATTACAAAAAAATTTAAAAATATTTTCATATAATAAATTCAATATCGTTAGTTTTTTTGATGTAGACCATGGACCAAGAGATGGTAGCCCAGTTGAAAATTGGGTTAAAGATAATCTAAAAAAAAATAATCAAGAGTATGAAGACGTACAAATTAAACTTTTATGTTATCCAAGAATATTCGGTTATGTTTTTAATCCACTAAGTGTCTTTTATATATATGATAATAAATCAAATCTTATATCAATCATGCATGAAGTTAAAAATACATTTGGTGAACAACACGTTTATATCTTTAAAGTTAATAAAAATGAAAATTTAGTACAGCAAATTTGTAAAAAGAAATTTCATGTTTCACCTTTTATAAATATGAATTGTGTTTATTTTTTTAGAATATTGAAACCTGGAAATAAAATTTCAGTAATAATTGATGTACAAGACCCAGAAGGTAAAATTCTTTATGCATCTCAAGATGGGATTAAAAGTGAATTAAATAATGCATCTTTAATCAAGTCTTACTTAAAACACCCATTAATGACATTTAAAGTTATTGTGGCGATACATTTTGAGGCATTTAAATTGTGGATAAAAAAGATAAAGTTTATTCAAAAAAAAATTAAAATTAAAAATAATATTACAATAGAAAATTAATGCTCATTTATAAACTTTCAGATTTAATTGTATTTAGCTTATTGAAAAATATTAAGCACGGACATCTTGAAGTTATAAAAATGAATGGCGAAGTCCTAAAGTTTGGTGATCCAAATGAAATTTTAAAAGTTTCATTAGAAATTAAAGATGAAAGTTTCATTTATAACCTGATTAAGAATGGAAGCGTGGGATTGGGCGAATCTTACATGAAAGGATTTTTTACAACAAATAACCTTTCAGATTTAATTGAATTAACTGCTCGTAACATAGGTATCATTTACAAGTTTTCAGGGATTCTAGATTTAACTATTATTAATTATATAAAGAGAAAGTTTGTTAAAAATACCAAAACTAGAAGTAAAGAGAATATTGCAAGGCATTATGATCTTGGTAATGATTTCTTTTCTTTATGGCTAGATAAATCGTTAACTTATTCAAGTGCAATATTTAAAGAACCTGATCAAGATTTATTTGAAGCACAAAAAAATAAATATCAAAAATTAATAGACCTTTTACAACCATCAAGTGGGAGTAGAGTGCTAGAGATTGGATGTGGTTGGGGAGGTTTTGCTGAGTACTTAGGCACTAATTACGATGTTAAGTTAGATTGTATAACCATTTCTCAAAGACAATTTGAATTTGCTAAAGAAAGAATTCACAAATACGGGTTAAACGAAAAAGTTAATATAGAATTAAAAGATTATAGAGATTTGAAAGCTAAGTATGACCATATTGCATCAATTGAAATGATAGAAGCAGTAGGTCAAGATTACTTGAATAGTTATTTTAATACTATTAAAAATAATTTGTTACCTTCTGGCACGGCTGGTATTCAAGCAATAACTATCGATGACCAGTTATTTGACCGATACAAAAATAAAGAAGACTTTATTCAAAAATATATTTTCCCAGGCGGTTTTTTGCCTTCAAAAAGTGAATTACAAAATTATGTTGATAAAAATGGATTAAAATTTAATGAGTATAATTCATATGCCAACCATTACTCGGAGACATTAATTGTTTGGAGAGAAATATTTAATAAAAAATGGGACTTAATTAAAAAACAAGGCTTTGATTTAAAATTTAAAAAAATGTGGGAATTTTACCTTTCATATTGTGAAGCTGGGTTTAAATCAAAAAATATAGACTTAATTCAATTTTCACTACAAAATAAATAACAATAGGAGATACATGATAAACTTTAAGATAACTAGATTAACAGTGTTAATAATTGCTTTATTCTTTACAGCAAGTTGTATAAACAATAACTCTATGAAGCCTACAGATTTCAAAAATACAAAACCAACTATGACTATAGAGCAATACTTTGATGGTCCGGTTAAAGCATGGGGTCTATTACAAGACCGTAGTGGTAAGGTTACTAGACAATTTAAAGCAGATATGACGGGCAGTTTTGAAGGAGATATTTTAACTCTTAAAGAAGATTTTTATTGGACAGATGGAGAAAAACAAAATCGAATATGGGAAATAAAAAAGATTGATCAAAATTACTATGAAGGTACGGCACCTGATGTAGTGGGTACAGCTAAAGGCTATCAATATGGATCAGCTTTTAAATTTGAATATGATTTAATGGTCCCATTTAAAGGAAAGAATATTAAAGTTTCTTTTGATGATTGGATTTTTAAACAGGATGAAGATGTTGCAATTAATCGAGCCACACTTACAAAATTTGGCTTTAAAGTTGGTGAATTGACTGTTTTCTTTAAAAAAAATTAATAATCAATTTTCTTCATGCCTCTAGCAACTAGCTTAAAATATAAACTACTGGGCAGCATTTGAAGAAATTTTAAAAAATAAGTAAAGGCTTTTGGGAAATGTATTTCAAAACTTTTTTTGATTACTAATCCTTTATAAATTTCCTCTGCGGCAAATTCTGGGGTTTTAATCATGGGCATTGGAAAATCATTTTGATCAGTCATAGGCGTTTTTATGAAACCAGGACTGATTAATGAAACTCGTACATTCTTCATTCTCATATCAAAGTTTAAACTTTCAGCAAAGCTGGTAAGTGCTGATTTTGAAGCACAATATGCCCCAGCTGCAGGTAATCCTCTGTAGCCCGCAACAGAAGAAATTATAGATATTTGGCCATTTTTTTTCTCAGAAAAATAATCATAGATTGAATTAATTGAATTCATTGTTCCAAAATAATTAACTTCCATTATTTCTCTTATCTTATCTAAATTAAATTTTTTCTCTGATTTTGGATCATGCATGCCAGTACCGAACACACATATATCAATACTATTTAATTGTTTGATTATATCTTTTGCAACTAATTTACATGAATCGACTTTAGTAACATCCAAAGGAAAAGGAAATATATTTTGATTAATTTTTTTAAGTTCATTTAATAAATTTTCACGTCTTGCAGATGCAGCAACTACCCACCCATTTTCTGCAAATTTGATTGCAAGAGCTTTACCAATTCCACTACTTGCACCGGTTATCCAAATAACTTTTTTTTCTTCCATATTCTATTGTATAATAGAAATATGTTAAAAAACAAATTCTTATCTTTTTTATTATTTGCGCTTGTAACTTTTTCTGCATCCACAATAGGAGGTTTAGCTACAGTAGGTTTTAAAGAGCCTTGGTATTCTTTAATCATCAAACCTTCATTTAATCCACCAGATTGGATTTTTGCACCAGTTTGGACAACACTTTATTTTTTTATGACAATTGCTATCTGGAAATTTTGGCATAGTAAAAATAGAGACATGAACACTATTTACATCTATTTCATTCATTTAATTTTTAATACAACTTGGAGTATAGTTTTTTTTGTTTTTCATAAAATTGTTTTAGCCATGATTGTATTGGTAATTTTAATCTTATTGATAATTATTCTCATAATTAGATTTAAGCGTGTCAACTTGTACAGTTATTATTTGATGATTCCTTATTTACTTTGGTGTCTCTTTGCATTAATTCTTAATGTAAGTTTAATCATATTAAATTAAAATAAAACTATGGATGATGTTGTAATAGTAGGTGGTGGAATAATAGGGACTGCTACAGCTTATTTTTTATCTAAAGAAGGTAGAAAGGTAAAAGTTATAGAAAGAGACCCGACTTATAAAACAGCTTCTTTCCCATTATCACTTGGTGGATTTAGAAGACAGTTTTTTCAAAAAGAAAACATATTACTTGGAAAGTTTGCTAGAGAATTTATCTTTCAAATACCAGAATTACTTAAAACTGAAAAAAATCCAAACCCTACAGCAAGCATGGTTACAAATGGCTACTTGTTAATGTTTGGTCCAGAGCATGCCGAGGAACAATATGAAGCCTTAAAAAATCATGAAGCTTGTGATGCTGGAACTAAAAATATCAAAGGTTCTGAACTATCAAAAATATTTCCTTATATAAATAGTGAAGGTATTGAAACAGCAACTTATACTGACAATCAAAGTGAGGGATGGATTGATCCTTTCATGTTTCATAGTGCTTTAAAAAGTAAGGCAATTGAATTAGGTGCTGAATTTATTAAAGGTGAAGTAAAAAATATTTCTGATATCAAAGCTAAAACAATTATATCGGCAGCAGGATGTTGGACTAAAGAATTATTAAAAGATATTCCAGTGGTTCCACAAAAACACACAGTTTTTAGAGTTAAATGCCCTAAATATATTAAAGAAATGCCATTAACGGGAGATTTAACAACAGGAGTTTACTGGAGACCTGAGGGTGGAGAGTATTTAGCAGGTTCACCTAATTCAGTATTTGATGCTACTGATTTAGAACCAGCTTGGAATGATTTTGAGGAATTAGTATGGCCTGCATTAGCGCAAAGAATTCCTGCTTTTGAAGAATTAAAATTAACTGGTGGATGGGCTGGTTATTATGATTGTAATAAATTAGATAACAACGCCGTGGTAGGCAAACACCCTAAATATGAGAATGTATATATGGCCTCAGGGTTTACAGGCAGAGGATTAATGCAAGCCCCCGGAATAGGAAGAGCATTAACTGAATTAATTTCTACAGGATCTTATCAAACGATTGATATTAGTGATTTTTCTGTTGAAAGAGTTCTTGGTAATAATGCTAGACCAGAACCATACGTTTTATAAAAAATTAAGTTCCACAAAAAGTTTGATACTTCACATGACTATGAGGAGCAGGGGACATTAATTCTAAATTATTTTCATTAACCTGATATGGAT
>Ga0209602_1001816_pt1 | contig 18223 bp, 23 predicted proteins | sample COGITO_mtgs_1205_3_FD_184810 | JGI IMG/M metagenome (GOLD analysis project Ga0209602, IMG submission 184810) | Pelagic marine microbial communities from North Sea - COGITO_mtgs_120524 (SPAdes) (version 2) | ecosystem: Environmental > Aquatic > Marine > Epipelagic ...
AATTCCCAGATCAATACCCAGAAGAGGAAGAATAAAAAGTATGATGAACGACATTATTTACAAATCAACTATAGGCACAGGAGGCTTTATCGCTACCCTTGAACTTGGTTATAATAATCCATTAGGTATGGCTGTGGGTTTTGCTACATTAATTTATATGACTGCATCGGCAGTCAAGGTAATCAAAGAACTTATAAATAAGGATTAATATGACACCAGAACTATTAGCAATGTTAGGAGGCGGCGTAAGCGGCTTCGTAATGAAGATGATAGCGGCACAGGCTGACAATCAGGCTCGTCTCTTTGAGCGTATGATTGCCCGTCAGACAATAGCGGACGAATCAGCAGATAAGGCGGCAGCTCGTGGTGGTGTCTATATGCGTCGTGCAATTACGGCGGCAGTTATCTTTGCCATTGTAATAGCCCCATTTGTCTTCGCATTCACGGACATAGGTGTTAGTATACAATCAGAATCCAAAGGCTTTCTAGGGCTATTCAAGCGCCTAGAATGGTCCACTGTACAGGGTTTTGTGATACTACCAGAGATACGCCAGACAGCATTAGCCATTGTAGGGTTCTACTTTGGTTCATCCCAAGTCAAATAAATGAAGAAAAAACATAAAAGTTCAAAGGGTGGTCTTACCGCCGCTGGAAGGGCGCACTTCAAAAAGAAAACTGGGGCTAATTTAAAAGCCCCAGTAACTGAATCTAAGCCTACGGGGAAACGGAAAGCTCGAAAGAAGTCATTCTGCGCTAGAATGTCTGGGGTCAAGGGACCAATGAAGGATTCCAAGGGTAAGCCAACCCGCAAGTCACTTGCACTTAAAAGATGGAAATGTTAAATTAATTTAAATCAATATGTCTACAACAACAATTACAGGTACAATTAACGGGGTAAATAACGCAGCCCTTGCCAACAAGTGGATTACTTTTCGACTAGTTCAGTTAGGTACAGACTCTGTAGCTTCGGCTACAATAGCTCAGAGTGTTGATTCAGTGCAAACAGATGTTAATGGAAGTTTCTCTATTGATATTTGGAACAATGGTGACAGCGGGAAAAGAAGTATTTTAGAAATTACAATTGATGGCTCAAAAGCTGAATATGTAATTATTCCTACGGGTGTAAGCAATATTGAATTGTGGAATTTAATTGAAAATTATTCACTTCCCAGCTCAAGCCCACAAGCTTCAAGTTTATTTGCGCCAATTGATAACCCAACATTTACTGGCACTATCAATACATCCGCAACTGGAATTGATTTTAATCCTGGAGTATCGGGAAATGGTGGCGAGCTGTCATGGAACAATACAGAAAAAACCTTAGACTTGGCTACTGGCTCTGAAAGCGTAACATTGCAACTTGGGCAAGAGGTTGTATTGTACGCAAGGAATACAACTGGAGCAACAATATCCGACGGAGATGTTGTTATTATAAATGGCTCGCAAGGAAACAATCCAACAATTACTTTGGCTCAAGCAGATACAGTCGAAAACGCTAGAAAAACAATTGGTGTTGTAACGCAGGTTATTCCAAACAATTCAAATGGATTTGTTACAATAATTGGTAAGGTTCGTGGCCTAGTTTTAGACAATGGAACTTACACTGAGGGCGACGTAGTTTACCTAAGCAGCACTGTTGCTGGAGGTATTACGGTAGTTGAACCCGAAATTAGCGTTGAGATTGGTCACGTGTTAGCAACCAGCAATGGGGGGAATACAAACGGAGTCCTTGAAATTCAGATTAACAATGAGGCTGGAATTTATGAAGTAAATCAAGATGTCATTGCAAATGCAGCCGCTATTGCAGCACTAGATGTTCGTGTTACAGCCCTTGGGGGTTAATTTGTAATGGGCTTGACAGTCGTGTTACAATAACATTTTTAAAGTCATTAATATAATATGAGCAATCAAGGAACAGTCAGATTAAAAGTTGCAAATGAAGCTCCATCAATTGAAAAGTTGTGGAATAATCGCTATAGACTTTCTTTCTTTTGCATTAATAATAGTCCAAAAGAAGATTGGTACTATGAAAATATTTCAAGCATACTTCCTGAATACGGAATACTTCAAGAGGCAAATTTTGGGTCTGGTGTAAGTGAGGACTGGGAAGCAATTCCAGGTTCTGTTTATCCAAATATGCGATTAATTGAATCGGGTTATCCATACAACGTCCGATCTGGCAAACATTACGTTCAATTAACTTATGAAACCCTTACTGATTCTTGGGTTGAGGAAAAACAAGAAGATGTTAATTATGGGAAAAACGGATTAAAGGAAGTTTCACGAACCCTAGTTGCGCTTCCGAATACAGACTATACAAATGTTATTGGAACGACAACAATTGTCAGTGATGGAAAAACCCTTTATCTCAATAATTATCAATTACTTAAAACCGATGCTAAATGGTCTTTAAGGGAAATATGGGTTGAGGCAGGAGTTTTAAGTGTTTCCTCAAGCGAAGATTCAATTACGGATCAAATTGTAGTTAATGCAATTAAATTAACCGCAGAAGAAGTAAGAAGTAAAGTTAATGAAATTACTGGAAATCACAATTTAAAATCAAATGAAATAAATGATTTTAATGGCCTTAATTCTTTCCAATATGTTTTTGAAATTCGTTCAACAAATATTGAAACTGAGTTAGGTGATCCGCAAATAGGGGTTAAATTTGAAACTGGGATTCAAACAGATGGCAGTAGTGACTTTATAATTACTCGGAGGTATGCAATATCTTCAGCTAATACAGCATCCTCAATTAAAGAATTGCTTCCACCAGAAATAACTGATCCAGTATTTGATGGTACGGGTGGCACACAAAAAGCATATATTGTTGACCAAGAAGTAAAACCCAATGGATTAGATGGCGCTGAATTAACTAGAACATTTGCAATGCTTCCCTCTAGTCTAGAAGAATGGGATGAAATGGTAGTTAGATTTCCTGGTGTTGATCGGGGTCCATTTCAATTAGATGAAGGTTTTGATTTTCGTTCCGAACCATACAGTGAAGCTGTACCTACTAGAATATGCCGTAATTTTTATTTATCAAACCCTCAAAGAATTTGCCGCCCCAAAGAATTTCGTCCAGTTGACAACAATGGGAATCGCGTAACAGTATTAAATGCTGATACAGTTCCTACTGCTGACGAATACATTGGGTATGTTAATTCTGGAAAATATTTAAATGACCGAGTTTCTATTCTTCGCTGGCAAGGCGACATTTGGGAAAGGAGAATTGTACAATTTAAAGCTGAATAATGAGTAAAGGAAATCCACTTCTTATAAAGACTATTAATACTCCAACTAGAATGATTCAAAACCAATCATTAGAAGAAAGGATGTTAGAGCTTGAGAATCAGATAAAACCATTTAAAATAATTGAAATGGAAAATAAAAAAAATCGAGTATTACAGGGAAGAAACATAGTCATACCACAATAATGTCTACCTCAATTGAAAGCAGAATAAAGGAAGCTGAGAAACGAATTAATGAATTAAAGCGCACTGAATCATCTAATGGTTATGTGTCAATAACAAATAAGAATGTAGTACTACCAGATGCAGTAAAAGAAACTTCTCCAAAAAGCAGAGTTCTTAAAATTCGGATTGTTTCGCTTTCAGCTCAAGATGATGACTTGATGATCTCTATTAATGGCGTAAAGATTTTTGATACTCAGCTTGCGGCAGATCAATACTATGGAGAAATTCAAAAACGTAACCCATTATGGAAAACTGAAGGATTTAGAATAGCTACAATAACTAAAGATGAAGCAATTGCAAAAGGTGCTAAATGGTTACTTGGCTCTGAAATAAAAGTAAATACTGCTAATATTATTGGAAATAACTACAGGACGGGAAAGTGGATAGCATACCTTTATTTAGATTCAAGGGTTATTGTAAAAAGATTTGGTGGAACAACAAAAATAGCAAAAGGAGCGGGAACTCCTGCTGAAAGAAATTCCCCGCCAATTTATTATTCAAATGGAAGTTTTAAATTAATTTAATTATATTATGCCAGAAATAACAATCTATACAAACGATGGAGACTGCGCAAACGGCGTAGCTGAAATTAACCCATTTACAGTTGGTGACGCAACCGATGATTGGACACTAAAGTTCAACGATGGCAATGACTTTTACTCGCCGTCTAATGTTACTATGCGAGTAGGTCATACCAACGGCTTACCCGATGGAACTTACAATAATGCGTTTAAATGGGTTGATAGAATTGGTGCAGAAAGTCTAGCAAGCATTAATTTAGCTAATGGTGTTCCTACATTAACATTTGATACTGACCCAGTTGGTGGAGTTATTGGTACGGATGGTGTATATATTTTACGTGGACCACAATTAGATGGGGCTATAACAAGCATTGAGGTTTTAGATAAAGGATACGGAATGAGGCCAAATGCGTATTTTAATTTAGATATAGATTTTACAAGAAGTGGATACGCTGGCTACGAAAGTGTTGGTATAGGAACCTTGAAGTTTCCAATATTTAATAATACTCCACTTGGAGATTCTTATGCTTCAGCGTATGGGGTTCCAACCGTAATTGGATCATCAGGTATATCCGAAATGACTAGTGTGGTTCTTACTAATGGAGGTAGTGGTTTTCCTTATGCACCCATAGTAACATTAGACACATTTTCGGTTTTAACCCCCACATACGAGACGGGGGATTTTAATGATTATAAAATACCAGTATTTAAAGCAATCGGAAACTGGCCTAAATACGAATTTCCTTTTATGAGAGATGAAAGTAATAATAACATTATTGCTGGCACTACGTTATCACCTTATTCCGATGGAGCTATTTCTGATGTAGCTCAATATGATCATAGCACTCTAGTTATTCGACCAGAAACAGTAGCTACGGCTTCTTTGATTTCTAGTGGGCTTAACTGGATTGGAACCATGGATCCAATCAATAATTACGTTAATTCACGATTGTCACTTAGAAACAGCACTCAACTTGACCTTCAAATTCGTGGAGATGATCGAACCTTATTTCAAGGTAAACTTACAATTTTAAACAAAATTAATTAAACAAATATAATATAATGAATGAATATCAAAAATATTACAGCAGTTACAAAAATTCACCTAAAGCTTATGGAGTGTACAACGGTACTCAACCAAATACCAGTTTTTCAGGTCAACCAGATACCAGTTTTTCAGGTGGAATGCCCAATGTTGGGAATCCAAATCCAGATCCATACTTATATAATACACCTTGGAGGGAAACTGAAGATTATTTAAATCTTGAAAATCAAATGTCTGAATATCAATTTGGTCGAGACCAACTCGGTTACGATGAACGTTATGCAAGGAATGATTTAAATCCAGTTGAGCTTAAAAAATATGAAGGCTTTAATAAAAGTATGGAATTGTTGAAAGCTAAACAAAAAAGACAAGCAGCTTATTACAAGTTTAATCAGGATCATTTAAGAAGTACTAGAGGTCAATCGGGACTTGTAGAAACTGGTCCATACTCAGACTCTAATTCATTTGGAAAAAAGAAAATACCATATCAAAAAGAAGCAGATCCGTATTTTTTAGAGAAAAAAATAAAAGCAAGTAAGACTGGGAATTATGATATTTTAAATCAAAATAATTCAGATTATTTTAAATTTTAATTCTACAACATTTTAAACAATTAACAAAAATATATTATGCGAAATTTTAGAAGAAGAAATCCTTACGAATATCAGGGAAAAATTGTTATGCAAGCTCCAAAAAATCCATACTCTCCATCACGTGGTAAATCAAAAATGCTATCAGGATCAGGATCTGGATATGCAAGTAGCTCTGGACCATATAAGGCATTCGATCCTATTGGTGGTCGTTTTGATGGAAGTGACACTAATATTAAGTTTGAACGAACAATTGAAGACATTATTGATGATATAAATAATGGTCGCATGGATGGCAAAAAGGGCGAAAAAATGATTTTTCGTTTGAGAGAAGATCAGCAAAGAGCCAAAGGCGATTACGTTCGCAATGCTTATAAAATGCGACCACAAAACCCAGTAAGAAAAGTGGGAAGACACGGGGTCGCTGGTCCTACTATGAAAATCGGGGACTGGGACGCAAGGACGGGTCGCAAACTTAGCACAACTGAATTAAATAATCTTAAGCAACAACAAGAGGCTTTGTACAGTAATCGGGGATGGGATGTTCCTAATTTCATATTTTAGATTCTTAATTTATCAATATTAAATAAATATATTATGCCAAGCCAAGCCGAATTAGACGCACAAAACAACGCATCACGAGCCAGACAACAAGCTAGACGTGGAATTGAACCACAGGTTCCTGAATTTAATCCGAATTATCAACAATTTGGGATTAACTCAATTCAAGACCAAGACTATTACGATAATTATTATGATACTTCTGGTGATGGTTATTATGATGAGGATGGTTATTATCAGTCTGGTTATAGTTATGAAGACGACGAGGAAATGACTGACGAAGAATGGGCGGCTTATTTAGCTGAACTCGGAGAAAACCCTTTCCTTGAAGAAGATCAAGAAGAACCTTCTTACTATTCGGACTACGGCTCACGTATGCCCGATGGACCAATTGAGGCTTCGTATCCAGAAGAAGAACCAAGTTGGTGGAGTAAAGCAGCGGATAGACTTCGCAATAATTTTAATTACCTTCGTGGCTATGATGAACCACTTGAAGAAATAAGAAATTCTTATGGATCAAACTTAGAAATCCAACAGCCAGAACAAGAAGCGGAAACTCCATTCCTGCAATACCTCCAAGAGAACACCGAACAATCTCAAGGTGGTGGAGCTAATGAAATGGAGCAGGGCGAAGCAAATAAATATGGAAAATCGCCTCAAAGAAATTATTACGACTTTGTTCAAGGTGGCGGTCAAATGAATGATGAGCAAATTCGCCAAGCTAATGAAATGGCAAGGTCTATGGGTACAACTTTTGATCCAGAGACTGGTTACAGCCGTCAGCCATACCTAGATTATCAAGAGCAAGTAGTGCCAATGACTGGTATGCGACCAATTGACCCAGAAACAGGTGAACCATTGTCACGGGGAGTTATTGATGCTGCTACTCGTGCAGGGTTAGAACTTCCAATGGGATCAGTACCATTACCGCAAGCACCACAAGTTCAAGCACCAATGTCTGTTCGCGATACTCAAGCAATGCTACAAGAACGCTTTGGCTCGCCAACTGTATCTGGCAACATGAATCCATCTATAAATGGTTTGGAAACAGATGCACAGGGACGTATGATTCCAGGTGGATATGAGGATAGAATTGAAGCTTACCTTCCATACGAAAAAGATCGCTACGAAAGGGAGTTAAATCAAGCTAATCGCCGAGATTTTAGTACAAAATTTATTAGCGGAGCAGACAGCAGAGATGAGCGTAATGATATGCCAGATTTTAGGACAATTGCTCGTCAAGCTGGTTTAAAGAGTGGCGCTGTAAATGAACAAGCAAAAATACTTGAAGCCAAGTGGCGAAGTGATCGACAGCAGGACGCTTTAAATTCTCCAGAAAGTCGTAGAGCTAGTATTGCATTAAAAAATGCACAAACAACTAAAATATTAAATGAACTTAGCAGAGATGCTGGCTTGAGTGATTTTGATAAAGAAGTTGCCAAAGACTTAATTCCTCAATACAATAAATGGCGAGGTGGCGAACAAGCAAACTCCCTGTCAAATATTGAAAAAATAAAAAACATTATTCAAAGTTTAGATAAGGGAGACGTTGAAACTGGTGGATTTATTAATAAGCTACCAGTGTTCTCTGAACCAATGCGACTTATTTTTGATGAATCTGGTCAAGATTCTGTGGATCGGATTCGGGGAGTTGCGTATCAATCGTTGCGAGAAACACTTGGCGCACAGTTTACTGAAAATGAAGCAAAAAACTTAGTTGCTACGTATTTTAATCCTGGAATTAGTTCAAAAATGAATATAGATCGTTTGTCAGAATTTGGTGAAACTATGCAAACAATTCACAATTCAAAAAATAATATGTATCAATACATGACCGATAATCAAAGTCTAAAAGGATACAAAATAGAAAATCCCAAGGGTATGATAGAATCGCTAGTAAATGGCAGATCTTCCAGTAGTAGCTCTACTCAAAGATCTGGTAACGGAGGTGGATTTCAAGGAACTACAAAAAGCGGTGCAATAGTAATTATTAAATAAATAAATATGGCAAATTATCAAATAACTACACCATCGGGAAGGATTATTGATTTTTTTTCCGATAGTATTCTTTCTGAAGAAGATATTGATGAAATTATCGCAATGGATGCAGAAGCTGGTTCGCAACAACTTGCTAATTTTACTGGAAAAGGTAAAAATACATCACAAGAGCGATCTGAGCTAAAAGATTACGTAAGTAGATCACTTGGGATTTCTCCAGATCAGTTTGACGAAACAAAGGGAGCAGATGCTGGTATAAGAAGTTTAGTAGGTTTTCTCCCTACTAGTGGAGAAAAGGTAAGTGCATTGCAAAATAAATTTGGTCAAAACAATGTAAAACCTTTGCGTTTTGGTGGAGAAGACAGAATTGCTTATCGAGATGATCAAGATGGCAAGTTTCGCTTATTTGATGAACAGGGGGTCTCTTTTAAAGATTTTACGGCAGATTGGCTTGGTGGAGTAGCACCTTTAGTTACATCTGTAGCGGCTGGAACGTTGGCGGCAGGGGCTACTTATGGTTCGGGTGGGCTAGCTGCTCCAGTGGCGATTGGAGCGGCTGCTGGAGCAACTCAAGCAGTTACTGGGTTTTTGCAAGATGCAGCAGTTCGTCAAATAGGTGGTTTTGATCAGCAATATGAAGAATCTGCAAAGCGTAGAGGTCAAGAGGGTTTATTCACGGCTGGTGCTGATGCGTTAACCGCTGGATTAGCTCGTCCAATTGCCAGAATGTGGGGAGATCGAGCAGTAGGAGCTGGTGCTGAAAAAATCTCAGCCTTAATAGCTAAATATGGAGATGAATTTGGACCATTGCCGTCTAGTGTGCGTGGAACAGAAGCTGAAGCCGCTGCTGGAATGCGTCGAGCTGCGGCATTGCCCAAAGCTAGAGAAGCTAAAGGATTAAGTTCGGTTCGTGATCGTTTACCTAAATCTATTGATGAGCTGAAAAGCCAATATGGGGGTTCGGCTGATGATACGATTAGATATGTTTCTGATGTCCAAGAACGGACAAATAAAGCAGTTAGTGAGGCAAGACTTGCTGATATTGCAGCAAAAAAAGCACAGGAAGCTTTACAAAAATCAGGACAATCTGCTAATTTAAGCAGAGGACCATTGAATCAAAAATTAGCAAAAGAACGTTTAGACGCTGCGTTAGCGGTGCGTAGTCAAGTTGACAATCAATTAGAAAAAATAGTAAAAAGTCGTCAGTCTCGATATACATCTGGTGAAGATATAAGAACACTTCGACTTGAAGGTTTACGGCTAGCTGATGAAAAAGTTGATAACTTATATAAAGAAGCTTATCGACGAGCAGATGTAATAAACGCTGAAACTGATCCAATTGAAGTTTCTGGAATGATTAAAAAATCATTACTTAAAGCTGGATATGAAATAGATGAAACGGGTCAAATATCTGGAAGAACACTAGAAGTAATGAAGGAAACTTTCGGAGATAAGCTTGCAAGTATTCATAATAGATTTCTGCGTAGAGCAGAAGAGAGGGGTACAGAAAATATGCAATTTTCCGAGCTTGATGAATATGTAAAAGAAATGGGAAGTTCAGTTCGATGGGATAAATTCAAAGGAAGGAAGACAAATTCTGACGAACGATCTATGCTTAAATTCTATGAAGATATGGTTGAATTGCGCAATAAAAAGCTAAAAAATGCAGGTCAACCAGCTTATAAAAAATATACTGAAGCAGTTCAAGCATACAAAAATGAGGTTCGTCCTTATGTAGATGATAAAGTATTATCTTCAAGCTTAGATGAAATTGGTAAAGACATAGATGGAAAACCGATATTTAATAAAGCTGGTGAAAAAGTCATAGATGATGCTATTGGCTCAAATCAAGCTGCTATCTCGACAATTAAAAACTCAGCAAACCCAGACATGACTCGCGCCATATTGCAGCGTGATTTTATGTCTAAACTATTACCGAAACAGGTTGGAAAATCTCGTAATCCAATAAATCTTAGCCCAGATGATATCCAGATGATGAAAACCTTATTTGGCAAAGGCAAGGAAGGTTGGACATCTGCAAGGGATGCAATTAATTCTTTAAACAAATTAATTAAAAAACATGGAGATATTTCTACTTCACTTACCCCAGAAGATGCCGCAAATTTTATTGCAAGAAAAACCCTTAAGGAGCAAAAAGCACTAGAAACAGCACTAAGGAATAAGGTAATAAAAAATGCAGCAGAGAGTAAAATTCTTGATGACAAACTTGTAAAATTGGTAAACAATAAAACTATTGAAATGCCATCAGACGTTAATGAGCTTGTAAATAATGTTGTAGGTTCATCTAGTACACCCTCTGAAGTTGCTGAATTTATGGCAAAATTTACAGATCCCAAAGCAGCAGAAGGTTTTCGCCGATCAGCATTTGACAATATTTTAAATGAATCTGGTTGGGACTCATCTTTAGCGCAAAGGGCGGCGGCTGAAGGAAAGGATCTTCCGCTTTGGCAACCAGCTAAAATGGCTGAAATACTCCGCAGGGGTGCTGATGGAAAACCAGCAACCAAGAAAGGAAGAAATTACATGGAGGTTTTGGGGGAGGAAGCTTTTGAAAAACTTGAGTTATACAACGAGCTTTTAACTAGAAGCGCAAAGATAACAAAAGACAACGGGGGTTCAATTGGTCGTTTAGTTGGTACTATTGGGGAATCTGGCGTACCAAAAATTTTGATTGTTTCGGCTGCCCCATTTACAGCAGTTGGCAAGCGATTAATGGGTGTACTGCATACATCTAGCCTTCTTGAGCCATACCTACGGTCATTCTCTAATCCAAAAACTATTGATCCTACTGCACTAAAGGTTGCAATGGCATCACTACTATCAACCCAAAAGGGAATAAATGACCTGCAAGACGCTGGAGCGAAAGACCCAGAGTTCAAAAAATGGGTAGATGAGTACTACAATAGTGTTTACGTCCCAAATCAGCCACAGCCCCTACAATAGCCCTGCTGGGGTGTAGACCCTCGTAGAATATTCAAAGCCCTCCTAGACCCCTTCAGGGGGCAGGAATGCGTCCATAGCTGACCTTAAACGCAAGAAGCCCCTCCTGTTATTAACAAGAGGGGCTTCAACGTTACCACAACGTCTATGAACAACTATGCACAAATTTAAATACTATCAGACATATGCTTGAGGGCTTCCTTAATGTTGACCTCAATGGCAGCTTCTACATCCTCTTCGCTTGGCATTGCCGCTGAAATGCTGTCCTCGTGGTAGCCAATGCCAACTAGGGCTGCTCTAAACATTTCTATGGCTTCTGATACAGTAATACCATCACTTTTGTTTTCGATGTTTACTGAGAGATAATCGTCTTCTAGGGTTAGTTTCATAATATAATTTGTTGGTTGGTTAGAGAAACATTGGTTCAAAAAATGCGAGCTTGCTGCTATATACTACGCCGCAACCTACAATAGGTTTGTTAGCGTACACTTTCCCGTACGCCATTGCTTCGTTACTGTGGTCAACTCCGCAACCCACCTGCATTCCGAAGATACATTCACCTTGGTTTGCGTGGTAGACAACCCCAGCCTGTGCGTGCAGGTGTCCTTGGACGACTGACTTAAACTCTGATATGGCATTCTTGTGTGCAGCCATGTGACCTCCTTTACCCTTGTCGCCGTGTCGGTAAATAACCCGATCAATCTCTAGGTCTGCGTAGCGAGGGTGAATCGTCCAGCCATTGACTTGCCACAAGTCCTTGAAGCTTTTCATTACATCATCTGGCAATCCGATCATGCGAGCCTTACGTGCTGGCAGAGAACTGTGATTACCAATCATGTAGTCAGCCTTGGGGAACGCCTTGTAGAGCTTTTGAACCTGCTTGTAGGCACGATTAAACTCTTCTACTGGTGATGGCATTGACGGATCTTTCTCGTGGAATGAAATACTATTCCAATCCACGAGATCACCGATGTGAACGACACGACCGCAGCCGTGTTTCTTCTGAATCTTTTTAAGAAAAGCAATGTAACCATCTAGCATTGCTGGTGCATGAGTGTCTCCTATTACTAGAACTGGTTTTGATTTTCCCATAATAATTATTCGGTTAATTCTGCTCCGTCTGCTAGTAGTCCAGCTAACTCGATGTCAGTTGTCAAGTAAAGACGACCATCTTGTGTTCGCCAATGATAAAGAAACTCGTCTTCACCACAACTTCCTGCCTCGGTTAATAGTTCGGTGTCTTCTAAGATTCTGGGTTGCTTTAAGCCCTGCCTATCTGAGCCTTTTAGTATAGTTCCTTTTGGATAGTTCATAGTTATTGTGGTTGGTGTTATTGCGACTATGCTGGTGAATTTAGCAATGTCAAGGGTTAAACGCATTTAGTGTATTTTTCTGGGAAGTTTAATCCTTCAATTGGCAGTCCTTGAGAAAACCAATAAGCATCTCTGCCTATGGCTGCATCGAGTTCGCTGTCAAAGAAGCCAAGTCCTCTTTTACGCTTGTCGATTGTGCAATAAGCCTCCCATTTTTTTCTTCTCTTATCCCAAGACACACCTCGAAACTGGGAAGAGCAACCCTTTCTTTTGCGTTTTTTGGATTGCTGGTTCATCTGATGGGTAGTCATACGCAAATTGGTAATGTTGTTGTTGCATTTTACATTATCAATATGATCTACTTGGGGTAAGGTTAAAAAATCTGGTAAAAACGCTTGAGCGTTTATTCGATGCACCTTGAACGTCTTGCCGCCAATTATTATTTGCATATATCCCAAGTTGTTTTTGCAACCAAACGTGCGTTTATTTCTTTTGTGAAATGGCTTGGTGATTGATCCATCCGAGTGAGCGATAATATCTACGCCATTAATTGTGAGTTGTTTTGATTTCATAGTATTAGTTTTGGTTAAGGTTATTAATAATATTATTCAACTGCTCCTCTGTTTAAATAATCCCTGCTTTCAAGCCTGTCGTTTCTAGCAACCAATCCGTCGCAACGCTCCTGTAAATCGGCTATCTCTTTTTTTAGAATTTCAATAAGATCAATGGAGACTTCATTGTTTTTTTTCCACATCTTAATCGAGTCCTCTAAAATTTTTCTTTCGGATGGTCGAAAGACTGGTTTTCGATTCATGTCGTGAAAGGTTGGAATGGGTTCTACAATTGTATTTTCTGTGTTTTCGCTCATTATTTTGATAGGATTACGGGTGTAGCTGGCGGTTCGCCAACTGGAATATTGGAAGGCTCTTGCTGAGAGTTTACGTCTGTAAGAATGACTTCATCTTTACAGTCGCAACAGCAGCAGCAATGAGGATGTGCTGACAGGAAACTGGCTGTGAATAGGGTGATTAGTATTGTTTTCATTTTATCTAAAATTTCTATTTGAATACCAAGCACGTTCCCGCAATTCTTCCGCACGCCACTCAGCTTCTTCGGCTGCGTAAACGTCAGCCAATGATTTTTTGGCTACACAGATTTCTGCTTCGCATTCTGAGTGAAGTGCAAACTCTTCGGCACTTGTGTTATCGTGAAACTCCTCATTGATTTTTTCCAATGCTATTTCTAGGTCTTCCAGTTCCTCCGTTCCAAGTACATCTTTAATATCTGAAAGGATTTTTTTGAGTCGTGATTTTGTATTGTTCATAATGTTATGTTGTTGTGGTTGTAGTTGATGTCAAATTAAAAATTATCTACCATTGTCTGGTGAGTTACTTGGAAGTCAATACCAACTGTGGTAAGGATACCATTGCGGCACTTCTCCTGCTTAACAGTCTGATAGTAAACTGGTTGACCTTCCTCTTGAATCTGCCCGTTAGAGTCTCGCTCTGGTCTATCGATCCTCCAAAAGATGGTAGCATCGTTAAAGATTGCCCGTGATTCACGAGCCTTGCCCTCCTCGTTTAGCTGTGTGCCAGAGAATGCAACGCAGCGTAGTGACTTCTGCAAACGCTGAATGCCTCCACTCATAGCCGCCACTTCCGCCTCCCGATTGCCCTTGCCAGAGCCATCCATGATTTGAATGTAGTCAACACAAAGGATATCAATCTTCCCGCACTTAGCTGCAATCTCTCGGCATCTAGTTGTCACGCCACTCATAGATTCTGGTGAGTCAAACAAGAACAGTCGGCTGTCCGTCTCTTCCTTCAGCATATTCAAGCACTTAACATATAGCTTCTGCTTGTCTCCAGAGACTGTGTTCAGCGGCTGACGTGTGTCGATCTTAGCGTAGGAACACGCCGTGTTGTGCCACCAATCTTCCTTGGAACTCTCCAGCAAGAATGCTACAACAATCCAGTCCTTGTGCTTAAACAAGTTGTGAACAATAATTTGACGCTTTAACGCTGACTTGCCACGCGAACTTGGTGCTGCAATGATAATGTTGTTATCCTTGCGGCGACGATCAATGTGTCCCAGCGTCTCCTCTAGGTGCTTCATGCCCGTGTAAACACGATACTCTTCGGGGATTCGATCCTCCTCCCCGCGAAGCTCCTTCATCTTCTGGTCAATAAATTCTACGATCTCCTCCTTGGCTGTCTTATCATCGTCGGCTAGGGTGAGCGTAGATATCTCATTCATCGGCTCAGATATTGCAGACTTAATATCTTCTACGGAAGCTAAGGGCATTTGAAGTTTTTCCAGCATACTACGAGTAGAATGAATCATCTTCCGCTGAAGGAACTTGTTGCGAACATTGCGTAAAGCCGCTACCCAAGTAGATGTGTAGACAACTGGCAAAGCCATCATCATTGACATTGCCGTATCTATTTCCATTCGACAGTCAGCCATATTCTTTTGCAGAACTGGAAGGATTGAAAGCTCGCTAATATCTTGCCCAGCATCAAACACTTGGCGAATAGATTCAAACATGACTTGATTCTCAAGCGAGAAAAACCAATCCTTGGTTGCTCCCTCTGCAATGATTGAAGCAGCATCGTGCTGTAACATTTGACCGAGAACTGTCTGCTCGGATTGAAGGCTGTGTGGGTAATTTTCTGCTATGTCCATTGTGGTGGTGTTCCTAGTTTTGGTTGTGGTTGATGATTCTTTCTATGCCAATCGGCAGCTCTGTCAAGCTCTCCCGAAAAATTGTTTAGCAGAGTCGCATAGCTTTTGCGAGCGTAAGTTTCTTTTTGTGGTGCTGCGTAGAATGCTTCTATCTGTTGCCACTCCCGTTCAGTTGTTGACTTAACAATCTCTTCGGCTGACTGCCAAGCTGATAGTTCAGATTTGTCTAATGTCCTATCCTCTGGACGATTGAATAATTTCTCCGCACGCAACTGGTGAGCCTCCTTTGCTGGAACATAAGTAGTTTTATTATCTTCTTTTCTTCTTAACTTCTTATCTTCTTTAGATGTGGTTACTTTGCGGTTAGTTTGCTGGTTAGTTGCTGGTTGATCTGTGGTTACTTTGCGGTTAGCTGAGTTTTTCTCGGTGCTGTAAGTGTCGTATTGACAGTCACTTAGTGAAGAATCTTGATGGTTACTTGCTGGTTGATCTGTGGTTGATTTGCGGTTAGTTTGCTGGTTAGTTTGCTGGTTAGCTGCTGGTTGATCTACGTTTTTATCAGGGTTGTAAGTGTCGTAATGACAGACACTTAGGATAGAAAACTTGCTGGTTACTTGCTGGTTAATTGACTGTGAGTTTACTAGCTTTTTGATGGTTGTTCTGATGGTTTGTTCAGACAGACCTAGCTGCTCAGATAGTGCCTTTCGACCCGTGACGATTGATCCGCGAGGAATATCGTAACCCTTGTAGGTTGAATCATTCCAGTTAGCCTTGAGCATTAGATGCAAGAAGACACGGACGCAATTGGTATCGTCATACCATTCCCATTCCGTCATCTTTCGATATAGTTTTATGTAAGTCCCGTTCATTTTATTGTTGTGATTGTGGTTATTTTTACTGCGGAAAGTTAGCGTGCCACTCGGTTAATTTACCCAATTTCCCCGCCTAACTTAAACGTTCTTTCTAGTTTATGTTATGTGTGATGAGTGACACGCTGAAATTATTAAAGCATACTCTTTACCTTTTGCCAATACTTTTCTGTAGATTTCTTTTTGTAGCCGTTCAGACCACCATTGTGTATCCTTGCTATGTCCTCTAGGGTTGGCTCTCTCCCTAGCCTCTCCTCGGTTGCATAGCGAGCCATGTAAGCCATGAAGATCTGTATAGCTACGACCCGCTGGAAAGCATCCTCATGCACCCAATCCTTCCCAGCATACTCCGCAGCATCTTGAACGTAAGCGGCGTGCATCTGCAAGCATCCGTAAGCTTTCCCGTCGTCTCCGATTTCAAAGTCGTTGCCGCCAGATTCAACCATTATTAGTGCTAGTATAAGTGTCATGTATGTCATTTGGTATGTAGGTAATCAAAGTTGAGAATCTAAGCGGTTTACTCTATATCTTTTTTTAATAGGTGGGTGTATTCTAGTGGTATGAAGATACTATTATTACTTTTACTCCTACCATTATCATTGAGTGCGTCAAGATCAGCCATTGAAGTTTTGTCTGCTAGTGGGTTGGAACATTCCGTTGCTAAGGTTAAAACTATTTATGCTAACAGCGGCGACTATATTTTCTACAAGACTGCTACTCCCTCTAATGGTATGTTGTTATTTTCGGATAATAAAGTGGTAGAGTATGATTCGGAGAAAGGAAATAAAGTAGTAGTAGCTGTAGTAAAAAGCTACAGGTCGGTTGGAAATCTTGAGTAGTGGTATTCCAAAGCATCTTCTGCTTGGTTCATCGCTTCTTCGCAGTCCTCGATAGCTTTAAGAAGCTCCTTGTTCCCTTCTATTGTTTCGCGAGGGGATAATACCCCGCTTAAAATTAAAACCTCACACTCATGTTCTAGTATTGTTAGCTCGTCGTTAATTACCTGTGCGGTCATGTCGTGATTGTTCATAGCTAATAATTTAGCCGAGCCTGTGATCCTGTAAATGTCTTTAAAATTTTTCATAATTCAAATTCTTCGTTCAGCGCATCTTCCGTTTCTTGCTCTGCGCGTGTAAGCTTTCTCTCTGCCTTAAAAATATCTTTTATGCACTTTACTGCAAAGGGTTCGCTGGTCTCTCCAAGCAATATCCTTTCCTGCTCGTATGGGGCTAGTGTCCTCCACCAATAACGATTGTATTCCTTCATAAAAAACCGCTCTGGTTGTCGTTCCAGAGCGGGCTAATGGGTTAAGGGTTAATTAAAATGGAACTTCTTCCTCCATGGCTTCGGTCTTTTCCGCCGAACGCTTAGGTGTCTCTGAAGAAAAGCCTTCCCATCCAAACTTCAATGCTCCATTGCCAATGTAATTCTTCTTGGGGCGTGGGTTCATGTCTCGCTCCTCCTTGGTTTGAGACTCGTTGACAGACACGACCTTCCATTCCTCGTCTGCCGTCTCGTCGATCCATACGTCGCAGTCAAGATACTTACCTTTCTTGCCCTCGTATAGTCGATCCTTGCTGATCTTAGTTACGTCGATTTTTAGTGTTATTAGTTTACTCATTTTTTACTCCTTTGTTATTTGGTTTCTGTTAGTTCTCCTTTACGGATATTCTTTAGCGATTCTACGTCTGGATTTTGACGTAGGTTTACTGGAATGCTGCTCCATGCCTTGCCTAGCGCGTCAACTGTCTTAGCTCCTGCCAACTTAGCTACTGCGTCTTCCTTGGTCATCTGTGGCTTGCGCTTCATAGCCCCTTCGCCGTCGTCATCTTCACTAGGCAATCCTACTGCACTTTGAAGACCATAGCGACGAGCGTAAGTAACTGCACTACCCATTCCCTGTGGATCTGATTTAACGCAGTCCAGAAGGAAGTCTCCAGAGACCCACTCCCCACTCTCGTGTAGGATTACAGTCTCTACTCCAGCCGAGCCTTCCCCAGATACTGGAAACTGCATGAATCCAAGTCCGTGGTTGGCGAATGGTTCTTTAACGCAAGAGATCACCTCTTCCAAGTTGGCGTAGTTGCTCTTGAAGAATGGATTCTTGGCGGATTTCTTAGCTCCAGACATTTCGGCTTGAGCCTTAACAAATGCTGCTGCTAGGTTTGTGATTGATTCTGATGATTTCATATTGGTATTATGTT
>Ga0209602_1001848_pt1 | contig 18047 bp, 33 predicted proteins | sample COGITO_mtgs_1205_3_FD_184810 | JGI IMG/M metagenome (GOLD analysis project Ga0209602, IMG submission 184810) | Pelagic marine microbial communities from North Sea - COGITO_mtgs_120524 (SPAdes) (version 2) | ecosystem: Environmental > Aquatic > Marine > Epipelagic ...
CATAGTCCCAGCAGTTTTTACTCTAGGATGTTCTACAAAACGTTCTATGCTATAAAGTCGATGTTCAATCATCCCATTCAATCTTATTATACTTAGGTTTCTTTTTGATCTTGTTTTTGATCACTTTGGGACGGAAGGGACCTTGTGGATCCCTTACCGCCTTTGCTTCGAAGTTGCGCCGCTTGGGCGCTTGAGGACGTCTGATGCTTTTGGACATTATACAATCCTTAATTCCTCAATATTGATAGGAGTGTAGTTGATTTGCTCAACACTTACGCATCTGTGAAACTCAGTTGGGCTTGGATTCTGGTGAATGTGTCCGTGTACGTTTGTCATAGGACCATCGCCAAATCTGTGACTCTCGCCCAATGTACTGTTGTGTACAGGAACGTGAGTCAACAACAATCCAAACTCAGGAAACATTCTCCACAAGTCAATCTTGCCCCACCAGCCTCCGGCAGCGTGGAACTTGATGTTGTCGTGGTTGCCAACAACCAAACGCTTCTGTCCGTTCAAGCGAGGAAAGTTAGTGTCCATCCACTCTTGCTTGCGAGTGCCAAACAACACATCTCCCAAGTGGTACACTTTGTCACCTGGCTTGACTACTGAGTTCCAGTTAGCGATCATCTGCTCGTTCATATCTTCAACGTCAGTGAAACGATCGCCACGAGTTGGCCGACCTTCTCTATCTGAGAACGTCAAGATGTTAGCGTGATCAAAGTGTGTATCACTGATTACCCAAATATCTCTAGCCATGTTATTATCCTCTTTTGTATGTAATAATTGTAGCAGTAAGATAGGAACTTGTCAAGTGTTAATTTATATATTTTAGTAGAAATTCTGATACTTTGCTAAAAGCATCTGCATTTAGATGACATCCGTCTTGTATACTAATGTCTTTATTTTGCAATCTCTTGTACTTGTTAGCATAATTTTCAGCAGCTTCTAACCAAACACTTATATCAGTATGCTTTAGTTTATCCATATCTTTTAGGTCTCCACTGCCGTCGTGTACACTATACTTTTCAGTATCAATTGCAGGGTCTAAAAAATTAAGTATACTAGGCATAACTACTTCTAATTTATGATCTTGATAGTTGTCTATTCTACTAAGTCCGCCTAGGCATAATATTTTAGTGTCATATTGTACTTGGATAGCTTCTAATTTGTCAAGTATTTTTTGCTGCCTTGATTCTAGTATACCTTTAAGATTGATATGATGAGGTAATGCATCATCATTTGAATTACGCCCGTGTCTTAATAAATCACTTTGTATAAAGACAACATACGGATATGTATGATATGCTAGTGCAATTTCCATACTATCTAAAATATCAAAATTGTTATATCCGCCGCAAGACACGTTTTGAACAGTAACGGACATATCTAAGTGTGTAGATAGTCCTTGTTTGTTATTCGGAACACCCCAACTGTCTGCACATAATAATACTTTGCAGCTAGTATCTAAGTTATTGCAATCTCTAGGTAGCTGGTTTGTGTCTAATCTTTTTAACATTGTTAAGTGTTATCTTGTCTATTCATGGCCTTAGTTAACCCATACTTTCGTATGTCACCTGAAAATAAATGAAGTTCGACGGCTTTGCGCTCGTCTGTAACAATTAAGCCATGCAATCCTAGCCAATATGGACAGTCAATTAGTCTATCTAAAAAGATAATAATTTGACTGGTTAATTTAAAGTCTTTAGGAAATGGTATTTCATAAGTCTGAAGTTGTAATGTGTCGGTAATAAACATTAGTCCTTCATCGGTTAGTCTTAGTCCGCCCTCTATTCTAGTATTTTGCCACCAGTCTGAAAGATACTGCGATACAGTAACTTCATTAATTGATATATTTGCTGTTCTTAAAAAGACCTTAGTAAGGGATTCTTTATTCGTTTTCAATTTCTAATGTACCTTCTGTAAGTCTATATACAGCAAATTCATCTGTGTCGAATAAATTATTAAGTTTTTTTGCTAGATTGTGTGCATGTCCTGGATTACTAAAACTAGTTTTTTTATATTTAGGTCCAGGATAGCTAGTTAACATATTAGAGCTTTTTAGATTAAAGGCTTTGCTTTGATAAAAGACTGCCCATATAGCTTCAGAATCTAAAACTTGCTCTACTTTGTATGTTTTTTTATTAATGTCTTCTAATAAAATCTTTGGCTTGGGCCTACTCATATGCGTATCCTTTAGTTATATACGCATATATTTATCTCTTTTAGGTCTTACCCCAGCCACTGCCACCGTCTAGTTCTACAGTAATATTCTGATCAGTGCTTTGTTGCTGAGAAGAATTACGTAATAAATTTTCGTAATTTCCAGCAAGTTGCGTCATTACAATCCCAAGAGTATTAGCTAGAATTTTAGCAGTAGCCATATTCATTTTTACTTCTTTTTGATTTGCTTTATCTAGCTGATCAACAGTTTTAATAAATTGCTGAATAGCTATTGTATTGATTGGCTCATTTGACACGACTTAACTCCTGACGCATTTCAATTTCTGTTTTGTACGGACCATTATATGTATAACGCTCTACGGTAATTAACTTAGGACAAAAACTTTTAACCCAACCTTTGTCAAATTTAATAATATAGTATCCAGCACAATACAAACTTTTAGATTTTTCGCTCTTAGTAAACAACGGTAAGTTGCGTTTAACATCATACATTGTGTTAAATGGATCTGTACTTGTTGGATATCCGTTGATATCTCGATTTGAAATTGCTGCACTAATAGATGCTTTTGCTTCAAAGAAGTCTTTGCCGAACGTCTTTGTTAATGATCCACGGCTGTTAAAACTACTAACGCCTCTTGCATTGCTAACAATATATTTGTTGTTTTCGTCAATACGTAATGTTCCTACTCGATTACCTTGGTCTTCAAGAATCCAAAATTTGCCGTCTAGGATAGGTTTTGCTTTTACAGTCATTTAGGGTACCTCGCTGCTAATGGTTTAGAAAATTGTTCTGCTTGATCTGCAACTCGTTGCATGTCCCACTTAGCGCAGAACTTCATAAGTCGCATACCTACTTGCGTAATTTCTTTAGGCTCTACTGCCGCAATAGTGTTATTAATTATCTCTCTAATGTCTTCAGGCTGTGCAGTTAAGTCGCACAATACAACATTGCGATTGTAGTCGTCTAGTACACGATGTTCCACGCCTTCATGATCAGTCCAGCGTTGTAGCATCATGTTGTTCCAGTTAAAGCCTTTTGTATTCTTATCTTCGAACGCTTCAAGCAGACCGACTTTGTTCTTAGTGCCTTTCTTACGCACACCGGGGTATGCACTAAACACATTATCACTAGTGTCGCCACGCATACACTTTTCAAACAACATAAAGTCGGGCTCTGGAGCAGGCTTAGGCTCTTTAGTTTTCTTATCAATTACTGGCTCTAGTTTCTTGTCGTCAAAGTAACCTTCGTGTGTAATGATAGTATTGCTAACACCGTTATACTGCTTTACATTGGGTGCAATAAGTTGTGCAAAGTCGCCATCTGTGCTGATAATAATATGATTGTCATCAGGGTGTGCTTGTACCCAACCAGCAATAAGATCATCTGCTTCTAGTTGCTTGTGTTGAATAACAGTACAGTTAGTCTTCTCAGTCATGAAGTTCTTAAACTCGTCAAAGATTTCCCAAAACGCTGTATCTTCTTCACTCTCTTGTACAGTTAGCTTGTCGCGAGCAACTTGCCTATTACGCTTGTAAGGCTCGTAAAAGTCTTTACGCCAGCTACGTCCTTCTAAGCAGATTACAACATGATCGGCATTAAAGTCATGCCATGCCTTCTTAATACTATTAAGTGTGATATGCAAAGCCATACCTACTTTAGTATCAATATCGCCACGCACAACATGCCTAGCTCTAAAGAAGGTGTTAGCAGTGTCTACTAGTACATAGGTGCTCATTTAAATATCCTTTTTACTGAACTTTTGAATAGTTCATACATTTCTTCTAGTTTAAGTCCGGGGTAATAGTCTTTTATTGTAGTAGCTCTCATTTGTTCTGTCAAGATTGCTTCTCGAAAACTAAAGTCTTCGATCTTTGATAGCTTAACGGTCTTGTTATTTGCCCTAAATCTAACTGCATACAACGGATCTCCTCTTTTAAACTTAACTTCATTTAGCGACGAATCGATAAAGAATGTAAAGTTAGTTGGCCTATACCACTTACTAATATTAAACTCTCCTGGCATGTTTGTCAATGGCATTTGGACAAGAGGCGGGTCTATTACTTCCATAATGACATCGTCTCCGTTATTTACAAAGTAATATTGTAACCCAATATTTAAACATACGCTGTTGTCTATCAGTTTAGATTCAGGAACTTGTACATCTAAGTAAGGATTTAAACTTTTAGTCCTTCCTTTAGTATTAGATAACTTCCAAAAATTCTCGCCAACTTTAGTTAACGTAAAGTCGATTGGACTAGTAATATAATACGTATTTTTAAGGTGTGTGATTAATGCTGGACATTTAAACGAATCTAGTGTTCCGTGCTTATCTCTAAGATATGACAATGCAGGAACAGGTTCGGTAATAAGATGCTCTAGTTCGAACGGAATTCCTTTTATCAACGGAGTAGCAAATACCCCAAAGTATTCTATAGAAGCCATCAGCTTACTTCACTCTTGCCTTGTTCAATCGGAACAATTTTAATATGCCCCATATCTCTATCTGACGTAACACCTTCTTCTTCGAGCATTTGCCTTGCTAAGGTCTTAAACCAAGCATCAACGATTTGCTCGTTAGTTTCGCCAGCATAGCCTGCGTCTAACAGTTCTTCAATGAACTGATTATTCCAGTCGAGCTCGAAGAATCCGTTTTTAATATTGTTAGGATTTACTTGTGTGTCAAGTACAGCAACCCATGCTTTTCCGGCTTTAGTAGCAATGTCTTTTTCTTTCTGAAGAGCTGCACGGCGCAAGTCTTCCGGAGTCTTTTCGACTTCTGCTGCCTTTTTATCTCTTACGAGTTTATTCCACCATCCCATTATAGCAATCCTTTTTTTCTTAATCGTTCATCTAAGTCTTCATACACTTTAATCGGTGCTTTCATAGCCCGTTCATGTTGTTCGTTTTTGTATGCATCACGTACCCCACGCATTTCCGAATAAGGATATATGGAGTCTGGGGGTGAAGCGCCATCCTTTTTCCATGCAGACTTGCGCAACTTCTTGAACATTGAGAACATACTCTTCCGAGCGTCCGCCAAGCGGCATACAATATACTGGACACTCAACGCCGACGTCACGATATGCTTGCACAGCTCTACCAGCTTCTTCAATGTCTGCACGATCAGCAACAACAAATTTAAGATAAATGTCACTACCAGCAACAGTGGAATAATTAAGAGCAACGTCAGGACGAATAGCATCTTCCCAAGATTCGCCTGAAACGGAGAGCTTAGGGCTGCAACTCCATGTGACTGTAATTCTGTCGCTATCGTTGAGATAGTTGTAGAGGTCGTCGTGTAAGTGTTGTGTAGTGTTTGTTTCAAATGTGACATTTTTTAAATCCTGCATACGTGGGTGTTCGAACAGCTCTACGTAAAGCCGCTGCCACGCTAACAACGGCTCACCACCTGTCATAATCAAATGGATATCTTGACCATTATCCATAGTCCACTTACCTTCTGGGGTAAGCGATAACAGATGCTCAACTACTTCGTCGACTTCTGCAAGTTTATTAAAGTCCTTAAACTCAGGATAGATACTTGCATAAGTGTCGCACCCTGTGTGAATAATTGGCAAGTCTGTAAACTTTTCTGTTTTAGCAACAATACCATCATCTAACAATGCTTTTACTTCTGCATTGTATCGTTGTCCTGCTTCATGCTTTTCTGCACGACTAGGTTCATCCTTGCCAAGGCCAAAGTTCATACAACGGAAGTTACAACCGAAGGTGCGTAGGAATACACTGGGTACTCCTACAAACTTACCTTCGCCTTGTACTGAATAAAATGCTTCTGAATAACGTAGTTTCATAGCTGGCTTTCTGTTAACTGCTTCATGTGACGGATATCCTTTTTCAAATACTGGTGCTATCATTTGTTTAACATCCTTGCACAAGTGAAGAAACTGTTTTCTTCCAAACAATCACTCCATATATGGTTTAAATAATATGCCATGCCTGCAATAAAAATAATTGCAGCAGCGCCATAAATTAACTTCTCAATCATCGTGCAAACTCCTGTTGTAGCTTAATGTTGTCAAAGAACTCTTTCTTTGTACCTGCATCATCTTTAAAAGACCCACGCAATACAGTTGTTTGTGTAAGTGAACTATGTGCCATAATGCCGCGATTCTCACAGCATCCGTGTGTTGCTTGAATATAAACACCTAAGTTTTCTGCACCAGTTGCACTTGCAATCTCACGTGCAATATCGTTTGCAAGTTCTTCTTGTAGTGTGCCACGCCGAGCGCACCACTGTGCAATGCGTGTATACTTGCTTAGACCGATTAGTTTGTCTGCTGCAATAATACCAATATATGCAACTCCGCTTACTGGCTGGTGATGATGACTACACATGCTCTTTAGTTCTGAACGCACTACAAGCATACCTTCATAGCGATCGTCACTGTCATTAGGAAATGCAGTTGCACTTGGCATAGGATCATAACGTCCTGCCATGATCTCATTAAAGTACATTTTAGCAAGACGCCGTGCTGTACCTTGACTGTTAGGATCGTTATATCGATCAATGATAAGTGCATCAAGTACACTTTCAAATGCTGTAGTTGCTTCGTCGATGAGTGTTTCTTTGTCACCATCTTGTAGCACACTACTAATATTGTCGCCAGCCCAGTAGCGTTGCTTTGCCTGGACTAGGCGAGCTTTAATTTCTTCTTGTTTACTCATATATGTTACTCCGATGTTAAGGCAGAGGATTGCCATTCATTATACTGTTAAGTATACACGTTTATTTAGGTTTTGTCAAGTGTTAAGAAAAATATTTTTCTAACATTTCCATGCGGTCATTTGCAGCAGCCATTTTATCAAGTTCTTCTTGAATAGCTTCTACAATATCACTGTGCTCACCAATACCTGTAGCATTGTTCATGTATACCATAATGTTTGTTTTGGCACGTTCTAATTCACCTTCGGCGTGCATACGTGCTGCTTTTACTAATTGTTCTTTCAATTTCATAAGTCCTTTTACCTATAGTTTCCTTTGCCCGGGATTACGTTACGAACTCCGCCAACAGGATCCGGACAGTCCTTGTCGCGACGAAATATTAAGTGTACATGTGGGTACATGCAAGTCTGGCCTGCACTCTCCCCAATGTTTAGACCAATGTTATAGCCTGTAATATTATTTTCTGCTTGTACGTTTTCGTTACCCATTGCTGTAGCAAACTTGAAACATTTGAGCAATTCTTCTTGTGTGTTAGTTTTAGGCACAACTAAAGTATGACCTTCTGTAACAGGATACGCATCTTCAAAGACTACAAAGTCGCGTGTATCATACATTACGTTAGACCAAGGTGCTCGTCCTTCTGTTCGAGCAAGTTCTAGGGTATCAATATTCACCGACGTTCTCCCATGGGTAAACTAACCAAACATCTTCTTCTGCTTTGTTAATTTCGTGACAAGTATAACGCACATCGTCAAACTTACTTGCATCATTGTTTGTTAGTGTAGCAAAGCGAACATTGTTAGCCCATACACTTGCCCAGGCATTATCTTCGTTAGGTAAGCATCCACTACGCCAGTCTTGTTTGATCCAGTTAAACGTAGCACCAGTATCGTTGATATCGTCTACAATCAAGATGTTCTTGCGTTGCATAATATCCCATCGTGTACCAGTAACACCAGATTCTTCTGGATAGTTATATCCAAATGCATCCTCGGCCATCCAGCAGTTACTTTCAGGACCCATGTCACTGCCGTCATCACGCAAACTTACTTTAAGTGCTTCGCAACGAACGTTGAGCATGTTACTAATAATAGTAGCAGGAATGTTTCCGCCGCGAGTAAGACCTACAATGTAATCAGGACGCCAGTTATCGGCATACATCTGTGTAACAATCTGTACACACATTTTTTCTACGTCTTGCCAAGTGTAATAATGTTTCTTAATCATTTGCCTGCCTTCGAATCCTTTTCTGCTTTGGTTAGTTTGTTATTCCAAGTATTGTTACTAATACCAAGTTCGCTTGGCATAGGCTTTGTTTTGCCTACAGTAACTTCTCCGCCTTTAGCAAGAAACTCTGCCTTCATGCGTTCTAGTTCTTCGTCTTTGGGTTTTGCATCGTGGTTCATACTCATTTAAGCATTTCCATATTTGCGATTTTACTAATCTTATCACCAAAGTCTTGATCCTTAGTAACGATGTATGTAGTTGTATCATTGCGATCAGTTTTACGATCATAGCGTCTAAACTCTACAACCTGTCCGCCTACAGCACTGAACACACGGAAGTTTAGGATAGGTTCAGCATCGCATACCTGTGCCTCTACATCACGACTAGGAGTAAGTTTCATACTAACTTCATTATCGTAATCGTTAATCCAGTTACGGAGTTTTCTTTTCAACCAGTTCATTTTGATTCCTTTAGTGTGTCAAACGTTTTATATTTTTCAAGAGCACGTTCGTACTCGTCTTTTAATTCTTTAAGACGAGGATACTTGGCTTCCATGTCTACGTCACGCTTTAATAGTAACAGAACATCACGCATTTCGTCAAGTTCTTTCATGACGTCTCTGCCATCAACTATCAGCGGAACGTCAACACGCATACTGCCATTCTCGCCACCGTTTATAGTAACCTTAGAGTCTCCTAGACGTGTAGTAGTACTAATAGTGCTGCCAGCATAGCCGCCGGGTAGTTGTCCGATACTGGATGCATATGTGTAATTACTGTTCATATTTTGTTTCAACCTTTTTGACCATTTTTCTCTACGCTTTTTTTCCGCTGCTTCTCGTTCTCGTACACGTTTCATAAAATCCTTGCCAGGGTTATATTCAGAAAGGGTAGTCGTCGACGATTTCTCCGGCGTCTTTTTTGCCTTGGTAATCTTGTTTAACCATGTCATAAACACTTTTGAAGTTCCTCCATACCTTTTCTAGACTTGGATACTCTTTGCACATACGTTCGACTTCGTCCGGATCAATACTAGTATCTAACGGCCAGCTAATGGTACTAATATTAGAAAGATCAATAGTACCGTCATTGATGGTATCATTACCGGTTATAGTAATAGTATCTGCCATCCATGTGGTACTAGTTCCGTAAGTATCGTTTAGATTAATAGTAATTAGATCATCGTCCGAATTCATCTTACATTCTCCCAAATAGTTGCATACAATGCATCACCGCTGAAAAAGTCTTCATTTAGCGTTTCATTTAGGTTTTCTAATTTACTAATATAAGTATCGTAGTTGTCTATATAATCACGTATAGTATTAACTACTTTATCTTTATTTGCAAGATAAGATTTCCAGTCCTTGGTCCATCCGCTGTTATACTTAAATGCACTAGGATACATTTCTACATAACTAAGTCTGTTAGGAACCATAGGAATAGCATTTACTAGCGCACCTTCATATGCACTAATGCCTAGTGTTTCTTGTAAATTAGCACTAAACACAATCTTTGCTTCACCTAATAACTTGTGATATTCGTCCTTAGTAAGATTCTGTTCTTGACAGACAACAAACTCAACATCGTCAAACTCAGCTTGCAAGTCTCTAAAAATATCAACTTGTTTTTCTGGAGCAACACGATGTGGAAATAGCACAAGATTTTTCTTAGGCATGTTCTTGTATGAATCTAGAGTATCTTTGAGATACTCCATTGGCCAACCGCAGCGAACAATCTTTTCGCTTTTAGTATTTTTACTAATCCAAGTATCTACATCTTCTGATGCATATTTTGCAAATCCTTTAGCAAACAATCTAATGTGAAAGTCAGTAGCAAAATAGTTGTGATCATAGCACTGAAACATTGAATACTCTGCATGACGTACCCAATAACGATCTCCAATCAGCCGACCCAAGAAGTCAGCAGGATCATAACTACCAGCATGCCAAAGACCACCGATTCGGATATTAACGCCCAAGAGCTCAGCCATGTATTTAAGTTGTATAACAGTTGGGTTCCACGCATCCGTATATAGGAAATAATCTCCATCTTTCACTTCTCCTTTGCAAAACATTTCACCAATTTGTTCGAGCTGCTTGCTCTTGTAAACATTGGTACCACCAAAGTTAAGGAACGCCCCAGGCGTAGTTGCCTGAGGCGTGTCCCCACCTGATATCACTACAATATCGGTTTTAACATGCTTTGCCAGTTGTTTAGGTAGATGCTCTTTCCATTGCTTTGTGTAGCGTGTGTCAACAGCTTCAATGTCTACAATAAACACTGTCATGTTAAACTCTCCTTATTATCTATTGTTGTAAGGCTTACGTTCGCCATTATTATATGGCTTACGATCGTTATTGTAAGGTTTACGATCACCTGGTTTAAAAGTACGCTCACGGCGCTTAGGTGGACCTTTGTGTCGGTTCAAATAAGCACGCCAAACATAACTACTCTCATTAAAAAGGTCTCTCTCGTCAAAAACATAACCTGGATGACCTTTGACGTATGCATAAGCACAAAAATCACGAAACTTATCAAGTTCGTCAAAGATTTCGTTTACAGGTGGAAAGTTATTAGCCATTTTTATTACTCTCTTATAGCTTAGGATAAAAAATAGAACAGCCGTTTTCGCCATCTTCGGCAACATCAATCTCTACAAATCGGCCGGGGTACTTTGCAGAAATCTCTTTGTACAAGTCATCTGCGATCATTTCGCAGCTCTTGTGATCCAGTTGAATAACATCTTGTGCATACAACCGTTCCATCCAGCGTTTAAACTGAATGAATTCAATGTCGCGATCGTTGTGAAACACTTCGATGCGAACTTTAAAGTGGAAAATATGACGATGTGGAATACCGAGGAAACTTACGTCATCCCAATCGCCGGTTGCTAGTTTAGGATCAGTATCTGCACCAGGGTACATATGTACGCCTTCTTTGCGGAATGTAACCCAAATACTTTTAGTAGGTTCTGTCATAGTTCTTTCTTCTTTTAACCTGCGTAACATATAATCATGATAGCGTTCTTGCATATTATTAGTATACTCTCACTTCAGTATCTTGTCAAGGCCATATTTGCTCCAATCCGTAAATTTATTACGGTCCATCAAATCATGCAGGCTATGGCACCAGACGCCTGGATTTGTGGCTTTAAAATCTTTGTCGTCGATTTTAATCATTGTGTTGTAGTTGTACAGTTTAACGTAAGGAAGCGGAATACGAATTTGCGGAATGAAGAAATCATTTTCAATCATTCCGCTCTCGAGCAATGCTTCTGCATGACTTAGCGGAAGATCCAAACTACACAATATATCTTTTTTAAGGAACTCCATAATCATATGTTCCCAAAGATCCCAGTTGTCTGCGTCTTTTGGAAAGTCAACACCGGGGTTAAAACTGTGATTGGCACCAAAGAAGATGTGTTCACATTGTTCTTTTTCATACCAATACTCAATTTGACCTACAGATTGTACACCTGTAACAAATAATGTTTTCAATCCGAGTGCAGGAGTCTTTTCAACTTCTACACCTGTAAAAAAGATGATATCTTCTGCTTCGCCTGTGTCATAGTCTCGGTTCATTGTAAGCCTATTTGTATGAGTTGTGCATTAACACGATGTATTTCGTCTTTTAAATAAAGTTTCATAGTTTTCATTCTACGCACTTCGTCGGTTGCAGATACACTATTATATCTAGTTTCGATTAGTTCGTGCAATTCTCTATGTTTGCGTTCTAACTCTAATAAATGACTTTTTAATTTATCTGCTTCGTCACTATAGTTGCTCATCCTCGAGTTCCTCTAACTTAGTTTCATCTAAAATTTCGGGTTCTTCAACTGTAGGTTCTTCCACATCAAATAATGCATTAAAATGTGTACTAGCATTTACAGTCTTTTTACCGATGGCACCGCGAGTGCCGGGGATAGCCATCCAAAACTTAGAATAGCTGTCAATTACTTCGAGTGATTCTTCTCGGGTAGTTTTAGAAAAGATTTCTTCAACAACATCTCGAAATAAAATCCTGTCAAATTGCTCTTGAACAAGCATCTTTGGGATAACACCTGCATCGTATTGTCTATTGGCTTCTTGTACTGCATTTATATGACTCCATACGTTATGGCCCATTTGAATAGCATAGCTGAAACTATCCCAGCTAGTCTTTCCTTCTTTGCCTATTTTATTTAAGTCGCCAGGTTTGTAAATGCATACATCATTGACTTTCATTTCAGCAGTGATAGGAGAGTCTTCAAAGTTTTTAAAGATTCCGTCTTGCAATACTGCTTGTCTAAATGTACGTGTGTCTGTAGCATATTTTTTATCGTCGATACTAGGTACCATTCGATAGGTCCATTTGCCACGATCAGGTGTTTCATTTTGAATGTAAATCTGTCCGTTAGCAGTTGCTAAGAAAGGACTAGCACAATCAAATGTAAGCATCATAGTAGGGTTGTAATACTTGCGTATGCCGCGTTGTATGTCTGTTAACAACGTAGCCCACTCTAGTTTACTTGTGCCTAGAAAGTGCATTACATCGTGTACACCGCTTTGTAGCAAGCCATCGTAGTGCATAGTAACAATACGTTTAAGCACTAGATGTACATCGCACATGTTCTGTCCACCCATTGACCAACCGTTAAAGTGATTGTCAGGATACTTAACTGGATCGCAGTAATCTTTCATCTGCTCGTACCAGTCATCTGCGTCTGCGTGATTCTCGCCTTGTAGAACATTAAGGAACTTACAAGCACCTGTGCGATGCTTCATCCAGTAGTCATTGTTAATGCGTGTTGCTTTTACAGCTTCGTCGTATGTACTAATGCCAGTTGCTTTCGCACCTTCTGGTGAACGTGCTACCCAGGCCGGAATATCAAGGATCATTCCATAGTCCATATACGCATCCATCCAACGCAACACACCGTCACGTTTCTTTTGCGCTTTAGGACAATTAGGATCTTTCCAATCGCCTTCCCAAACACCCTTACCAATCTGGAAGCCTCCGCTATCACCAAGCATCCAAGTGTTAGATCTGTCTCTATTCCTTATCATGTCTTCCTTAGGGCTAAACTTGTTAACATCTAATTCAGCATGTCCTGCAGAGTAGAGCGTCCACTTGTATGTGAACGCTCCTTCTTTGGAGTTAAGGTAGTTGAGACTTTCTACACCGTTAGCAAAGTTAGCCGGAATACGAGCATCTTCAATGTAAGGACCTTTGACAGGATCAGGATGACGTTGCTTGCCCACGTAAGTAGCATAGAAGCCACTAAGTGCGGGCAAGAAATGTGCGTAATCGTTTTGAGCTGCTGTTAGGTCTTTGTTCATATTACTTGCTCTGCGCTGGCAAAATGTAATCGTACTTTACTAAACCACTGTCAACGCTAATCTGCATTGCACCTTGATCACTGATACTCATAGTAGCATCGCCGTCTAAACCTAGGATAGCTTGTACTGCGGCAACCGGCCAACTCCATGTATGCTGAAGTGTACCTTCAACACCATGTTGGAATACAAATTCACCTGCGTGTGTGCTTTGATCACCAAAGCTGAATACTAAGTTACCGTCTACAGTTTTAACATTAAATGTAGGCTCTTCGTTGTGTGCTGCACTCATTAGTTTCATACGTGCAATACTAGCCATACTTGGCTGACACGTAACGTTCCAACTTGCACCTTTGAACTTTACAGTCTTTAGCTTTTCTTCAATGATTGCTTTATTCATAAAGCGGTAATCATTCTGAAAGTCGCCAGCTGCGTTTTCAAAGTGGATGTGTGTTGGAATAGTTTCGCCATTGCGTTCTGCTTGTACAACATCAATCTTAGCATCTGTTTTGTACTCTGGATTCTTCAAATGCAAATTCAGCTTGTCCAAATTGGGCATGCCAAACGTACCTTGAAATTCTGATACCGGATTGTGTACTTCTCCGCTCAAAATAACACTGCGGTCATCTGCCATAGCATCAATTGATGTACCATTGTCGTTGCTAATTTTAACTAGCGTTAAAAAACCTAGTGCATGTGTGTGTGCTACTACGTCTTGTAAGATATCTTTCATACTTCTTCTCCATTGAATAAGTTTATTATACTGCCTTTATCGGCCTTTGTCAAGTATTTTTCTATACTATATTTAGGTTTATAGCCAAGTGCTTTCATTTTTTCTAAGTTAGCACAAGTCCATTGTCTTTCTGTTGGGGTATTTAGACGCACTGGTAAATTCGGTGCTAAGTCTTGGATCTTTACAGGTACCCCACTTCCAATATCAAGTACACCTTTAACATGGTCATGATGAATTAAAATATTAATAGCATCAATTACATCATACAAGTGTACAAAATCTCTATGATGTCTAGTAACGTACTCTAGTTTATTATTAAAAAGTTTGTCAAAGAACATGCCTTTACGTGGCGTGTCTGAATACACAGTATGGAAGCGCATACCTAGTGTATTAGGATAACGTTCAGCAAGTTCTTCTAGTACATACTTAGACGCCGCATAAGGGTTCAAATCGGGCTCGTAAGCGCTCGAACTGCTCGCATATAGTATACGTGTATTAGGATAACGATCAAACAGTCGTCGACTTGCTTCAATGTTATTCATCCAATATGCTGCAGGATCCTTTAGACTTTCGCGTACACCCGAGCGTCCTGCTAAATGTATAATTAAATCAAAATCAATATTTGGAAAATCACAAGTTAATAAATCAACTCCGTCTTGCAAATCAATACCTGTAACTGTGTGATTTAGATTAAGTGCTTTTAATAAACTTGATCCTATAAAACCTCGATGGCCTGTTAGTAAAATCTTCATTCTGCTGCTACTCCTGTTTCTTGTAATGATTGCAAGTATTCAAAAGTTTCTTGCCATCGTGTTACCGGCTTTGCTACATCTACTTCTAATGAAAGCGGATAGTCGTTGCCATCGGGATCCATTCTATCTCCAACGAAGTATAGTGTGTCTTCCTCATCAAAATCTTCAACAATCTGACTTTTGTCAAATCCTATAGGACTAATATCAATACCAGTTTCGCCACCAACAGTAGCTTGTAAGTCAGGAAACTTTAGATTAAACCCTTTAGCAATAATATTCCGTTCATCAGACAACTCGTCATACACAACATATTCTGCTCGCTGTTCGTTATCAGCATTGCGTCCAACTATACTAAAGTTAACAAGCCCTGGCCGATGTTCAAAGTGCAGTCCTGTGCGTACTGTGTAAGCACTTTCGGTTAGCTTATTAGCTAGCCATTCGTGTACTTCTTCAGAAATAATCCAATCATTAGTACGAATGTTTACACCTTTTTCCCATACGTCATTGCCATTACAGTTGTAGATACGTGTTACTGCTTCGCAAACATCAGGACCGACTTGCTCTAATGTTTTTGGATAGTCGCTGCCTGTAACCAAGTAAACTTCATTTGCATAACAAAAGTCTAAGAAGTAACCTTGAAACTCTCCATCCATGCCTTTGCGGCTAGGTGTTAGTGTTCCGTCTACATCAAATATAAACTTATTCATTTAGGTCCCTCGCAAAATGCTATTTCGTCTTGTGTAAATTCTGAAGTTACTTTGTACCAAGCCTGCTGACATTCTAGTGCAGTAGCATACTCTGCATAGCGTGTTACTTTAGGTTCGTCTAGTCCAATAACTGTACTAATAATAAAAAGAGTCCACATCACTGTTTCTCCTTAATCCAAACACATTCTGCAATGTCTTCTGGGGTATTGTACATACGCTTGCACACTTCATAAGGGTGTGCATAATTGCCTAGTGCTATTCCAACACCTAAACCAGTTAGTATTCCACCCAGCCAAAATGCTTTACTCATTTGTTTTCGCTTTCTGCTACTCGCTTGCGTAAATCACTTGAGCTAAAACGGTGATCACGCTTGTTAAAATGTAAGTCAATATCGCGCCGTCTACAAATATCTTTACCTGTAAAGTCTTTGTCACGATACTCCTCTCCTAATATTCTAACATGAATATTGTACATTGTCAAGATATCTTCTAGGTCGTCTTCTGTACCATAGGGGATAATTTCGTCAACATACTTAACTGCTTTTAGCTGAGTGTAACGCTCCACAACAGTTTGTATAGGAGCGTTCTTCTCTGCACGGTCAATGCTAGGATCTACTTGTAATCCGCAGATCAAATAGTCGCATTGTTCTTTTGCTTCACGCAACATTTGCACATGACCTGCATGTAACAAATCAAACGTACTACAAGTAAATCCTACCTTCATTATGTTTTCGCCTTAGGTTTTCTGTTTGTGTTAGCTGGTCTTTTATTTAGGTTTTGTTGTTTAGTTTCTAAAATTTCTCGAAAGCTAGCCAACTCGTCCATAAGATCGTCAACTAAATCAAGATCCGTTTGTTTGTCTGTATCTAACTCTATTTCTAATTTAATTTTCATTTTAGTCTCCAAAGTCAAACAAACTTGTAAATGTATTGTGACGCTTAGTATCTTCTAATGGATAGTTAAGCACACCAATCAAGTTGTCTAACTTATTATCAATAATTGTTTCTGCCATTGCTGCATCATCAAACGGAAGTTCTTTGAACCATTCTGGCATACGCAATTCGTCTGTTGGATACGCAACACTTGTGTATCCTAATGGATTCTGCTTGAGCTTACAAACGATAACTTTCATACCGTCTACAATCTCTTGCGAATACTTGTCACCATTCATACGTTTAAGTGTATTCCAGTTAAGACTTGCACGAACGTGTCCAGGCATGTTAGCTTTACCTTGCTTCTCTTCTAAGCGTCTGTAGTGTCCGACTTTGTTTGCACGTTTAGGCGAACCTTTCTCCCAACCAGGGCGCTCACTAAACTCCTTACGGAATACAGTGATACGTTCAAGTACATCTTCTTGCGGTTTGCCTGTAAGTACCATAAGCAATAGTTCGCTCAAAAACTCTTGCATAAACACAGGAGTATCTGATCTACGCAAGTCTAAGCCCATAGCTTTTACTTTGCCAGGCTTACCGTCTACGTCTGTTCTAAAGCCTTCGATGTCAGTAACTAATGCCGCATAACGCTTCTTAGTAATAAACAGTCCGCTTTCGGCAACAATCTCTCGACCTGCTGCAATAACATCTGATCGACTCTTTGGACAGTGAAACGCTTGTGCCATCATGTCTGGAAAAGTTGCATTTGCTGCTTCTGATACTTGATCATACAGTGTAATAACGTTTTCTTTAGTCCACGGAATATTACCTGCCTCTACTTCTTTGCGTAGCGTAGGCCAAGCACTAAAGTACACAGAGTCAGTATCGCCGTAGATAACAGCTTCGCCTACGTGATCATATGTGCCTGTAATAACTTTGTTTACTTCTGCACTCATGTGCTTAACAATAGTACGTCCAGTTAGTGTGGTTGATTGTCCGATACGCTTATCAAAGAATCTACAACCAGGGTTAAGAATGGCACCATACAAACTGTTCAAGTTAATCTTCTTAACTAGCTGACGCTTATCCCAGTATTCAATCTCAATAGCATTTCCTGCTTCTTTTGCTTTCTTTAGCATCTTCTGCAAATCTTTACGTTCGCTGTACCAACGCTTTAGAATACCCGGAATAACACCTTCAAACTCTGTAGTAAAGATTGTACCGTTAGCACTTAGCATCCACGGCATGTGGCTATCAAAGATTAGCTTGTAAATCTCTGCGCCACTTAGTACATCTGAACGTCCGTCTTCCCAGTCAATAGTAAGAGCAATGTCTTTACGCTGTTCCATAACTGCTTCGTATTCTTCAGTAGCAAAGCGTCCTTCCCAGCTACCAGCAAAGCTCTGTTTCTTTAGTCCCATATCTTCTGTTACACGAGCATCACTAATCTCAGGACGGATCTGTCCTACTACAGTTTCTGGAGCCATGTTCAGCGCACGAATCACTGACGGATACAGTGAGTTCAAGTCCATTGAACCAATCCACTTGTGCAAGCCTTTTTTAGGAAACGCAACATA
>Ga0209602_1001852_pt1 | contig 18032 bp, 8 predicted proteins | sample COGITO_mtgs_1205_3_FD_184810 | JGI IMG/M metagenome (GOLD analysis project Ga0209602, IMG submission 184810) | Pelagic marine microbial communities from North Sea - COGITO_mtgs_120524 (SPAdes) (version 2) | ecosystem: Environmental > Aquatic > Marine > Epipelagic ...
AAACCCCGAAAATTATCCCCGGCCAACTCCGCGAGCCACCCCCCCGACGAATCGCTTTCTGCCCCCCACTTGTAGAGGTCGCCATTGCGAATCAAAGTGCCGTTGTGGTACGTTCCACCCACCATGACCTCTGGGCCTCGCCAACCCGCTTGCCATCCCCAAAAATCCGTCCCATGGAGTCCATACATCCTTGGCTCCATATGGTCTCCTTGATCACCGGAATGGTAAAGACCACCATCCGAAGCCACCCACAAATCCACGGTACCATCCGCTCGGGTGAAAAATTTCACATCGTGGACATCTGCGTGGGTATAGCGGTCTGCCGTGAATTCGCCAGCCCATGTGACCCAGTGGCCATTCAAATCCCAATCCACTCCGCCATTTTCAGAGCGCCAGACGCAAATACCTGCCGCAAATTGACGATTTGCATCGGTGGGACTGATGTCCAACGCGAGGTCGTAATAATATTGGCCTCCATCGCCTGTTCCATCTTCTGACCACCCCAAAATATTGGGATTGGTGTCCGCAGCCCATGGTCCTCCTGGGCCATTTCCACAGCAAATGAATTCGAAGGTTTCGCCCGCATCAACGCTCTTATATATGCCAAATAACCCCCCACCATCGTCGGTTGATCCAGATGCAAGCACAACGACCAAGTCGGGATCCGCGGGAGAAACAGCCATCTCACAGCGCCTTTGGCCTTCTCCCGAGGCAATGCTCGGCCAGCCGTCTGCCCCGGAAGTGAACGTGAGTCCGCCGTCTGTCGATCTTTTGAAAATTGTGCTTTCGCCTAAAAGCTGGATGGCATAACAAATGCTATCTGCCTCGGGATGAAAGGCAATTTCCATGAATTCACCTCCACTCACTTGAATCATGGTATTGCCTTCGTCGGCCGTTCGGAACAAGCCGTAATTGGTTGCGGCAAAGAGCATGGGTTCCTGTCCATCAGCACTCGGCCCAAAAATAATATCGCGGTACCATCGATCAGCGCCTTGAAAGTTGGAACTACCGCATGCCTCCCAGCTCACGCCGCCATCTGAGGTTCGCCACAATTGGCCAGAACCGGAGCCGAGCCACACCCGGTTCGGATCATCTGGATGAATCGCAATGCTATAAACGCTGGTAAGCGGCAGATCGCGTGACATCAATTGCCAATGCTGTCCGTGATCCTCTGATTTCCACGCGCCGGCGGTGGCGCACCACACGATTTCATGGTTGGCCTTGGCCTGCTCAACGGTATACACATGGCAGGCACCCGGACTTTGGACTTGAAAGGCCATTGCCACTTCAGGATCATAACTCCACGGCCCCATTTCTTCCCAAATTCCATTCATTCGCTCCGAAGCAGCTTGGTGCTGCTCCGCATAACCACGGGAGGGCTGAGGAGCTGTCAGTTCATGGTTCCGCATCCAGCGCTTGTAGTATTGCGTGTCTCGGTTTTTGACAAAGGGAACATTCTCGTAATGCGCCTCAAATGCCGAACGGACAACTTCTGGCGTGGCATCATCTTCGTACATCAACCTCACCCAATCCGGTGCGTCATTTCCTGGCAAATAAGGTGTTTGCGGAACATGTTGCGCACAGACGGCGAAGGATACCATCAATTGCAAGGAAAGGCCGGCGATGAAGTGAATTCGGTGCATGGTCAAAAATAAGCCTTCCATCTTTTCTAGAAAAAGAAAAGAGCCGCCCGAAGGCAGCTCTTTCTGTCAAGTGAATTTGGATGGTTGGTCCAATCTTCCAAGCCTTATTCAGGGCAAGGAGTTCCGTAGTACTGGAAGAACGTCAGCAAGTCAGATACATCGATGAATGAGTCACCATTGATGTCACCTGGACAAGCGTCTGGGTAATCACAACCGCCTGGGAAGTTGGCGTTTGGATCGAAGTTCAACCCGTCTAAGTCCATGCAACCGACGATCAAGCAAGAGCCGTCGTCAGTTGAAGCATTCGCATCGTAATTGCACGCCGTTTCATCCGTACAACCCGCAAATTCACAAGAGCCGTCATCTACGGAAGCCGCAGCGTCATAGTTCGTAGCGCTGGATATGGTGCACCCTCCAAAGAGGCATGAACCATTTTCCATTCCCGCCTCAGGATTGAAGTTGCTCGCATTTTCATCCGTACAACCTTGAACAGGGAACACACACGACTCATCATCGTAAGTGGCTGCTTCGTTGTAATTGAGGCTCGCGTCATACATACAACCAGGAACGCTACAAGATCCATCGTCCACATTGGCTCCTAGGTTGAAGTTGTCCGCATCTGGATTCGTACATCCCGTGTACTCACACAATGCTTCTTGGTCTCCTGTGTTGGCCATTGCATTGTAATTGGAAGCCAATTCATCCATGCAACCCGTATAGAGACAGATGGCATCTTGGTCACCTGTATTCGCTTGAGAATCGTAGTTGTCGGCACCGTTGTCCATGCAACCCGTGTAAAGACATGACTCGTCGTCCACGTTTGCACCAGAATCGAAGTTGTCCGCATCTGCGTCTGTGCAACCAAAGTATTCACAGAGCTCCGATTGATTACCCGTGTTGGCCAAGTCATAATAGTTGTCCGCTACGGGGTCAAAGCAACCCGTGAACAAACACGTACCATCGTCCTCATTCGCCATGGGATCATAGTTGTCCGCGACTTCATTCATGCAGCCGTAGTAAATACAAATTGCACCTTGATCGCCGGTATTGGCTTGGGCATCGTAGTTGTCTGCGGCAAAATCCATGCAACCGGTATACAAGCAGATTGCATCCTGATCACCGCCGTTGGCTTGTGAATCGTAGTTGTCCGCATCCGTATCCATACAGCCCTCATAAATACAAGAACCGTCGTTTAGATTCGCTGCCTGATCGTAGTTGTCGGCGGTTTCATCCGTGCATCCCAAGAAGACGCATGTCAGGTCATCGAAGTTGGCTGAAGGATCATAGTTCACAGCATCCGCATCCGTACAACCTCCTTCGATGGCCGGGAATGTAAGCTCAACATCGGTGTACTCAAAAAGCTCATCTTCGGCTCCTTGGAATCGGATATTGTAGCGTAAGAAAACCACACCACTCGTGGTGAATTGTCCCACCAACAAACGTCCGTCTTCATCCGGAACACCTTGCGTATCTGAGGCACCGTCATTCAAGAAAATCTGGGCACCATCCGGCGTATCAATGATCAAATCATTTCCGAGGTTGAATTCGGGCAGATAGATGTACATGTTTTCTTGTGCGAGGGCATTGTAGTCGCCTGGGCCGGCACCAATGGTCAACCAAGAGTCATACTCCAACTCTGGGAAAGTACCGTAGAAACCCGGGTTGATGTTTCCACCAAAGTCCGCTCCCAGCGGATGCTGATAAAAGCTTTCCGTCGCGGTGGTCAACCATGGATCTTCGCTATTTCCGAACAGAGAGGTCATGTCCACTGCGGCGTCCGTATCAAATTGCGCATACACGCGGTAGGTCGCTGCCTCATCGATTGTGTTTTCTCCCACCAATTCGTAAACCAAACCCTGGAAGGTATTGTCTCCCCATTCGCAGCTTCCGTCGTCGTTTGTAGCCAATGGGTTGAAGTTGTTGGCAGATTCAGATGCACATCCTAGAACCTCTGAACACTCGTCCACTCCGTCGCCTTCGTAGTCGCCGTTGCAGTTGCCATCGCAATCTGCGAAAGGCTCAGCATAAATACACGTTTCCAAGACATTGACATCGGCATCTGGATTGTAATTGCAGGCCAACTCATCGAAGCAACCGATACTTAAGCAAGTACCATCTTCGTCGGTAGCTAGCGGATCGTAATTGAACGCTTCGAGGTCTGTGCAACCTGGAATTTCTTCCTCGTCACATACGTTGTCGCCATCCGTGTCATTGTTGCATTCTCCATCGCAATCACGGTAATCCGTTTCATAGAAGCATGTGCCGTCATCGTCCGTTGCTGCCGCATCAAAGTTGCAAGCCGACGCATCGGTACAACCCACTCCAAACGCGGGGAAGGTCAAGTTCAAGTCGGTCATGTAATGGGACGTCTCCGCTTCATCACGGAATTGCAGGTTGTAAGAAACCGAAACAACACCCGCCGTCGTGAATTGACCCAAAAGCATCTGTCCATCTTCTACAAACGACAGAGGGCTCCCGTCATCACCGGGAATGTAGTACAAACTCGCTCCGACCGTAGTGTTGACCAAAACATCGCCTCCTGTTTCTTCAAAATCAGAAAAGAAAGCTTCCAGTCCTACGCTTTGCAATTCAATCGGCGCACCAGGTCCACCGCCCAACGCCAACCAAGAATCATACTCCAATGTTGGGAAAGAGGCGAAAAAAGCGGGGTTGATCGACTGAGCCAACAAACCTCCAAACTCATCCTGGTAAAAGGGTTCCGTGGAGCTGATGGACCAGTTGAACTCATCTGTTCCATATGCTGCAGTAACTTGAATGGTCGTGTCTTCCAAGAAATTCGCATACAACCGATACGTCGACGCTCCTTCGATCAAATCATGGCCAATAAGCTCGTAGGTAAGCCCTGTGAACAAACCTTCGGGCCATTCACATGATCCGTCATCATCCGTGGCTTGGCTGTTGTAGTTCAAAGCGGATGAAGAGGTACAACCTCCGGACTCATTCTCATTGCAGATGCCGTCGCCGTCATGATCTGCTAAGCACTCACCACCGCAGTTGGTGCCGGGAGTAGCAAACACACAAGAACCATCGTCATCCGTAGCTTCTGCGTTATAGTTGCAGGCATGGGAAGTTGTGCAGCCTGGAATCTCAAATTCATCACAAATGCCGTCTTCGTCTGCATCTGCAAGGCAATCACCATCGCAATCGTAGCCCGCTTCAGGGAACGTGCCATCGCAACCACAAGAGCCCTCGAGAATACCAGAACCGCCGCAGATGCCACATTCGTCCAGCTGCAAGCATGAACCATTGTCATCGGTAGCGTCTCCATCATAGTTACATGCCGCAGCATCTGTGCAACCTGCCACTTCGAATTCATCGCAAACGCCATCTTCGTCCGTATCACTGAGGCAAACGCCATCGCAATCGTAACCAGCTGCTGGGAAATTGCCTTCGCAATCACACGCTCCTTCTGCGATGCCATCTCCTCCGCAAATGCCACATTCATCATTGGACAAACATGAACCGTCTTCGGTATTGGCTTCTGGGTTGAAATTGCAGGCCAATTCATCCATACATCCGTATACAGGTGGCACGTATTCTGCTGTGGTGAATTCAAGACCGCGGGTTTCCACCGAGTTTTGTCCTTCATCACGCCATTGCATGTTCCATGTTCCACTTAAAATTCCAAGATCGCCATTTTCATCATCCGCAACGGTGAATTGTCCCACCAGTACTTTACCATCCTCTCCGGCAACCGCTCCTGCGTTTGCACCCGGAATGACGTACCAACTTCCGCCGGTTGTTCCCGCCAAGGTAAATCCAGAGCCCGTATTGAATGCATCAAAGGCATCCGACATTCCAATCGAACTAACGTCACCCTCCGAACTGCTCGCCGAACCAACGGTCAACCAGCTATCGTACGTCAAATCGGGAAACATTGCAAATAAGAATTCTTGGATACCAGAACCCAAATCTGCTCCGCCCAATCCCACCGGGTGTTGGAAGAAACTCGTGGTTACTTCCAATTCAAGCGAAACAGGAGCCAACTCGTCCGATCCCACCGCAAATAGTGCAATGCATTCATCGAACTGATTTCCGAAGTGCGCGTACAGCCGGTAAGTCGTGCCCTCATCACTTGTTGCATGCACAGCAGCATTCAAGAATGGGAACGCTGGAATGGTACACGTACCATCGTCTTCTGTTGCCGCAGGCAAATAGTTGGTCGCGAGCTCGTCGGTACAACCATAAACTTCAATGGCATCACAAACGCCGTCTTCATCGGCATCTGCAAGGCACGATCCTCCGCATTCTCCAATGGCGTCAACCACATTACCTTCACAATCACAATCGCTTTCTGGCATTTCTTCACAACCGCATTCATATATCGCGCCTGGTCCGTTGCAAACGCCGCAAGCATCCAATTCACCGATGCAATCATCGGTGTCATCGCAAACTCCGTCTGCGTCCACATCTGCCGTACAAGAACCTCCACATGCGCCCAAGGCGTCCAATTCGTTTCCGTTGCAATCGCAATCACCCTCGGGAATGTCGGCGCAACCGCACTCGTAAATGTCTCCAGGGCCATTGCAAACGTCGCAGGCATCAAGCGTGCCTACACACGTGTCAATATCATCACAAATACCATCGTTATCGGTATCACTATCGCATGCTCCGCCGCATTCTCCAGCAGCATCAGCTTGGTTGCCGTTGCAATCGCAGTCACCTTCAGGGATGCCTTCTCCACCGCAAACTCCGCATTCATCCAAAACATTTCCGTTACAATCGCAATCGCCTTCTGGAATCTCATCGCATCCACAGGCGTATATATCGCCAGGACCATTGCACACGCCGCAGGCATCTATTGTACCCACACAAGGATCCAATGCATCGCAAACGCCATCTTCATCGGCATCTGCTAAGCAATCACCTGAGCAGTCATAGCCTGTTTCTGGAGTTGTTCCTTCGCAATCGCATGCGCCTTCTGCAATTCCATCACCGCCGCAAACACCACAAGTATCAATGTATTGGCAATTGCCATCATCAGCGGTTGCTGTTTCGTCGTAGTTGCAGGCCGTTGCATCGGTACATCCCATGACATCAATCACAAAATCCTGGGTATTCAATGCTAATTCTTGCTCATAATGAGCTACTCCTGCTGCATCTCTCCAATTGAGATTCCATGTGCAAATCACATGTCCAGCTCCATCGACGCCATCCGCTGCCGTCAGTTGAGCCAATAATACTTTGCCATTCTCACCGGCCATGGCCAGCGGATTGGAACCGGGGGTCACATACCAGCTGCCGCCTACTGCGCCATCCAAGGTGAATCCTGTGCCTGTATTGAAATCAATAAAGGCTCCAGACATTCCGATGCTAGATACTTGAGCATCTGCATTGCTCGTTGAACCAATCGTCAACCAACTGTCATATGCAGCATCAGGAAACATTGCCAGCAGTGTTCCGAATAGGTCAGAACCCAAATTCACACCAATGGTCGTTTCTTGGAAGAAGCTCGTGGTAACCTCGAGGTCGAGGTTCACCGAACCTTCTTCTTCCTGGCCAATGGAATACACAGCCAAGACTTCATCCGAAGGTGAGCCGAAGTGCGCATAGATGTGGTAGGTAGTTCCGTGTTCAGATGTGGCGTGTATTTCACTTTCCAAACCTGTAAACTGAGCAAGCCCCATTCCTGTGAGAAAAAAGGTTGCTATCGGAAGCAGCAAAAAGCGCTTCCATGTCGTTGTGATTGTTGAATAATTCATCGCGGATTGAATCCATTTCGTACTTAAAGATAACAAATTCATTGGAATTTTACTATCGTTTGTCGATATATTTTCCGATTATCTATCGAAAAACAAATCTGATCTTGTGGTTTTTAAGAAACATGAACGGCTTCCTGTACGCGGCTGCCGGTAGAAAAGTTGCATTTCGATCCAACCCATTTTTCATCTGCCATAAAATCACTACTTTAGGACTCAACCAAATGCGCCATGCCGGACTTTCTCACAACCATCGCCAAAGGTGGTAAATCATCAGCGTTGCTATCCTGCGTGTTTTTTTTCCTGGTCTGCATGCCTTCAGCAGTCGTCGCACAATTGGGCTGCATTGAAGTGAACCAGCCGTTGGGCCTTTTCGAATTATCAACAGCTGATGACCTGTGCGCGCCTACGCTCGATCGGAACTCTTCCGTTTTCTTACAGGTGAACGAAACAGCGCAAAAGACGCTTGAAGAAATACGACCCGACGTCTGGACGCTCCCGCTGAATTTACCGGATGGTACGCACGAGTGGGTGGAAATGCACCGATTTCAGGCGCATACCCAAAATTTGGAAATTGGACACATGACCGAGACAGGGCTCCGTGTCGAACGCTATACGCCCCAGTTGCTTACCTACCGATTTGCCAGCGCAGGATTTCATGGGACACTCGTAATTATGGCAGACGAAATTGCAGGTACGGTGCGGCACGAGGGGGTACAATACGAGATTGGCGGCCTGGAATGCGAAGGAATTGACACAGGCTATTCCGTGCTGTATGCCATAGCTGATGCCCTCAATCCCCCTGCCTTCAATTGTGGAATGGAGGAAGTGGAACGCGGGCTCAAACCCGGAAAACACGGACATTCTCCGGCACCGCATGGCCAGCGATCCAGTGTAACGTCGTGCATTGAAGTCGCAATTGATATCGATTTTTATACCTACAACACATTCAACCAAAACTGCGGAAACAGCGTTGAATGGTCGCTTGCCCTGCTCGCAGGTGTTTCCGAAATTTATGAGACAGAGTTGGACAACCTCGTCAATTTGGCGGCCTCTTACGTGAATGTGTGGGAAACAACTGACCCATACGCATCCTTCGTTGGCAATGCCGGAGCCATGTTGGATGCATTTCGAATGGAATGGCTGAACAACCCCGACTTGGCCAATCGGCCCCGCGACTTGATCCACCTCATGACCCGCAGGCCGGATACCGGCACAGGAGGCATCGCCTACCTCAACGTTGTTTGCAGCCCCAATTATGCGGCGGGATTCTCTGCCTACTTGGACCCCTCTTTGACCTACAACCTGAACAACTACAGCTGGAACCTCAATGTGGTTGCGCACGAGCTCGGTCACAATTTCGGATCCAATCACACGCACTGGTGCGGATGGCCGGGTGGCCCCATTGACGATTGCTACGCTGCTGAGGGCAGTTGCACAAACAACCCAGCACCTCAGACGGGTACGATTATGAGCTACTGTCACGCCGTGGCGGGTGGATCGGTGAACCTTGAATTTCATCCTACGGTGGAGAGCAACGCACTGATTCCAACCATCAATGGGCAAGGATCGTGTTTCGACTCTTGTGACGAATTCGCAACAAGCTGCCAAAATTACGGCTGCACCAACCCGCTCTATTGCAATTATGACCCTGAAGCCGAATTCAACGATGGCTCCTGCACCGTCGAGGATGATTGTGGCATTTGCGGGGGAGATGGAACCAGCTGCGTTGGCTGCACGGATCCCGTCGCCTGCAATTACGAGGAGGTTTTCTTATTTGATGATGGCAGCTGCTTTTACTCACCACTGGGCGGGGCGTGCGATTGCGATGCATTCATAAGCCTTGAAGGTGAACTTGGTCCGGGAGAAACAGAAAGCATCGCAGTGAGTGGATTTGGCTACGTGGCTGCTGTGACGGTATTCTTGCATTTCGAAAACACGCAACAGGACATGACGCGAGCCAGCGACCTCTCAATCATCGTGGAAGCCCCCGATGGTACATGCAAGCAAATTGGCGGATTCGATGTAGACTTTGGGTGCACGAGTTCTGGTTTTTGGCCCTCATCTTGGCAGTCCACTGCGGACGGGGACTACGAGGGAGCAGCGACAATTGGAAATGCGCCAGAAGGAATTGGCAATTGGTACGTTCGAATCGGGAATGGCTGGAGCGGATCCGAAGGGGCCTTTTTCCAAGCTGAAATCTCCATCTACGACTTGTGCGTGGAAGTCGACCCCGAAGGATGCATGGACCCGATGGGGTGCAACTTCAACCCCGCAGCTGTCATTGATGATGGAAGCTGCGATTTTGAAACCTGTTATGGCTGTACCAGCGCGGCTGCGTGCAATTACACCGCTGGCGCAACCATGGACGACGGATCTTGCGAATACCTGACCTGCCTGGGCTGTACCGAGCCGGGTGCATGCAACTTTGATTTATCCGCAACCATTGAGGACAATAGCTGCGAGTACTTCTCATGCGCCGGCTGCACCAACTTCGAAGCGTGCAACTTCGATCCCGGGGCGACCATTGAAAATGGTACCTGCACCTTTGATTGCAACGATTGCACCGGCGACCTTGACAACGACGGCCTGATTGCCGTGAGCGATGTATTGCTTTTTCTGGCTGATTACGGCTGTGATATTCCCATTTGTGCCGGTGACATCAACGGAGACAACACCACGAATGTAAGTGACTTGCTTCTCCTCTTGAGCCAATACAGTGAATCGTGCTCCGAAGGATGACCCACCAATCTTCGTCATTTTCGATGCCTCTATTGGCCTGGCTGATCCTCGGTAGCTGGCTATTCGTCGGTTGCAGCGAAAGCACCGTGCGCTCCGTTGATCAACCTTTATTTGCCGTAGAAACGTGGTTGGGCACTTGGGTCGGCGAACAACCTGAACATGCCATGCGCAATGCGAACGGTGAGCCCATTTTGATTCGCGGGAAGGCAGCAACGGTTAAGGGAAGCACGTATACATTCACCATTAATGCAGATGGCACGGCCCACTTGCATCAGGCATTCGCTGACGGAAGAACCATGACTTTTGCCGGCAAATGGAGAGGGCAACTGGATGAAAATCAACCCAGCATCCCATCAAATCCATCGGATAAACCAAGGTTGCGAGCAGTGGTTTTTGAACTCGCTGCCACAGATACAGGTGCATACCGGCAATACGTTTTGGCTGTCGACACCGCAGCGCGGCAGGTCAATTGCATTGGAACTTCAAGCGAGCCCGCCTTTAGCGTTCAACTCCAGCAATGAAGGCCGCCACTCCAGACATAAAGACTTCTCGGTCGTCCCACATGCAAAGGTGAGAGCCCGTCTCGCACGTTAGGCTTTGGCCATTTTGCACCAATTCTGACTGGCGCTTCATCGCTTCAGGGTCCATGGTGTCATGGGTTGCTCCAACCATCAAGGTCGGCGCAGAAATCTCTTTCAATCGGTCTGTGATGTCCCAGTCGATGAGGCGTCCGCCCACTTTAAACTCGCTGGGTCCTTGCATCAAATCATAAAGGGGATAATTCAACTTGGCAAATGAGGTTTCCACTTCTTCTGGCCAAACGTCCAAACGACAAATGTGCTTATTGTAAAATTCGGTTTGAATCAATTCGAGGTACGTTTCATTCTGCAAATCTCCCGCCTCTTCGAAGGCATTGAGCGAATCCAATAAGCTGGGGCGCATCTGAGGCCGCAGCACGTTCTGGTTGTAAGCCGCGTATTCGGGAATGCTCGAGACCATATTGCATACGATGAGTCCGTTGAGGTTTTCTTGGTAGCGCAAAGCATATTCCATGGCCAAAATCCCTCCCCAGCTATTGCCCAATAAATAGAAATTCGACGCATCATAACCGAGTGCCTTCCGCACTTCCTCTACCTCCTCTACCCAGCGATCGATGTTCCAAATGTCTTCGGTGGGTTGATCGCTGAAGAAGCTCCCCAATTGATCGTACATAACGACCTCGAAACCGTGCTGCGCAGGCAAGTCATAGGCAAGCGACAGCAAGTATTCATGGGTTGCTGCCGGACCGCCATGCAGCGCCAAAATGCATACATCAGCGCTTTCTCCGAAAGTCTGTGTGAATACATTGTAACCGTTGGACAACGCAACACGGCGCACACCGGGTTCCGCCCACTTCGCTTCGCGTTCTTTTTGCTGTTCAGGCGTAAACTCCATGGCATAGGCTGAAACCGACTCGTCGGACGCTGACTCTGGAAGCTCTTTTTCTGCGACGTTTGAGCAAGAGACGTTCAAGAACAAAATGATTGCTGTGAGTAGGAATTGAAATGATCTAGGCATCGTTTGGAGGTTTATTCGAGATTGCCAAAGTAAAGCCATTTCAACTTTTCTTTTTGCACATGCCTCTCGGTGCAATGCTTCATATTTCTATATAATATCGATAAAACTATGTTTTTTGCATTCTATAATAAATTTCCTATCTTAGAAGGCCTCACGACGTCTTAACCAAACCAAAACCATGAGAAATTTCATTCTCGCGTGCTTCACTTGCATCCTCACGCCATGCGTTCATGGACAAATCACAGCGTTGGTGGCAGAACCCTTTGCCATCCACAACGGTGCGGAAATCCCCGAATTGGAGGGCATGATCACTTACAGGATTTACGCCGAGATGACCCATGCTGACGATGAGGTTTCTGCCATTTTTGGTGACATAGGCAGCCCGATGAATCTTTCTTCCACCTCCGGATTCTTCAATTCGCCTTTGGGTTCCGATTTGGGATGGGAAATCAACCCCGCCCTCTTATCGTTTTTTCCAGTTTTGAATTACGATTCATGGTTAACCATTGGCGCGTCCAATTCGTCGGAAAGCTCCAATATGGGCAACACCATTGGCTTGGAAGCGGCCTTTGAATCCTTCAACGCGGGTGGCGCTTTTGTCGTAGACAATTCCATTGGAGGTTCCATTTTCACGCTGGCCGGCGACCCTGCAGCTGCGGCCGGGGACGACTTGCGGGTCCTTATTGGCCAGCTGACGACCTCGGGAATGATCGAAAGCAACTTCAATTTTCAAATGTTCGTCAATGGCTTGCAGAGCCAAAACCTGGTCTTTCAGGATGTACCCATCGTTTTTCCAATCGGATGCGATGACGAAACGGCCTGCAACTATTCGGCAAATGGCACCGACTCGAGCAGCTGCATCTATCCGACCGAATGCGAAGATTGCGCTGGAAGTTGCATCGATGAAAATGACAATGGCGTGTGCGATTGCGACGAAGGCATCGATACACCCGGCTGTACGGCGCCCAATGCAGACAATTACAATGCGGACGCCACATCCGATGACGGTAGCTGCATCATCGGTGGCTGCACCTACGTGAACGCAACCAACTTTGATCCCTCCGCAACGTACGATGCCGGCACTTGTGCCTTTGCAGGCTGCACCAACCCCTTGGCCTTGAATTTTGATGCGGACGCCGATTCAGACGATGGCAATTGCTTGCTCTTGGGGTGCATGGATCCGGTGGGATTTGATTTTGATCCCAATGCAAATGTTCCGGGATTGTGTGATTATCCCGCGCCATGTGTCGCCGACATTGACGGAGATGGGGCCGTGGATGTTTTTGACCTGTTGATTTTCTTTGAGAGCTACGGCAATCCGTGCCAATGAAATGGATGGAATACTGAGCGCTTTCCTAGCTTTACGGCTGATGCCAATAATTGATTGATGCGCTACATCCTTTCGCTTTTCTTCTTGCTCGCGTCCATTTCGAATGCGCGATCGCAGGATACCACCCGTGTTTTGTTTCTCGGAAACAGTTACACGTTTTTCAATGATGTGCCTGTCATCCTCACTGAATTAGCGGCGAGCATGGGGCACGTGGTAGAAACGGCACAAAACACACCCGGTGGTGCCAGCCTGCAGGGCCATGTCAACAATCCAACTTCACAAGATCTTATCGAACAAGGCAATTGGGATTATGTGGTCTTGCAGGAACAAAGTCAAAAACCCTCGCTTCCGTATGATCAGGTGACCGTGGACTTCTTCCCAGCAGTAGAATCACTTGTTGAATCCATCCGACTCCACAACGACTGCGCCATACCCCTGCTTTACATGACTTGGGGTCGGCAGAATGGAGATGCCTCAAATTGCAGCTGGCACCCGCCCGTTTGCACCTACGAAGGCATGCAAGAATTGCTAACCGAGCGCTACTTGGAGGCTGCTGACAACACCCAATCGTGGTGTGCTCCAGTGGGCATGGTTTGGGAAGACCTCTTCAATTCGACCAACATCAACCTGTACAATGCCGATGGATCGCATCCTTCGCCCGCAGGTTCGTACCTCGCTGCCAGCACTTTTTTTGTCGCTTTATTTGGTGAAAATCCAGCCGGTTCCAATTATACCGGTCCCATCGGACCAGCCAACAGCAGTACCATTGATGCAGCCGTTTGGGAAGTTTGGCAGGCGCAACCCAATGCATGGATGCAATACGACCCTGTTGAAGTGGAATTCTTCACCCAAAGCACGCCTACGGGCTGCAATGTTCAAGTGAGCGCGAGCCCATATGTCGATAGCATTGGCGTGAGCAATGACCTCTTCGATTTTATTTGGCAGGATGGGGATTTAGTAACATTGGAATTTGACGGGAATGCGACATTCGATGTTGTCTTGTACAGTGGTTGCGATGTCTCAGGCACAATAACGGAAACGTTTTATTCCACTGCCAGCGCTATTGAAGTGTTGGAAGAACGCCCCGTGGACATCTTCCCAAATCCGAGCAGCAACTTGCTCTTTTTGGACAATCCGACGAATCAAACGATTGAAATGCGACTGCGCGACCATCGGGGACGCATCGTCCAAACATGGAAAGCGTCCGGTTCCACTTCCCTGGAAGCCTCTCAAATCCATCCCGGGCTGTACCTGCTCGAAATATATATGGATGGCGAGCTCCACTCCATTCAAAAGCAAATCATCCGACATTAATGACCGCAACGGTCCGGCATGATTTTGAAGCATCGCGCTTCAACTCCATCCGAACAAAAACTTCATCCCAAGGAATCTCGGAGCGAACGCTTTGGATGTTCGAAAAAAAATGCCTCATCTTACCCACAAATTCAGCTTCTTCAATGCCACGTATTCCGCTCATTATTCTGATAGCCATTGGGTTCATCCTTCCCGGCTGTAGCCTGCAAAAGCGCAGCATCATGCCCGGTTGGCACGTTGAAAAGCACCACCAACATGACGCAATTAGCGGCGCGATGGCTGAGCACGAACCGAAACAAGAGGCACCGAATCCCTCCCTTACCTCATCTCTCCGCGTTCCATCCAGTAGCCAACCCGAGGCACGGATGAATGGAAAAAGCCACGACCCCGTAATTCCCGTCAAATCGTTGATGTCGTATTCCTTGTCCGTAGAAGCTGCCCAAGAAAAACAATTAGCGCAGCTACTCCCAACTCCGAGTCCCCTCCGCGTATCCGCGCAATCCCCTGAACTAATCACGCCCGATTCAACAAAAACATACGGGCTCAGCCGATTTTGGAAGCTGTTGGGAGCGTTATGGTGGGGGATTTTTGGCATTGCCATGGTTGGTGCTGGAGACGCCTGGTTCCTCTTAGGAATTGTCTTTTTGGTATTGTCCTTCCGGTCCTTCGCATGGCTATTTGCCTCACGTGATGAATGGGCGAAACGCAAATCATCTGGTATTGGTCGTCGTACTTTTTTTCCATCGCAAAAATCTTCAAGCGCTCAAAATCAAGTGTCCATCAATCATAATCGGACGGAACGCATCAAGAAGAAAGCTAAGCGACAAGCAAAGCGTCAAGCGTTTTTTCAAGCTCCTACCACCAAAATTGCCGTGGGATTCATTTCAATGATGCTGGTCTACGCACTTCTATTCTGAGGCGAAGAATCCCTGAAGGCAATAAACGCCCCAAACACCAGTATTTACTGGGATTAAAGGGCGTTTACTAGTGATTCCGTTGGGACTCGAACCCAAAACCGTCTGCTTAGAAGGCAGATGCTCTATCCGGTTGAGCTACGGAACCGGTTCAAAGACAGTGCAAAGATGCAAAATTGAAATGCATTATCTTTCATGAAATTGTTCGATATGGAAACCAAACTCACTTCACCCGCATTTCTTAGAGATCTTTCCGCATTTTTCATGCTCCTCTTCGCCTTGTTGCTCGCCTCATCGCTGCACGGTCAATGCACTGAAGCAACCGACCCCATCGCCTTATTCTCTGCCATCGAATTGAATGATTCAGAGCATCCCACACGCAACGCCAACAACCACGTTGGCTTGGAGTTGAATGCTGCTGAATTCGAGAAAATCCGTGCATTTAAGTACAATGAACTCACGGTCGCCATGCCTTTTTTAGGTGGCAAGCAGCTGCAAATCGAACTGGAATCCTTCCTCCCATTCTCAGGTGATTTCCGAATCGGAAGGTCCTTGCCTGACGGCAAATTCGCGGAAGAAGCGTATCTCCCGCAGCTGTTATCCTACCGCATCGTAAGTGCAGGCATGCGCGGCACCCTCGTCATTATGGAGGACCACGTAATGGGCACACTGCAATGGAAAGGTCAACAATACGACATCAGCGCTGTGAAGAACGGCGTCGATGGACGTCACGTCCTGTTCTTGCTCGCTGATGCCAAACAACCCCTCGAATTCGAGTGCGGTGCCGATGAAGAGCGCCCGTATCGGAAAGCCATTCCGATGGGCATGCAACCAGCGACTTCAAACCAGTCAACATCGTGTGTTGAAGTCGCCATCGATATCGATTACTATACATACGGAACTTTCGAAAGTGAATGCTATGCCGCCATTGAATGGGCATTGGCCGTTATGGCAGGCGTGAACACGATATACACCAATGACCTCGACAATGCCATCAACATTCAAGCGTCGTATATCCATGTGTGGGAGACGGTTGACCCTTATGATGCCATCACGAATGATTCGGGACCAATGCTCGATGCATTTCGACTGGAATGGCTCACCAATCCCAACCTAGAAGACATCCAACGGGACTTGGTGCATTTGATGACGCGGCGGCAAAACACCGGAACAGGAGGCATCGCCTACCTCGACGTGGTGTGTTTTCCTCAATATGCTGCCGGATTCAGTTCTTACATGCAAAGCGGAAATGATTATGACCTCAACAACTACAGTTGGAACCTCAACGTAGTGGGCCATGAGTTGGGCCATAATTTCGGTTCCAACCACACCCATTGGTGCGGCTGGTCCGATGGTCCTATTGACAATTGTTACGAAGCTGAAGGCGATTGCACCAACGATCCGCAGCCGCAGGTTGGCACCATGATGAGTTACTGCCATGCCGTTGCTGGCGGATCCGTCAACTTAAATTTCCACCCAACGGTGATCAATGAAGCGTTGATCCCGACCATCAATTCGGATGGCAATTGCTTCACAGATTGCGTGGAATGGACGACGAGCTGCGACTATTATGGCTGCACGGATTCTGCCGCATGCAATTATGACCCCCTAGCGGTTTTGGACGACAGTTCCTGCGCCTTTGAGTTGGATGAATGTGGCGTTTGCGGTGGTGGAAACGAATCGTGTTCGGGCTGCACCGACGAGTCGGCTTGCAATTATGATGCTGAAGCCACCATCGATGATGGCGGCTGCTACCACCCGCCCTTCGGCGCCACGTGCACATGCACCTATGACGCTTCATTTGATGTGAATTTAAGTGCAGGAGAAACAGCCAGCGAATCTGTCGAGGCAGCTGGGTTCGTCACGGGCTTGGAGGCAATTTTGGTCTTTCAAGACCTTCCACCGGATCAGTCATGGGCCAATGAAATGATGGTTGGATTGACTGCCCCCGATGGCACCTGCCTGCAATACGGCGGCTACAATTTGTCCTTGGATTGCCCGAGTGCAGGACTTTGGCCTTCCAATTGGAACACCAGTGCGCAAGGCACTTATACGGCATCGGTCGTTTTTCCTGAGCCCATCCAAGGGACCGGGACTTGGACAATCACGATTCTGAATTCTTGGGATTCTTCGAACGGTGCCTCCTACGAAACGACCCTCACCTTCAATGGACTGTGCGCGGGCAACTTCAACAACCCCGGATGCACCAATGCAGACGCTTGCAATTACGACCCTACGGCCGTCTCCGACGACGGAACATGCGAATTTGAAAGCTGCTCTTGTCCCGGAGACTTGAATGGAGACAATGTCGTGACCGTGGCTGATTTGCTCGTCTTCTTGAGTGACTTCGGCTGCGTCAATATGCCATGTCCTGGTGACGCAAACAACAACGGTCTGACCAACGTTGAGGACCTGCTGGTGTTACTTGCTGCCTTCGATGAACCCTGTCCGTGAGCGGCATGGAATGCATTCAAACAATCACAATCCCTCAGCGCTTCGCCCCATGCAACTCCGCATCCTTAGCACCCTCCGTCCAAGTTGGATTCCAATGAATAAAAACGCATTCAAGCCCGGTCTTTTTGTGCTCATTGCTTCGCTGACTTCGTGCGATGTATGCGAAGTAAAAGGTACCGTCACGTTTGACAATTCAGAGCGCCTCTGGTGCAACTGCGAAGTGACGTGGCAGAATGGCGATGTGTATGTGATTGATGCGGGCGAGGTGCGCACCTATGAATTCTTTCGAGGCAACCAATCCTTTGATGCATATTGTGGAAACGATGCGTTCGGGAACAGCCTTTGCGGCTTAGAGGAA
>Ga0209602_1001865_pt1 | contig 17965 bp, 8 predicted proteins | sample COGITO_mtgs_1205_3_FD_184810 | JGI IMG/M metagenome (GOLD analysis project Ga0209602, IMG submission 184810) | Pelagic marine microbial communities from North Sea - COGITO_mtgs_120524 (SPAdes) (version 2) | ecosystem: Environmental > Aquatic > Marine > Epipelagic ...
TCTGAAAGATGTTTAGTAACTCAAGCTGCTAACAACTTTGTACTTTTCAAAGGAATCTAATGATTCAACATTAATAACAATCCCTGCCTTCGGGCGGGGGTTTTTATATGACATTAGCCCCTTACTAGATATATACTAAGGCTATTGTCACATTTTTAAACTATTTAATTTTATTATATTATGGCTAAACAAGCTAAAGCAAAGCAAGTTGAGGTTGCGCCTCAAGAAGTGGTAACAAAAGTTACTGCTCCAGTAAAACCTTCAAAATCTGAATGGGAAATCAAAGATAGAGTTTATTATTTAAAAGGCAACAAAAGCCCTTTAACTTTAACAATACCTGGTAGGCATACTAGAAAACATCCTTTATTATATTTTGATTTAAAAACTGGAAAACAAAAAGAAATAAGATATGCAACAAACCAAGATTCACCTTTAGTAGATGAACAAAAAGGGGAGGTTACAATGGGGCATATAAGATTTCACAATGGAACTTTAACTGTAAAGAAAGAGCAACAAAACTTACAAAAACTATTATCTATATATCACCCTTTAAAAGGAAAAATATACGAAGAGTTTAGTGCTAAAGAAGAGGCTGTTGATCAATTAGAAGTATTAGATCTTCAAATAGATGCAATGAATGCAGCTAGAAGCATAGATGTAGATCAAGCAGAAGCTATATTAAGAGTTGAGCTAGGTTCTAAAGTAAATGAAATGAGTTCTAAAGAGCTTAAAAGAGACTTAATGTTATTCGCTAGAAGCAATCCTGCATTGTTTATTAACCTAGCTAATGATGAAAATGTACAGCTAAGGAATTTTGCTATTAGAGCACAAGAAGTTGGCATTATAAGTCTATCACAAGATCAACGAACATTCACATGGGTGTCAACTGGTCGAAAATTAATGAACGTTCCTTTTGATGAAAACCCTTACTCAGCGTTTGCGGCTTTCTTAAAAACAGACGAAGGAGTAGAAATCTATAAGTCTATAGATAAAAAACTATAAAAACAGGTAATACTAATATAGGGCTCGTTAACTCGGGCCTTTTATTATAACAAAAATAAAAAATGGCAATAAACGTAAATACAGTATATCAAACGGTTTTGTTTATATTAAACAAAGAACAGAGAGGTTATGTAACACCGGCTGAGTTTAATAGTTTAGCTGTGCAGGTTCAAGATGAAATATTTCAATCGTACTTGCCAGATGGAAACCAAGTTAATCGCCAAAACCAAAACAACACACAGAACGATACTGAGTTTTTTAATATATTTAAAAATATTTCATATAAAATTGCGCCTTTTATAGATGAAGTTACATTTGAAAAAACAGCTACAGGAAGTTCTGTTTTTTACTACCCTGTATCTAACGATGTTGGGGTGTTAAACAGAGTTATTTACAACATAGGCGATGTAATATCAACATACACTGGCAATGTTACATACAACTCAGTGACTCAATTAGTTGATAAAAATGATTACAATAAAATAACTAGATCAAAGCTAACACAACCCACGAAACAGTATCCTATATTCTTTACTAGTAGTCCTTACTCTATAACTCTTCAAACATCAGGTAATTTATTGAATATATCTCCAAACCCAGACTCTGTAGTTGCTAATGTTTTATTTCAACCAAGCACTCCTTTTTGGAGATTTGTATCTGGAGCAAATAGATCATATGTATATGACTCTAGTAATTCTGTGAATTTTGAATTAGAAATATCAGAGCAGTCTAACGTTATAATAAGAATATTAAAATACTGCGGGGTCATAATAAACGATCCTACTGTAATTCAAGCAGCATCTCAAGATATTCAACAAACTACAATTAACGAAAAATCATAGTAACAAATGGGCTTAATAACTGAAACAAACCAACAATATTACCAAGGAGCTCAGCAGTTTATAGCTGACGGTGCTTCAGGTTCTTTTATTACAACTTTCGACACCAACTTAATACTTGGGTCTTTTGATCCAACAGATGTAGACTATGCTTTAAATAACTTTAAGCTATTTACATCACAATCAGGTTTACCAGGTGATTTTTTAGAGTACATTACTGATTATAGTGTTTTAAATAATACTATAACACTAGGCACTACAGCCGTGCCAGTTGTCCCGGCAGTTGGAACTTACTTTGTAGTTCAACTTAAATCTTTAGATGGTGGTAACTACGGAAACGGTGATGCTTTTGGTACAACAGTTGAGGACAACTACGGAAGTTATGAGTATATTAAACTTTCAGATGCTATAGATAACTTTATGGTTGGATACGTAGGAGATGGTAAAATATTACAGAATACTAAAAAATCAGATGTTTTATTTTTTGCTAAAAGAAGTTTACAAGAATTTAGCTATGACACTCTAAAAAGTGTACATTCTCAAGAACTTACAATACCACCTAGTCTAAGCGTGGTATTACCTCAGGATTATGTTAATTATGTAAGAGTTTCTTTTATAGACCAACTTGGCGTAAAAAGAATTATATACCCTGCAAACAACTTAACTATAAACCCATACGAAAATCCTATTCAAGATGCTCAAGGAATTCCTACTCAAGACAACTTTGGAGAAAATCTAGAAGGTACATCGATAACTGAAGAGCGTTGGGCTAAAGCAAATGACAACTTATTAAACGGTCAACTTCTTAATAACATAGACGAAGCTATTGATTTTCAAAACGCTTACGGATTTGAAGGTAGTTGGAACTGGGGGAGACAATATGGTCTTGATCCGCAGCGTGCTCAAATGAATGGCTGGTTTACATTAAATGAAAGAGAAGGCAAAATGTCTTTCTCTAGTAATTTAGCAAATAGATTGATAGTGCTAGAATATATCTCTGATGGTTTAGCACATGATATAGACACTAAAGTTCCTAAGCTTGCTGAAGATGCTCTATACGCGTCTATATTGCATTCTATAGTATCTACAAGATCAGGTCAACAAGAGTACTTAGTTCAAAGACTTCAAAAAGATAGAAGAGCTAAATTAAGAAACGCAAAAATAAGATTATCTAACATCAAACTTGATGAAATTGTTCAAGTGATGAGAGGTAAATCTAAATGGATAAAACACTAAAATTTAATGGCTAAAGTTCAAAACACTTTTTTAAAGTCTAAGATGAACAAAGACTTAGACTCTCGACTAATACCAAGCGGAGAATATAGAAATGCTAAAAACGTTCAAATAAGCAGGTCAGAAGGAAGTTCTGTAGGCTCAGTTGAAAACGTTTTAGGAAATAGCAAGGTTTTTGATTTTTATGCCGCTACTGGAGTGTCAAGCTTGTATTGTATAGGCTACGTTAATAACGATCAATTAAACACTGTGTATGTTTTTTTAACAGATCATCCTTATGATACTAGATTTAAAACCACACCTATCTATAGTCCAACTGCTAAAAACTTTATATTCGCTTGTAATGTACAAAATAATTCACTAACTCTTTTAGTTGAAGGTGCTTTTTTAAATTTCTCTAAAACAAACCCAATATATGGAGCTAATATATTAGAAAATCTACTTTTTTGGACAGACAATAGAAATCAGCCAAGAAAAATAAACGTAGATTTGGCAAATCCAAATTCAGTTTCAAATCCAACGTACTACACTACAGAAGATCAAATATCTGTAGCTAAGTATAATCCATACACTTGTATGGAATTATATAATAAGAGTTTTTTGTCTACGGTAGACGGAGACTATGAAACAACTATGAAAGATGTTGTTAGTAAATTCTATCCAAACGGTGGAGCTGGTAAGGTAAGAACAACTATACCAAACGCGACGCCAGTTAATGTAATAGAGCTAAAGTCTTTTGAAGGTGATATACAAGCTAAAACTACCGCTTCACCTGGTTTAACAGCAACCGTATACGATGATGGTTCATCTTTAGCTTATATAGACCTTACAACACCAACAGGTGAAATAATTCCAATACCAAGCTCTGAAATTAGTACAGCTGTTTATGATAATAGTAATCCAGCAGATCCTTTTTGGACTATAACAGCTACTAGTGCTGTTTTTAATAATTTACCAGCAGGTACAGAGATAATACTAAATGAAAATCCTTACTATGATCCAGATTTTGCTGGAGATCCAGACTACCTAGAAGATAAGTTCTCTAGGTTTAGTTATAGATTTCAATTTGAGGACAACGAATATTCACTAATTGCTCCATTTACTCAAATAGCTTTTATACCAAAACAAGATGGTTATTTCATGTATGTTAAGCAAGATAACATTGAAGAAGTTGATGACCAAGCTAGTACTTACAGAAGTACAGTTGCTTCTTTTGTAGAAAACAAAGTAAACGACATAGAGTTAAAAATACCTTTACCTTTTCTTAATTACAATATATCTAATAGCTTACAAATTAAAAACATAGATATACTTTATAAAGAATCTGATGCTATAGCTATTAAGGTTGTAGACACTGTTTCTATAAGTGACGTGGCTAATTCAGCTGGAACATTTACAGTTAATGGTGCGGTTACGGGTTCATCGTCGTTTAATATAGACAATATAAAAGGAGGTATTGTAATTGGAGGTTTAGTAACTGGCTTTGGTATAGTAGGTAAGCCTAAGATAACCGCTTTTGTGCCAGACAACTTAAATAACCCATCAGCTGGAGGCTTATTGACTATAGATAACCCGGCTCAAACATTAGTTGATGATGTTACGTTGAACGTAAATGACCCTAATTACTTTACATATAATTATCAATCAAAAAAACCTTTTAAGACTTTACCAGAAAAAGATACAACTAGAGTTTTTGACAAAATACCAGTAAGAGCCTTAGCTCAAGAAGTTTCAGGTAATAGAATAATATACGGTAACTACCAAGATAAACACACACCGCCTACTAGCTTAAACTACAATGTAGCTGTTTCTGACAAAAGTTCATTCAGCTTAAATAGAGAAGAAGCAACTGTTAGCGGAGGTCCTTACAGTGGTTCTTCCATAACAGTAACAAACGTTAAATCCGAAAGAATTCCTAAGGTAGGTGATTTTATCTCTATAGTAGTTGGAACAGGTACTATACCTGAAAACACGCAAATAACTTCTGTAACAGAAACAGCTCCTCCGGGTTCAGGGATTTTTGTAATTGAACTATCAAATGTTATCACAAACGTAGACAATGGAGATCTTGTGTTATACGAACCTGGTGGAGATACTGAAAACAACACCAGTGTTATAGAGTATCCAAACAGCTCTTTAAAAACAAATAGAAATTACCAAGTAGGTGTTGTGCTTTCTGATAGATACGGTAGAAGTTCAAGTGTTTTGCTTTCTAATAACAAAAACACCGTTAAAGTTGGACAATTTTCTTTTTCTGGAGATACCATATACTCAGCTTATAAAGATGATTCTTTAGGATACATACCAGGATCTTGGCCTGGAGATTCTTTAAAGCTTTTATTTAATGAAACTATATTTTCTTCTAGGAATCCTTTAACTGGATCGCCTGGTTTATATGATGGAGATGTAACAAGCTTTAGGTACAATCCTCTTGGCTGGTATTCTTATAAGATAGTTGTAAAACAAACAGAGCAAGATTATTATAATGTTTACTTGCCTGGTGTTATGGCCGCTTATCCTAAAGATGAAACTTTAGAATTAGGTAAAACATCACATGCAGTTTTAATAAACGACAATATAAATAAAGTACCAAGAGACTTAAGTGAAGTAGGTCCTGAGCAGAGACAGTTTAGAAGTTCTGTTCAGCTTTTTGGTAGAGTAGATAATACCGCGATAGTTATAGATCCTTTAAGTAATTTAGGTGCCGCTAATACTCAGTATTATCCTGGAAGATTCTCTGACACTGTTTCTACTATATCTACAGTGGCAGATCTATTTGATTACACGCCAATAGGGGAAGATGCGCCAAGACCTAATTTCTTTCCTCAGTTTTATTCTTTAAACTCTAACCCTCTTATAGCTAGAATAAGTACAAATAAAAAAATAGGGCAAACATCTCAAACTAACTACGAAACCGTTACAGCAACTGTAGGTATTGGTCAAACAACCAACGTAATAAGGGTGGTTAATACATCTGGTAACGTCAATGAGATTGTAGCAGGTAGTTCTGTATTAGGTCCTGGGTTTCCAGAAGATTTAAAAGTTACTGGAGCTGCATATACTCCTCCATCCCCAGGTGCGCCTATAACTACATCAGGCGCCACTACTAACAACACGGTATTAACTTCATCCTCTCCGCCTTCGCCAAACTCCAGTATACAAGGTGTTGGTATACCTGACGGAACTATAGTTTTATCTGTGGCTTTAGGAACTCCAAACGTATTAACCTTAAACAACGTAGTGAGCGTTGGGGCAGGTGTTGTTTTAACAGTGGAGTCTTTAGCTAGCATAGAGGTTGACCAAAGCGTCACTGCTAGACTCGGCAGCGACATAACAATAGTTGGGGCAGGCACCCCAGGTATTCAGTATTTAGCTGTGTTTGAAACTGATCCACAAGAGAGCTTGTTAGATATATTTTGGGAAACATCAACATCTGGATTAATTTCAGACTTAAACAATGCTATAATAAACGAATCTTCAGGCGGTGCTGATTTAGTAGGTTTTAATGCAACTCCGTTTACTGAAGCAATAGCTATAGGAGCTAATATTTCATCAAGTCAAATTCAGATTGTTGACAATTTTGGTTCACCAATAGTTTTTGGACCTGACGATGAAACGCTGGAATTGATTTCTCAAACCGATGAGTATGGAGCAGTGAATTATTTTACACTAACTCAAGTTGGCATAACTAATAGTTACAATATAACAGTTAACACTGCATATTTTGATAATGTTTTTTATGGAAATGATGAGGGTTTAAGAAACTTTTCACTAAGACTTAGGTGTGAAATAAATGGATTGGAATCATTTTTTGAAATTAATCTTGAATTAGGAAATATAAGTCCAGTTATTCAACAACCACCTAGTGATGGCACAGAGTACTCAAAACAAACATCAGACCCAAATACAACTATTTTTCAATTTCAAGCTAAAAACGGTAGTGCAAATAATGCTGTTGTATTTTCTAACTTGTCTAATAAATTAAACGCTGGTAATGTAAGAATATTGTCTGTAACTAATTCTAGTAATGTAGACGTTACTAATGAGGGCTATTTTGATTTAACAAATCCAGCTCCAGAAACTAATGGGTTGAGTTATTTCTTTATGGATTTTGTAAACTCAGGTGGAATTAACACTCCTATAGATAGATACGATATAACAATAAGGGTTGCAGATGCTGGAGGAGAAAACGACTCAGTAGATAGAACCTTCGTAGTTGACTATGGTGTTAAGGTAGAAAATGTAGTAACTTATAAAAAACTCTCCCAAGCCTATAATCCAGGCTCAGATCCCTATCTACCAATGTATGGGCCGGCACTTACTGAAGGAATTAACCAATATTTTACAGTTTTTGAGGTAACGCAAGGACCTCTACTTGCTCAAGGTTTTTACTTGTATAATGGACCTTGGGACAGGAGCGGAATAGTGAGTCAATCAGAATTTGACAATCTAAATTTCACTTATTCTAATCAACCTAATACCGCAAATACCAACGAAGTCCCAGTAGCATACCCTGGACCTCAAGTTGGCTACATGGTAGACGGTGGTGAAAACGGAGGCGTTGGAACGAGTGGTGGAGGTATTATAAGAAATGGAAATAATATGACAATTTTAGGAGCAATTGGAGCAACCGCTAATCTTGCTTTTCCAAACACAGGAGGTAGATTAATAAGAGCAACCACTTCAGCTCTTGCGATTGAACTTTGGAAGGAAAAGTGTGTATACTGCGTAGATATAGGCGATACATCAGGTAGTTCAGGTATATACGTACAAAATCAAGGAGGCAATGTTTACTTCTTTGATGTAGCTAGTTTTAACATTAACCAAGATGAGGTAGATCAGTTTAACTGGCAGGTTGTGTTGTAATTTAAAATAAAAATAAGTGATAATTAACTATGGGAGCAGTAATAGAAGTTAAGTATTTTAACTCTTTTGTATTAAAGAAGACAACATCCAGCCTTGAGCCTATTTGGAATGGATCACTTGGCGTGCCTGAAGCATTAGGAGGTTACAAGGTTGTTAGTGATGTTCTTGAACCTCAAAACTGGGCTATAGAAGAAGCTAGAATTAGAGGTGGATACAACAACACGTCTGTTGACTTTGGCGCTAAAGCTTACTTAGTTGAAGAAGACGAATCTGCTTCTTTTAGAATAAACTCCTTGATATACTCAGGTATATTTAATTCTAGAACCGGTATTAATAACTCTAATGTGTTTTCAGTAGCCGAAGACATAACGAAAAGTGCTGATCCATCTAATGGATCTATACAAAAATTATACGCAGAGGATTCAAATCTTGTTGTTTTTCAAGAAAGCAAGGTTAGTAGAGCTTTAATAGATAAAGACGCTATATACTCTGCTGAAGGTGGTGGTTCTATAACTTCTAGTAATTTAGTTATAGGTGTTATACAGCCTTATACAGGAGAATGGGGCATAAGTAAAAACCCAGAAAGTTTTGCTGTTTATGGTTACCAGAAATATTTTTCAGATAAAAACAATAATGTAATATTAAGACTAAGTAGAGATGGTATAACTGAAGTATCAAACTATGGAATGATTGACTTCTTTAGAGACACTTTAACTTCTATAGACAGTAACAACACTGATGGGTACGTTATGGGTGGTTATGACGTTCACAACTCTCAATACGTTGTTTCAACGCAAGAAAACCCTGTAGCATTTCCAAATTCAACGTCATTTAATACATTGTCTTTCGATGAAAGGGTTAAGGGTTGGGTAAGTTTCTTTACTTATAAACCAGAACAAATATTTAGTTTAAGGAATATTTTTTATTCTGCTAAGTCAACTAGCTTTAATTTGTCAGGTACAAATACCGCATCTACGACTAATAGCACCTCATTTAGTGTTTCTCAGGTTACAGAAAACATACCAATAGGATCTGTAGTTACTGGAACTGGAATACCACTGTCTGCATCAGGCGTTAGAGTTGTTAGTTACACTTCAACTTCGCCTACAACAGGGGATGTTGTTATTGACTCGAGGGCTACATTAGCAGTTGGAGCAGTTCTTAGCTTTTCAGGTTCAAAATCTGGGCTTTGGAAACATTATAGCTCCTCTGTTGATAGGGGTAACTTTTATGGTGTTAAATCGGCTAGTTCAATAAGTTTTGTTGTAAATCCACAAGCTTCAAATTCTAAGTCTTTTCAAGCTATTAACTACGAAGGTAGCAGTGGTTGGCAAATGAATAGCTTTGTTTCAGATAGAACAGGGCAAATGTTTTTAGGTAAATGGACAAATTCTTCTAGCTTTGCAACTTTCGACACTACTTCTGGAGTTAAAAGCTATTTTGAAGGAGAGTATGTAATTTCTGATTTAAACGTTTTAACCACAGTTGCTCAACCCTCTGCAACAACTTTAATAATAAGCCCAACTCAAGGTAGTATGTCTGTATTTTTAATACCTGTAGGTGGATTAGTTACAGGTGTTGGTGTGCCTGATAACACTTTAGTTGTTAGTTTTGATTCAACTACAAACACACTCACCGTTAGCCAAAACGTGGTTGTTCCAGCTTATTCTACTTTGAATATATCTATGTCTGTACCTAGAAGCGATTATCTTACAGTATATGGAACCAACACTCCTTCTTTAGATAGATATCAATCAGGTTTTGATTTAAAAGAAAATAAATATGTTGCAAACTTAATAAACGAATCTACTTCATCGGAGAGAGAGGTTAGTTTTGGTCAGAACATAAGCGGCATAAAAGGGTTCTATGCTGATGTTACTTTTACAACAGATGAAACAACAGATCCTGGGCGCGAAAAGCAATTGTTCTCTGTGGGTACAACTTATATTTTTAATAACGGATATTAAATGAATAAATTAACTAACTATACTAAAAAACTAGAAACATTACAAAACGTGTTAATAGCTAACAGTGATGATAGTTGTATATATGGAGATGGTAAAAACTTAGTTGACAACGATCTTTTTAAAATAGAAAACAATTTCTCAGATCAACTTTACATGCGTAAACTAACTATGCCAGAAGACTGTGTTATTGTTAGCGCTATGCATCATACAGAGCATTTTTGGTTTTTGATGAAAGGTAGAATAGTAGTTACAACAAACGGAGAAGAAGTAGAGCACGTAGCTCCTTGTTATGAAAAATCAATAAAAGGTGCTAAAAGACTTATAAGATCTTTAGAAGACTCTGTTTTTATAAACGTACACAAAAACCCTACTAACACAAAAGATATGAAACAAGTAGAAGAATCATTATATTCTATCACTATAGAGGAGTATATTAAAAAAGAAAAATTATGGCAGGAATAGTAGCAGCAGCAATAATTGGAGGTGTTGGAGCAATAGCTGGAGGTATCATTGGCGGAAACGCAGCTAGAAAAGAAAGAAGAAGAGCTGAAAGAGAGAAAACTAGACTGCTAGCTAAGATGTCTAAGCTAGAAGCTAATAGACAAGATATAATAAACCCTTATGAAGGCGTTGAAAGTCTTTCAAGCATGATAAGTAATCCTATGGCTCAACTATCTGTGGCAACAAAGGCGGCTGAAATAGAAATAGAAGAAGCTGATATATCCTTAGCTAACACATTGGATACTTTAAGAGCGACTGGCGCGAGTGCTGGTGGAGCTACCGCTTTAGCTCAACAAGCTTTAATATCTAAAAGAGGCGTTGCAGCAAGTATAGAAGCTCAAGAAAAAGCAAACGAAGACAAAAGAGCAGCTGGAGAACAACGTGTTCAAAATATGAAAATGAGTGAAGAACAAAGATTACAAAATGCTGACGTCGCTGGTAGATCATTTGTATATGGTGAAACAGAGAAAAGAGAAATGGGTCAATTAAATAGAGTTGCTGGTCAATTAGGAATGGCTGAATCAGTTAGAGCAAAGTCGTTAGCTGATGAAACTAGCGCAACGCTTGGTATGATTAGTGGAGTTACTAACGCTGTTGGAGGAGCTGCTTCAGGCGGTGCATTTGGTTAATATAAAAAAAACATGGAAAACAAAAACTTACTTCAAAACCTTTACTTAAAGCAGTTCAATCAAAGCAATGCTATTGCTTACAGTGAAGAGTTTGTTTCAAGCACTAGTGATTATAATTTTCAATTACTAGACAACGCTTATAGAAACACAGGTAAAATATATGCTAAAATAAAAATAGCCATTGAAACTAATAAGTGCACATCAGAACATTGTGCACTAGAACTGGCTCAACTAAAGCAGCTGGAACAAGCTCCTAAAGTATCTTTAGATTTTTTATCTTCAATTGTTAGTGAACTTAGCACTACTGAAGAGCCTACTTTTGATTTAAACAATAATTATAAATACACAGCCGCTAATAGCTTAATGAGCGGTAGGCCTGGTTTTTCTAAAACCGACGGCTATAATGCTTATTTAGATTTATTGCCTGATGGTTCTCAACAAATAACATTTATGGGACCTGCTTTTGAAAACCCTTTAGTTATCAACAACTCTTCACTAGCCGCAATACTTAAAGCTAATACGTCGCTAGTTGCTTCAACACCTGATATAAACAAAGACATGCTAAGGCTGTTAACTGAAATAGGTTTATTTTCACCTGACATGGTTGGAGAAGATGGAGAACTATCAGCAACAGCTAAAATTAGCGAAGAATATGTGATGATGAATCCAGATGGTTCATTTGACTACGAGATTGTAGATATAGGAAATGGCAAAGGTAGAAACGTGCTTAAGTACGACTTGAACAAAATAGAAAAAAAAGTTACTCCATTCATAAACGCTGAGGTTGCTGGTTTAATGGACTCTGAGCAAGAAGCCATTGCTGCTTGGAACGTTTATATATCTAAAGACACAAGTGTTGAAGAGGACGCTCAGATGGCTCAAGACGCTAACGCTGGAGCATCAAGCTGGAGCTACGAAGAAGATCTACCATTACAACAAGACAAAAAAGTTTTATTTGAATCAAAATACAAAGAATACTTTATGAATAATTATCTATTGAAATTTGCTAGTAACCAAACCCCAACGGTTAAGGAAGACGCAGCAGTGTTTGATTTAGCGGAAGCTAAAAAAGCAAAGGCTCAGAAATTTTTAGATGATAACGACTTAAATTAAATTAAATGAACGAATTACAAGCATACGTAGACTCACTACCTTCCATGTTACTTGAAGAGGAAAAAAAGAAACTTGTTAAGCAGTGGAAAATAGATAATAATTGGGGCGAAAAAAAGCCTGAACCTGTTGGCGCTGGAACTGTTCTTAAAGCTGAAGAGGTTGAGGTTGAGCTACCTTCTGAAAAATTAATAGAAGATATTAAAGTTGTTGAATCAGTAAAGACAGAGGGCGATGCAGCGGGTGCAGGTGTGGAGCCAATAGAAGCAGCAGCACCAGTAGATCCTACGGAATTAGCGTTGGAAGATGGTTCTTTGGAATCATCAAAAAATAAAAAAGAAAATCCTTACAAGTTATTTGCTACAGACGAAGAACTTGACAAGCAGAGAGAAATAGCTACTATGTCTTTTGGTGAAAAACTTTTAGTTGATTTTAAAAAAGGAAGTACAACTTTAGGTGAAATGATAGCTTCTGTTCCGGAAACTATATATGATATATTTTCTTTACCTCAAAACTTGTTAGCTAGTGCCACAGGTTTAGATATAGAGGCTAGCGCTGAAAAGTTTAAAGAAAAAACTGGATTAGAAAACCCTGTACTAGAGTTTTATGAAGCAGAAAGTGCTAAACTTCAAGAATCACAAGATGTATATAATAAAGCTAATTACGATCACCAAGGTATTTACAAAAACTTCGAAGAAGGTAACTATGCAGATGGCTTTAAACAACTAGCTAGCGGTTTAGCTGAAAGTGCACCAGTTAGTATGTCTATGATGATTGGGGGAGCTGCTGTTGGCACGGGTAAATTAGCTGCTGGTAGTACAATAGCTTTTGCTGGACCAGAAATAAAAGAGCAAAGAGAAAAAAACGTAGGTCAGTCTGAAGCAGAAAACATTATAAAAGGTCTAGGCTTAGCAGGTGCTGAAAGCGTTTTTAGCTCTATAGGCACTGGAACTATAGGTAAGGTATATAAGGATATATTAATAAAAGAAGGTAAAGAAGAAGGTGTAAAGGTTTTTAGACAAGGACTTGTAGATATGTACAGATCTGCTTTAACTAAGTTTGGAGCTCCAGCTTCTATGGTTGGTGAGGGTGTTGAAGAGGTTGCTACTACTATTACCCAAAACATGATAAATGGAGTCGATCCGTTTGAAAATGTAGCTGATTCTTTTATACAAGGAGTTGGTGGTGGTTTTGCTTATGGAGCTCCAATTAACTCTGCTCAAGCAGTCAAAGCTGTTAAGTCTGGTATTACAAACTTAAATATAAACAAAGAGTTAAAAATATCTGATTCTAATAACGTTATAGAAGCTTTTAACCCAGAGACACCAACATCTGAAGCTGAAGTTGAAATATCACAAATTCCTGGATCACTAAACGCTATAGACGCTAAAGCAGATAAGCAAGTTGAAATTGGTGATATAACTATAGATCAAGCTAACGGTGTTAAATTAAGAGCTAGAGAAGTTCAAGGATCTGTTAATAGACTAAAACCTTTAGGTATAAGCGCAGAGAATCAACCAGCTATAGTTGATTTAATGATAGAGCAAAAGAAACTAAAAAATACTATAAAGCAGGTAGATAATTCTAGTTTAACAAAAGCAGAGTCAGAAAGACTAACTGAAATAGATAAAGAATTAAGTGATATAGTTGTAGCGGATAAAACCGCTAAAGTAGAAAAAGGAGCTAAAGCTGTAGCTGAACAGATTGGAACTGGCTTTGAGACTTTTGAAAACGAAGCTGACGTAGCTTCTGCTATAGAAACTTTAAAAGAGCAGGGTGGAAATATTGATACTAAAAGCTCTGAAGACTACGGTACATTTGTAGTAATGCCTGATGGCAAAAGAATTATAATTCTAAACAAAGAATCTGCAGCTCAAGACAATGTTATGACAACCGCTCAACACGAGGTTGGTCATGCTGTTTTGTTTGAAACTGTTAAAAATAAACCTGAAGCTGCGATAGCTTTAGGTACATCTCTTTTAGAAGAATTAAAAAATAGTAAAGACATAACATTCACTAGTTCTAAGTTTTTAGATAGATTTAATCAGTATGTTGAAGACGCTGATATATCTAAAGCAGATACTATGGAAGAGGTTTTAACTCTTGCTAGTGAAGGATTAGAAAGTGGTGATATTGTTTTTAACGAAAAAGCTACAACTAAAATAGGTGACTTTATACGTAGAGCTTTAAGCGCGATGGGTTTAAATGTTAAGTTTAAAACTGGAAAAGATGTATTAAACTTCGTTAGAGATTATAATAGAAGTATACAAAAAGGTAAAGGTCTTTCTAAAGGTCTTGAAAAAGCAGCTGTCGAGGGTGCTAAAGTAGACATAAAAGCTCCAACTGATATAGAGGCTGAGATTACAGAAGTAGTAACTAAAGAAAGTAAAAAAGATACAGGCGTTATAGCATCTACTAAAGTACAAGAAATATACGACACACAGGGTGAAGCTGGAGCTTTTGATATTATAGAACAATTTAAGCCTATAGTAAGTAGAATAGTAGAAAAAAGAAGTGAAGCACCTAACTTTGATCGTCAACTTTTAACAGACGAAATTGAAACAGGTAAGCGTGGAATATTTGATTTAATAAAAGAATACAAGCCAGAATCAGGTGTGCCACTAGCCGCTTATATAAATAAGTTTTTACCAGCTAGAGCTATTGAAGCTTCTCAAAGAGTCTTAGGTGAAACATTTACTGAGGACGTTACAGAAGCTAAAGGCATTATGGCGGAAGAAGTAACAACTGAAGTTACTGCTAAACCTGTTACTAGAAAAATAAAACCAAGCTCGTTTATTTCTAGCGAAGCTGTAACTAAGATTAAAGAGCAAGTACAAGAGAAGATTAAAGGCATCGATCCTAAAAATCTAACATTTAAAAAACTTGGTGACTTAGCTCCTGAGATTATTGCAGCTGAAATTGGTATACCAGTTAAAAAACTTACAGTAGCTACAGCTAACTTATCAAAAGGTGATGCTACAGCTATCCAGCAATTTGTCAATAAGAACGCAGATAAACTATTAAAGATATTACCTGAAGGGGCGGTGGTAGAAGCTGCAACAGACAAGCTCTTAGGCACATCTACTGGCGTGCCAAAAGGATTACTTAATGCTTTTTATACTAAACAAGCTAGATTAGGTAAAGGAGCTGGACTTGCTCCGTTTAAATTAAACAAAGGAATTAGTAAAGCTGATTTCTTAGAAACATTTGGTATTGTTGAAGGTAAGAAAGCTGAAGGTTTTGATGCTAGATCACCGCAAGCTCAAGCTTTAAAAGGTATTGCTAGCTTATACGGTAAATTAGTCACAAATGAAATTGTAAGATCTGACACAGATATAAGCTTAGAAGTTAAGCAAGATGTCGCCGCTGGCAAGAGTAAATCTATGGCTAGCAAGCGTATAACCACGGAAACTGAAATGTCTCCTAAGTTAGAAAACTTGTTTAAAGAAATATCTCAAGCTAAAAACATTAACCAAGCCTTAGGTATAATGAAAGTTGGTGGCGTTAGCATTAATGACTCTAACAGAGTTGAAAAACAAAAAAGCTTCCAAGACGCTATAGAGAAATTCAAGCTTGATTTAAACACTTTTCTAGCAGGTTCTTTCGCTTCATCTGGAGCGGTTAGATCAAGATCTAGCAACGGAGACGTATACTATGATTTATCTAATGGAGAAAAAATCCTAGGAACTCGCGTAGAAACTGATAGCGGTGAGCAGAAGCTAAATAAAGACGGTAAAAAAATGTTTAATCAGCCAACTTTGGAGGCTATAAACAAAAAATTTGGTCAAGGGGTTACTTTAGTTGCATCAAGAGGTAGATTATACTACGGCGCAACAGATCCTGCTTATATAAAAGCTAAACTAGCAGCAGAAAAAAACACTAGAGATAGTAAGTTTAAAGCTGTTAAAAACGGATTACCTCCAGGTATAGACACTAAAATAACTAAGGAGTGGCTAAATAAAAGAGCTGCTCAGTCTGAAATTAACATGAATGTATTAGACGCAGTTGTTACTCAGTTATCTAACGCTGTAGCTGATGGTATGCCAATGGAGATAGCTGCTACTATAATAACGCAAGGATATCAAGCGACTAGTGGTTTAATAAAAATAGCAGCTCCATTTAGATATGTTTCTAATAATTTTCTTTACGCTTTAAATGGAAAGAAAAGTGATAAAACTGGCAAGAAGTATAGAGAGGAGCATAATCCTCCCGCTTCTGTAGTAGGCGCAAGCGTCATATTAGCCATAAAAAACAACGCGGCAAAGCCTGCTATGGACGCTATTAGAAAAAACTACTACCAAACACAGCTTTCAAAATCAGACGACACTAAAATAGATCAAGCTAAGCTAGCTTCAACAACCGTTGATGGTCAAACTATATTTGACAATCCAATATCTAGGCTAGCTGCGGCTGGAATAGATCTTCAAACTTTAGTAAATCCTTTAACAGGTAAAACTATAGCTGAAGAAAGCGGATTTGGTATCGATCCAAAAGTATACAATAAGTATAATGCTAATGAAAAGGTACAGGCTTCTAGTATTCAAAACGAAGCTATATTAGAGGGTTTAAAAAATCCAGACTTAGATGTTGCGAGTGAAATAAAAGCATCTCTACCTTTGGTACCAGGAAAGTCAATGGCTTCAAAACGTGATAGCGATTTAATTCCTGACGCTATAAAATACGACAGACCTATAACTGTACAAACAGCTATAAACGCTTTAGAAAAAACTGATAAAGCTTTAGCAAACGGTAGAAAACTAGATCAACCTATTAAGAAAATTAGAGTGTTTGATTTTGACGACACATTGGCTAAATCAAAAAGCATGGTTATTGTTAACATGCCTGATGGTTCTACTACTCAAATAAACGCTACGCAGTTTGCTCAGCAAGCTTCAGATCTTGAATCTAAAGGTGCTGAATTTGACTTCTCTGAATTTAGCAAAGTAGTTGAAGGTAAAAAAGGGCCTTTGTTTGAGGTAGCTAAAAAAATAGCAGATGTTAGAGGAACTGAAGACGTGTTTATACTTACAGCGAGACCTCAAAACGCTGATGGACCTATCCAGGCTTTTATGAAAGCTAACGGCATTGATATACCTTTGAAAAACATAACAGGTTTAGGCGACGGTACTGCTGAAGCTAAAGCGGGTTGGATTATGGGTAAAGCAGCTGAAGGGTATAACGATTTTTACTTTGCAGATGATGCTGTTAAAAATGTTAAAGCAGTTAAAGATGTGCTTAGTCAAATCGATGTTAAGTCTAAAGTTCAATTAGCAAAAGCTAGTAAAAGACAAACCTTTGATACTATCGTAAATGATATGATCGAGGATTCATCTGGTATTGAAACTTATAAAAACTACTCTGCAGCTAGAGCTAAAACAGTTGGCGCTAACAAAGGTAAGTTTAATTTCTTTATTCCACCTTCTGCTGAAGATTTTACAGGGTTATTATATAAGATGCTAGGTAAAGGTAAAAAAGGTGATGCTCAAATGGCGTTTCTAAAAGCTAACTTATTGGATCCTTATGATAGAGCCGAGTCAGCTGTAACGCAAGCTAAGATATCTGCAGCAAATGATTTTAAAGCTTTAAAGACAGAACTAAAAAGCTTACCTACGAGCTTAAGCGTACCAACAGGTATCGGAGGATTTACATATTCTCACGCCGTACGAACAGCTATATGGACAGCTCAAGGTATGGAGATTCCAGGTTTGTCTAAAAGAGATATTCAAGAATTAAATGACTTTGTACAGAACGATCCTGAGCTTAGAGTATTTGCCAATGAATTAATTAAGATACAAAAAGGTAAACCTTATCCAAAACC
>Ga0209602_1001868_pt1 | contig 17952 bp, 17 predicted proteins | sample COGITO_mtgs_1205_3_FD_184810 | JGI IMG/M metagenome (GOLD analysis project Ga0209602, IMG submission 184810) | Pelagic marine microbial communities from North Sea - COGITO_mtgs_120524 (SPAdes) (version 2) | ecosystem: Environmental > Aquatic > Marine > Epipelagic ...
TAGCTTGTCAGTTTGTTTTTCCGACCCATTTAATTACAAAGAAAGGCTGCTACAAGATTTAAGAGCAAATTATAAATTGACCATTCAGGAAAATGTCAAACTTTATACGATCACCAATCCGAAAACAGACCACCCCCCCTTTATTTCGAGTATAACTGGTATACTTATGAAACAATTTACTGAAAAACGCCTACAATTTGTCACCACAGCCTAAATTAAAAATACAATCTATTGTTACTGCCAAAGAAGTGGCAAGGGTAATCAAAGCCGACAAATACGGTTTTATAGGCACCTTTTTCGGGTGGATCATATTGAGAGTTTTAAAAATTTCTTCCATTAATTCCATTTACAAAAAGAATAGCCATCTCGAGGGATTAGATTTTATGAATGGTATATTGAGGTCATTCAATATACATTTCGAAATTCCCGAGGAAGACATGAAAAGACTTCCAAAAGACGGGGCTTATATTACGATCTCTAATCATCCGCTTGGCGGAATTGACGGTATTTTATTGCTAAAACTGATGATAGAGCAAAGGGGTGATTTTAAAATTATTGCTAATTTTTTATTACATCGCATCGCCCCTTTAGAATCATATATAATGCCTGTAAATCCCTTCGAAGATAGAAAGGACGATAAGTCTAGCGTTATTGGATTCAAACGTGCTTTGCAACATTTAAAAGACGGACATCCTATTGGAATTTTTCCGGCAGGCGAAGTGTCAACCTATAAAGACGGGAAATTAATTGTTGATAAACCTTGGGAAATAGCCGTAATGAAACTTGCAAAAAAAGCCGGAGTACCTATAGTACCTATATATTTTCACGCTAAAAATAGCCGTCTTTTTTATTGGCTTTCTAGAATAAGCAGTACGCTCAGAACTGCGAAATTACCTTCGGAATTATTTACTCAAAAAAGACGAATTATTAAAGTTCGCGTAGGAAAACCCATTTCGGTATCTGATCAAGCGCAGCATGCCAGTTTGGAGGAGTTTACAGATTTTGTTAGAGGTAAGACTTATATTTTATCAAAAGCTTTTAATGATAAAGAAAAAATCATTTCACAAATATCATCAACGCTTAGGAATCCTATTCATAAAAACCCTAAAGCTATTGCGGGAGCAGTAGATCAAGATGAAATGATTAAAGAGGTTAACGCATTGAGGATGACCGACAGTCGTTTGTTGAAAAGCAAAAGCTACGAAGTGTATCTGGCACAAACCGATCAGATTCCAAATATTTTAAGAGAAATCGGAAGACTCAGAGAAATTACGTTTCGTGCAATTGGCGAGGGGACTAACAAGGCTATTGATTTGGATGAATTTGATCAATATTATCACCATTTGTTTTTGTGGGATGAAGAGCATCAGTTATTGGCTGGCGCATATCGCATGGGATTAGGTCGGCACATTTATCAGGAGCGTGGGATTGAAGGGTTTTATCTTCACAGCTTATTCCGGTTTGAGCCTGAAATCCACGATTTATTATCAAAATCTATAGAGATGGGTAGGGCCTTTATCATCAAGGCATATCAGCAAAAACCAATGCCATTATTTTTGTTATGGAAAGGTATTGTTCATACCACTTTGAGGCATCCAGATCATCAGTTTCTTATTGGAGGTGTTAGCATCTCCAACCAATTTTCAAATTTTTCAAAATCATTAATGATCGAATTTATGAGATCACACTACTACGATCCTTATTTGGCACAATTTGTCCGACCCAAAAAAGAATTCAAAGTGAAACTCAAAGATGCCGATAAAGAATTTATTTTTGATGCCACAGAAGCCGATTTGAATAAATTTGACAAAATTATTGATGAAGTAGAACCTGGAAATTTAAGACTCCCTGTTTTATTAAAAAAATACATCAAACAAAATGCGCGTTTGTTGGCTTTCAATGTTGACCCACGCTTTAACAATGCTGTTGATGGCCTGATGTACATTAAAATTTCTGATTTACCTGAGAGCACTGTTCGGCCAGTAATGGAAGAATTTCAAGCTGAATTAGAGCGGAAGCATTCTGTATCTCATGATTAATCAATATAGTAAACTACTATCACTTTCTAAATGCGGATTCGTATAGTTCAATCCACTGTTGCGGGGTCATTTTCGAAGCCAATTGACCAATCAAATCAAAAGGAATATCGTCCAAATATTTGAACCGTACACAGGATTTTCCCATATCCAATTTTCGTTTGCAGTGATTTGGATATTCCGATACAAACCATTCTAAAGTAGCCTTGTCGGCATACATGCCCATATGATATAGTGCAATAAAATTTTTCTGCGACGCCAAACTCATAAAAGGTAAAGGCAAATCTGGCGTGCAATGATAACCTGAAGGATAGATACTATGCGGCACAACAAAACCAATCATACCATAGCTCATCACCTCCTCAAATCCGTTAGGCATATTTTCAAGAATAACAGATCTTACTTTAGAAATAGCAGACTTGCGATCTTCAGGTAATTGTTCAATATAAGCTTTTGGAGATTCTGCCTTGGACTGCATGATTATTGGTTTAAAGGGCTCATAATTACGTAAAAATAGCCTTTATTTTAAAAAGAAGTACTTGTGCCAATTTCTGATGACTCTCAAAAGTCCATCCAGCGATATGTGGCGATAAGATTACACGATCAGATTGAGTTAAATACGAAAAAGCCTCTGGAAAATTGTTATTTTGAAAAAGGGTTTCAAAACTAGATTTTTCAAAATCTAAAACATCTAAAGCCGCCCCTTTAATTTGACCCTTTTTCAAAGCTTCAACCAAATCTTCCGTAACCACCGCTTTACCACGTGCAGTATTAATCAACCAAAAGGGTTTTGAAAATTGATTTATGAAGGCAGAATTTACCATACCAATAGTTTTCTCGGTTTCGGGAGTATGTAGACTTAAAATGTCTGTTCTATTTTGCAAATCCTTCAAGCTAACTTGTCGTGCATTAGTGTCTTCGATATGATCAAGAATATCGTAAAAAATGACCTCAACATTCAAACCGCTAAGCACAGAGGCAAAGGCTTTGCCCATATTTCCATATCCTATAATTCCAACCGTTTTACCTGAAATTTCGTTGCCACGATTCTGTTCGCGTAACCAGATACCTGACTTCACTTGTTGATTGGCTCTTGGGATATGATTGGTTAGTGACAACAACATTCCTAAAGCGTGTTCGGCCACAGCAGTAGCATTACCCTCAGGGGCTGAAAACAAATGAATTCCTTGAACTCTGGCTTGATCAAGATCAATATTTTCCATACCAGCACCCACCCTTGCAATGAATTTTAAACGTTTTGCTTTTTTAAGAAAAGAGGTGTCTATCGGGAACCTACTGCGAACGACAAGACCGTCGAAAAGGTGAATAACTTTTTCAATTTGGTTTTTTGAATCAGTAAAATTCTCCACGTTCTCCCAACCAAGATCACGCAAACCCTGGATTAGTGTTGGGTGATTATTATCTATGTGAAGAATTTTCATTAGAAATTGAGAATCAATTTGGCGATCATAAAAAACAAGAAGATGCCAAAAATATCATTACTCGTTGTAATAAACGGTCCCGTGGCTATGGCCGGATCAATTCCTCGACGGTGCAATAAAATTGGAACAAATGTACCAATCAAAGCGGCTACAATGATGACGCAAACCATAGATACAGCAACAGTCAAACTAAAGAGAAACTCAAAGTCGAGAATGGCGCCAAAAATAATGACTAGTGTTCCGAGCGCAAATCCGTTGATCAAACTCAGACCAACTTCTTTCAACAATCGATTGACCAGGCTTCCCTTAACAACATCGTTGGCCAAACCCTGAACAATAATTGCACTTGACTGAACGCCAACATTTCCCGCCATCGCCGCCACTAGGGGTGTGAAGAAAAACAAACTTTTAATATTAGGCAATAACATGACTTCTTCAAAATCCTGTAAAATGATAACACTAGCCAATCCGCCAAATAGTCCTAAAATGAGCCACGGTAAACGTGCCTTGACCAATTCTAAAATGCTGTCATCAGCCTCTACTTCTTGAGTGATACCTGCAGCTAATTGGTAATCTTTTTCAGCTTCTTCTTTAATGACATCAACAATATCGTCAATTGTAATACGGCCAAGAAGTCGTTTTTCATTATCAACAACAGGTATAGCTTCAAGATCATATTTTTGCATCAATCTGGAAACTTCCTCAATAGAATCAGACACTTCGACAAAATCGACTTTTGGAATAAATATAGACTTAATCTCATCTTTTGCCTTAGCTACTAAGAGGTCTTTTAAAGACAAACGACCAATTAATTTTTCAGCATCATCAACAACATAAATAGAATGAACTCTAGTTACGAACTCAGCTTGAGACCGCATTTCTTTCACACATCTGGTCACCGTCCAGTTTTCATTGACCTTAACCAACTCTTTGGCCATCAGGGAACCTGCCGAGTCCTCATCATAATTCAACAGTTCTTGAATATCGGCTTTATGTTCTGGGTCCTCTATTTTAGAAATGACATTCCGTTGTCGTTCAAGAGACAATTCAGCAATGATGTCAGCAGCGTCATCAGTATCGAGTTCAGCGATTTCCTCAGCGATTTCTTGAGCGGAAAAGTTTTCAAGAATTTTTTCTCGATCGTCGTCATCAAGCTCCATGAGCACCTCCGCCGTGGTGTCACTATCCAAAAGTTTTATAATATATGTTGCCTGATCTAAACTCAATTCACCCAATACTTCAGCAATATCAGCATGATGTATCTCATTAAAATAGACATGTAAAGCAGCGTCATCACCCGACTCAATTAGGTTGATAACCTCCTCAAGGAGTTCTTTAGAAAACTGAAATCTGATGTATTCTTCCCTTGACATTATCAAGTCGGATTTAAATGTCGCTTTGCAGCAGCAAAGTTAGTGCGATAAACTCTTCTACGGACAACTGTTCGGGCCGTTTTTCAAAGATAATATCTTCTTTCAATTTGTCACTCATTTGAAAGGTTTTTAAACTGTTTCGCAGTGTTTTTCGGCGTTGCTGGAAGGCTGTTTTTACAACTTTAAAAAACAGTATCTCATCACATTTGAGTGAAAAATTGACCTTGCGTTTAAGATAAATGACCCCAGATTCAACTCTAGGCGGGGGATTAAAAACGTGCGGTGGCACTGTAAAGGCATATTGGCATTCATAGAACGCTTGGGTCAAAACAGACAAAATTCCATAGACTTTACTCCCAGGCTGTGCACATATCCTTTCTGCAACTTCTTTTTGAAACATACCTGCCATTTCTGGAATCATATCTCTGTAGCTAAGCATTTTAAATACAATTTGAGTAGATATGTTGTAAGGATAATTACCTACCAATGTCAATGATTGATCTGGAAATAGCTCAGATAAATTTATTTTTAAGATATCCTTTTCAATAATTCGATCGCTGAGACCTAAATAATGTACTTTCAAATAGTCTACCGATTCTGTGTCAATTTCAACCAAATGCAGCTTTGATCCAAAATGATTTAAGTACTGTGTTAACACACCTGTTCCTGGCCCTATTTCTAAGATGATATCAGAGGATGTGTCCTTGACTAAATTGGCAATATTTTGAGCGACCGTCTGATCGGTTAAGAAATGTTGCCCAAGGTGCTTTTTTGCTCTTACACTCATTCGAATTCTTCTAAAACCTGTAATTCTGTTCGAAATCCGATCATGGCAGATCCAAATTTTGCTTCACCATCTTTTTGTAATTGTGGCGCATAATCTTTGTAATAGGATTCTAAATCATCCTTAGATTGGGCCCAATACTGAATGGCATAAGTGACGCCACCTTCTTCATGACCAATGACTCTCGATAAAGTTGCCTTATTAAACTTGTTGGTAGCCAAAACTTCTGGAATATGACTTTTTATCCATAGTAGCCAGTCAGACTCCACATGTCCTTCGATATGAATGGTTACGTTATATATATACATCATTGTTAATTTAAATCATCGCCTCTCAATTGCCTATATCGCCTTCTAGCTTCAACAAAAAAGATGCTTGACGGATAATCAAACACAAGCTTCTCAAAATACTGCATCGCATTTTCCTTATCATCAAAACTGCTAAGATAGATTTTGCCTAACTCATAACATGCTTCAGCCGCCAGCAAACCGTCAGGGTAATTTTGAAGAAGTTGTAGGTAGTTATTTCTTGCAAGTGCTGCTTGTTCGTTCTTGGCATACAGGCCTGCCTGAGTGAGTAATGTCTGGGCTATTATAGTTTCTGTTTTATGGTTTTTTAAAATAGAATCTAACAATACAATGGCCGCCATATCTTTTCCCTGAATCCTGAGCAAATCAGCTTTAGCATATTGTTTAAGAGCCAAATGCAAACTGTCTTCTTGAGTGTGATCAGAGATCAATAATTTTAAAGCTAAGGCATCATTTGCAATCCTTTGAGAGGTCGATGATTTTAATACTTTAAGTTGAGACGCTGCCCACTCAAAATCTCCCTTAAAAAAACTTGTTTGAGCGATTTTGAAACGTGCCTCTTGCGCTAAGGTGCTGTTTTTTAAATCGATTTGAACTTTGGAGTACTCCACTAGAGCTTCATTAAATCGTTCCATGACCACAAAAGCATCACCCCGCAAAAGCCGCATCTGAGCCAGTTCAAAAGGTTTAAATGAATGGGAAGTCATGAGTTCTTGAAGAAATTGCATCGCCTCACTTGGCTTGACTCGATAATCAATCAAAAAGTTTGCGTAGGACAAACCTAAAACAGCCAATCCAGTGCCTTGTTTATAAATTGAAAAAAGGTCATTATATTTTGCCTCTATGGTATCGTATGCATTCGGCTTGATCAATTTAACTTCAATTTCCAACCACCCAATTTCAGCTGTCAAACGCATATTATTCTCAACACTTTGAGAAATGAGGTAGGCATATATTTGTTTTGCTAGGTTTAACTGATCGTTTTCTTCACATAATTCAGCCAACTGAAATATCGGATTTAGAGAAACCTGTTGACGGGCATAGATGGCTTTTTCTTGAATGAAGGCAGCAGTAAAATCATTTTGCTGAATGAATAACCAACTTAAAAAGTCATTCCAAATGATGTCAGGTTTCTCTTGAAGCCTTTGAAGTAATATTTTTTTTAAGAGAAGATTGTTTTCATTTTCAGCATTGTCATCAACATATTTGGAGAAATCGCGCTTGGCATAGCTCACATACACAGGATTGATCAGTGTCAAGTCTAAATATTTCTGAAAAAAGAGATTCACCTCCCCCTTTTCACCATAAAATCTTGTCAGTTGAAGTAAAAAACTCGGCTGAGGTTGCATGACAATAGTTTGTTCTAATGCTTGAATGGCAAAATCTAAAAGCCCACGTTGCCTAAACCGATCGGCCACATAATTTGTATAGATTGGGTTTTCTTTTAATTTTTGTAGAGCCAGCTCATAGTTCTGTCGTTCCATTTCTCGATCTCCTTTCAAGGCATAATTATAACCCAATTCGACAAAAAACTGAGGATTTGGTTGAGCACTCGCTTTAATGAGTAATGCTTCTGCAAACTCATAATTTTCGAGCTGTTGATGAATGGTTATGATTTGGAAGAGATAACCGTTATTCGTTGGGTTCTCATGAAATAATTTTTCATAAATGGACAATGCCTTGCCGTACTCAGCTTGGTCAAAATAATTTTGGGCTAAATCTGCCTGTTGAGAAAAGACAGAAAAAGCTAACAAAAACACGCTAAGACCAAAGAGTCTTTTCATCGTATTAATAAAATAACCAAATTTGACACTAACATCAAAAAATGCTTTCTAATGACCAGTAAGAGCACTTTTATATAATTCAGAGGAAAGTACAACAAATTGCTGTGATTCTCCTTACTCAATTGACGCGAATCCTGTGTAAGCGACCAAGGACTCAGGTATCTTGATCCCTGTTTCGGTTTGATTGTTCTCAATTAAAGCTGCCAACACCCTTGGTAATGCCAATGAGCTACCGTTTAATGTATGTGCCAACTGGTTTTTACCGTCTTCATTTTTAAAACGCAGTTTCAATCTATTGGATTGAAAAGTTTCAAAATTGGATACTGAGCTAATTTCAAGCCATCTTTCTTGAGCGGCTGAATAAACTTCGAAATCATAAGTTAGGGCAGATGTAAACCCCATATCACCTCCACAAAGACGAAGTACACGGTATGGCAACTCTAACTTCTTTAAAATTGATTTAATATGTTCTACCATCTCTTCCAAAGCGGCATAAGAATTGTCAGGGTGCTCTACCCTAACAATTTCAACTTTATCAAATTGATGCAATCGGTTGAGGCCACGAACATGCGCGCCATAGCTTCCAGCTTCGCGTCTAAAACATGGTGTATAACCTGTTAAAGCTTGCGGTAAATCAGATGCCTCTAACAACACATCTCTAAATATATTCGTGATTGGAACTTCTGCAGTAGGAATCAAATACAGCTCATCTGCAGTTGCCTCATACATTTGTCCTTCTTTATCTGGCAGCTGCCCTGTTCCCATAGCAGAATCGGTATTGACCAAATGTGGCACTTGAACTTCTTGATAGCCTGCAGCTGTATTTTCATCTAAGAAAAAAGCAATTAAAGCACGTTGCAGTCTGGCACCTTTACCTTTATAAACTGGAAATCCAGCACCCGTAATTTTATTGCCCAGATCAAAATCAATTAGATTGAACTTATGTGCTAAATCCCAATGCGGCAGAGCATTATTTGGTAACACTGGAATATTACCAGCCTGAAAAACTTCTTCATTATCTTCAGCTGAAAATCCTTTTTTCACAGACCGATGTGGTATGTTCGGAATCGACAACAAAGTTTCACGCAATTCACTAGATATTTTAGTTAGGTGCTCACTCAATTCTTTAGTAAGTTCTTTAAATTCAGATGTTTTGGTTTTGAGATCATTGGCCTCTTGCTGTTTTCCCGTTTGAAACAACACACCAATTTCCTTTGACAAACGGTTTGATTCCGACAATAAATTATCCAATTGCGTTTGCGTTTTACGTCGTGTTTCGTCCAACAGAATCACCTTCTCCAAGTCATGATTGGCATCAAGGTTCCTTTTATCAAGTGCTAACTCGACTTCAGATTTATAATCTCTGATCTTACTAACTTCTAACATATTAAGACTTTAAATTCAAAATTAAACAATCTACCAATCAAATAAAGTGTTGGGCAACTTCTTTATGCAACTATTTCTTCAGCATTTTTAAAGCAGTTGTTTTATCATCTATTAGCTGCATGGCTAAGGCCTCTAAACTATCAAATTTGTGCTCATCTCTGAGACGCGCAATGCAATCAATTTCAATAGTTTGTCCGTACAAATCACGGTCAAAATCAAAAAAATGCACTTCAATATTGACTCCTTGCCCTGAAACCGTAGGATTATTGCCGATATTCATCATGCCATCATAATTAACACCAGAAAATAATGTTCTTATGGCATATACTCCATTTTTAGGAACCAATTTTAGGTGACTTTCTAACTGAATATTTGCTGTCGGAAATCCAATTTGGCGACCAATGGCTTTACCATGAACTACTGTGCCTTTCAAGTGGTAGTAGTAGCCTAAATACTGTGACGCTAAGGACACCTTTCCCGATTCGATGGCCTTTCTTATTTTTGACGAGCTAACAGTAATCAATTCAACATCCTGAGCATCAATTTGTTCTACCTCAAAATGATACTTAGACCCATAAGTTATTAGGTTATCGACATTTGCCTCTCGATTTTTGCCAAAATGGTGATCATAACCAACAACCAAATGCGCTACACGAAGTCCGTCTACTAATACATGTTTCACATAGTCAGAAGCAGATTGATTCGAAAATTCCTTCGTAAATGGTAGGACAATTAAATGATCCACACCGAAAGACTCGAGCAATTTTGACTTTTCTTCTAAAGTATTTAATAGTTTAATGTCATCATTAGAATTGAGAACCATTCTAGGATGCGGAAAAAAAGTTAACACAACTGACTGAAGCCCCTTTTTATGAGCAACGCTGACGAGATGTTTGATGATTTTTTGATGGCCGATATGAACACCGTCGAACGAGCCAATTGTCAAGACGGACTGTTTGTTTTTTAGAGCATCAAAAGAATCAGATGTAAGCATGGCTATTATGGTTAATTACCATTGAATTGATTCATAGCTGTTTGAACCCCTTGAAGCACAAAAGTCTCCAAAAGTCCTACACATTTTTTCATACGTTCCGGTATTTTTCCATACTCTTCTTCGGCCCATGAACCGAGTACAAAATCCACTTGCTGGTTAGGATTATAATTTGATCCTATTCCAAATCTAAGGCGGTTATAGTGAGCCGTATTTAGCTTTTCTTCAATGCTTTTCAGCCCATTATGACCTGCATGACTGCCTTTAGGACGTAAACGAATAGTGCCAAAAGGCAAATGCAAGTCGTCGGTTATAATGAGGAGGTGCTCTGGAATAATTTTTTGTGCTTTAATCCAATAAGCTACTGCATTACCGCTCAAATTCATATAGGTGTCTGGTTTTAGCAACATCAATAATCTGCCTTTGAGTCGCACTTGCGCCATAGTACCAAAACGTGCTGACTGAAACGTAGCACCATGTTTTTCCGCAATGGCATCGACAATATTGAATCCCACATTGTGCCTGGTGTTGTGATACTCCTCACCAATATTTCCAAGTCCAACAATGAGAAATTTTTTCATCTCGGGGTTTATAGTGGGTTGCTTTTTTTTATTGAAAAGATTAAACCATGCCATGGTGCAAAATTAAAAAAGCATTCCGAATAAGAATGCTTTTCTAAAATCCTTAAATGAAAAATGAATTTATTCCGCTGAAGTTTCTTCAGGAGCATCTGATCCGCCATCTTCTCCGTCAGCATCTTCTTCTTCCTCATCATCGACACTTACTGATGCACGTGATCTTCTCACTAAACAAACAACAGTGTTTTCTGGATGTAAAAATGTATAGTTTTCAGAAAATAATTCTGTGATGTATAATTTATTTCCAATTTTTAGTTTAGAAATATCCGCTTCGATCAAATCAGGAAGGTTTCCTGGAAGGGCTTTGATTCTTAATTTACGCTTGTTACGCAATAACGTACCACCATTTCTAACACCAGGAGAATTACCAACAATTACGACTGGGATGTCCATTGTTACCATTTTATCATCAAACAATTGATAAAAGTCGATGTGTAAAATTTTGTCGGTTACTGGGTGAAATTGAATGTCTTGCAACACCGCTTTGAAAGCGCTGTTGTCGTCAAAGGCAATTACAACTGTATGCGCGTTAGGCGTATAAACCAGTTTTGAAAAAGCCAACTCAGGTGCTGAGAAATGTATGGGTTGGTCTCCTCCGTATAACACGCAAGGTACCGATCCAGCATTACGTAAGGCTTTAGTTGCTTTCTTGCCTACGCTTTCTCTTTTCGATCCATTGATTGTAATTGATTTCATAATTGTTTTTAAATTAAACTTACATGATGAACTTTGAACTGATCGACTCGTTATGATGCACGTTATACATAACGGCAGCAAACAAATCGGCACAGCTCAATACTTTAATTTTTTTACTTTTCTGACGTAAAGGAATAGAATCAGTTACGATCAGTTCTTCAAGTTTTGATTTTTCAATGCGGTCATAGGCATCACCAGACAGCACTGGATGCGTACAGATGGCTCTAACGCTCAATGCGCCGCGTTCCATCATCAGGTCTGCCGCTTTGGTGAGCGTACCGGCTGTATCAACCATATCGTCAACCAAAATCACATTTTTACCGGTTACTTCTCCAATCAGTTCCATATAAGTGACCTGATTGGCTTTTTCTCTTTGTTTGTAGCAGATCACCACATCGCTTTCAAGTGCTTTCGAATAAGCATAAGCACGCTTAGATCCTCCCATGTCAGGCGATGCTATGGTCAAATTATCCAGACCTAAATTTTGAACGTATGGCAAGAATATGGTTGATGCAAAGAGATGATCTACGGGCTTTTCAAAAAAACCTTGAATTTGATCAGCATGTAAATCCATTGTGATGATGCGTGTTGCACCTGCTGTTTCCAACATTTTTGCGACCAGTTTAGCCGCTATTGGCACTCGAGGCTTATCTTTACGATCTTGCCTTGCCCATCCGAAATAAGGCATCACGGCAGTGATATGGCGTGCAGAAGCACGCTTTGCAGCATCTATCATTAACAATAATTCCATCAAATTTCTTGGACCAGGATGGGTAGAGCCTATCAAAAAAACACGTGCACCACGAACAGATTCCTCAAAAGAGGTTTGGAATTCTCCATCGCTGTAAGTACTGGTATTAACCTGACCAAGAGGCGCTCCAAATGCAGCGGCAATTTCAGCAGCGAGCTCTGCACTTTGAGTACATGGAAATATTTTCACATCCTTCGCTTGGGCTGACATTTATTATAAATTAATCTAATCGTGAGTGTTAGCTTTTTTACTGAGGTGCAAATGTAATTAAATTATTAAATCTCCATAGAAATGAAACATGTAAATATATGGTATATGGGATTATTTTTTACATTTGCAGTCCTTGCTTGCTCAAGTGGCGGAATTGGTAGACGCGCTGGATTCAAAATCCAGTTCTTTCGGGAGTGTGGGTTCGATTCCCACCTTGAGTACATACAAAAACCTTAATCTATTTACAATCAAATAGTTAAGGTTTTTTTATTTGTATATTTGTACGGTTTTCGTACGGTAAATCACCCTAAGTCCCAACAAAAACGTCAAAAAATCCCAACCATCATTCTTAAATAAGACCCCCTTATTGAATATTAGACCGTTTTCCTTTTTGAAGGTTAGCTGTGAAATAGGTATATAACCTGACTATTGATTATAATCAATTTACTACATTAGTAATTACTTTAATCAATTTAAAAATGCAGAGTTACATTTTAATAATTTGTAGTGTAGTTATTGTTATAATTACTGTAAGGACTTTAAACAATATTAAGCGCAACAGAGAAAGAAAAATAAGGGAAGAACAAGAAGCTGATAGACAACGCAGGTTAGCTCCTTTAATTAAGCAAAAGCAAGCAGAGGATGAAGAATTATCAATTGAGAAAAATATAAAATGCGATGATGGTATAACAAGATCTTACAAGGGTTTTAACTGTGCAAGAGGGTAACAATATTTTCGATGACGAAGTCAATTTTGACAGTGCCAATAGCATTCGATTACCTGATTATTATAGGGTGGATGCTTCAGGTATATATAAAATAAAACTAAACGCTATCCGACGCTTAGAGATTGGCGCTTCTGTGTGGAATATATTTAATACATCAAATGTGATCAACCACTACTATCGTGCACAATCTGATAATACAGTCAATAAATTTACTAGAAAATCGTTAGGCCTTACCACTAATTTCTTAGTCCGACTTTATTTTTAAGATCGGTATTATGTTGTTATCGCGAATTTTGTTTAGACTCATTTGTCTTACTGACTAAGTTGTAACAAAAAAGGGTCTCGAATGAAACCCTTTCCTTTAAAGCCAATAAAAAATATTAAACTAGTTTACCAACAGTTTTTTAGTGGTTGTATTTTGCCCCTGAGTCATGGTCACCAAATAGAGACCTGGTTTTAAAGCAGAGATATTTAGATCTCTTTGCACTGCGGATCGGCGCATGACTTGTTTTCCTAAAATATCGTGGATCGTAATGTTTAATGGATCATTTGATGATGTTGAAAAACTAACCACGTTATGAGCAGGATTTGGGAACATCTTTACTGCCTCAACACTAAAATTTTCAAGATTAAGTGTTCCGTTACCAAACGAAATTTGGTCAAAATAATTAATATGATCTTCAGAGCGTGCCAAAAAATCTGGGATAACTACCAAACGGTTAAAGGTCTTTCCGATTTCTGAACTAAAATCAAAGGTCAATAATTCCCAATCGCCGTTTGTGACGGTATTTGGAATTTGAATTTCTTTATAAATGACGCCTGCACCACCATTTGGATCAGGGCCTTCAACTTTCAAACCAACATTCGTTGCTACTGTTTTTAAAACCATCATAGTAACGATGCTATTTTCAGCTGTGAAGGTAAATGTACCGACATTATCTGTAAAAGTTAAAGCCCATGGGTCTCCTCCAACTAAGGATGTAAATTTTGCAGCAGTCGCTGTAGAATTGGCTCCTGTTGTGTTAGGATTCGGAACGATTTCAAGCACTGGATCTGTGGCGTTGTTGTCTGTAGTCCAGACCCATGCTGCGCCAAATCCGGTTGATTCAAAATCAATATCTTCAAGACTATAGTTATCAACCACGCCTCCACTGTTAAACGAAATTTCGTCGAAATGTAACACATGATCTTCTGTACGGGCTAAAAAGTCAGGAATGATTACCATTCTATTATAAGTATTGCCTATTCCAGTACTAAAATCAAAGGTTAGTTCTTCCCAATCACCATTCGTAACAGTATTTGACATTTCTATTTGTTTATAGAAAGCAGGATTTGCTGAATCTTCAAATTTAATAGCCACTGAAGTTGCAACGTTTTTACGAACCATCATCTTTACGATGCTATTGTCTTCCGTAAAAGTAATAGAGCCAATATTATCCGTATACGTCAAAGCCCATGGCTCTCCACCTGCAGTAGCAGTAAATTTAGCTGCCGTTGCTGAAGTATTCACACCAGTTGTATTTGGATTAGATTCTATTACCAATGCTGGATTGGCTCCATTTTGGTCTACGACCCATGTCCAATCGGTTCCTACCCCACCAGACTCAAAATCTACGTTGTTTTGAGCATAGGTTGAAAAACCAATCAGTAAAGAAAGTAAAGTAATTTTATTCATTTTCACACGGCATTTTAGATGTTGAGCGCGAAAGGTACGAAAATTAATAACTTAATCAACTTCAGGATAGTCAATAATCAAATATAAATTAGAGTATTCAGATGATAATGAAATCGTTCGTCCATCTGAGGTATAAAAGTCCTCATAGTAATCACTCCAATCTTCATTGTTCAATTTCTTATTGATAATAGCATACAATTTGCCTTGTAATTCTGCACCTCGACCATATCCCTTATTTTGAAACCTCAAATTGATTCTGATGGATCTTAATTTCGCTTCAGGATTAACCGATCTGAAATCAGATTTTTCCTTATTTACGACAGTATTGTCAAAGTAGAATCGTATCGAAAATTTAATGTTTTCATCATATTCCATATGTGTTCCATAAATGGCATAAGTATCTATTCGGCTGGTATACTTAGAAATATTATCTAGGACAGATGATGAGGTGGTGAGGTCAAACTTGTCTTTGATGAGGCCATCAAGAAAGTCAGTGTCAAAATTCTCATTATTGTTAAACTTACTTAGAAAACCATAGTTAGGATCAATAATTTCATCATAAAACGCATTCAAATCAACAAAGGTGCTACTTAACGTTTGATCCAAATCAAAAGGCGCATTGTGTTTATAGATTGACTCTGTGAACTCTTCATGGTATAGCAAGCGAATACTCTCCTTAAATTCACCGATATCGTCACCATCTTTATTTATATACATCCATTCACTGCCGTCTTTTGCATATGCACCCTGACCTAAAAAAGGCATGATTTCCTCGAATTCAGTTCTAGTCACCAACTTACGATCAATGTCCATAAACCCATATTTTCGATTTGAGCCACGGTTAATGGCTAAGTCGTTATAAAGTTTAATCGGCATAAATTCACGTGTTTTAATTAAAAATTCACCATCAGTATCTATGAGCCCATACTCACGATCAGAACCTTCAACCGTAGCCATTCCATTAAAAAATGGCCATGCTTCACGCCAATTATCACTGGAAATAACTTCTTTACCTTCAGTATTTAAATACCCCATTCGATCGTCTTTTTCGAATATGCTTAATCCTTCTGAAAAAGATGTTAAATAGCTATATTTCGAGGTCATTCCAATTACTTCATTTCCTTTAGTATCGATAACGCCATATAACACTTCATCCTCACCTTCTTCCATTACTACTGCTAGTCCTTCTCTAAAGGATTTAACATCATAATACTTAGGTTTTATAACTTCTTGATTTTGAAGATTTATAAAACCCCAATAGCCATCACTGTTTTTGACCTTAATTAAACCTTCTGATACCGAGCCGGCTTCCTCAATACCCACTAGCGTGTGGACTAACTTTAATTCATTATTCAAAAGGGCTAATTGGCCGTCATTAAGACGAACTAAAACGTGACCTTCGTTAGATAATAAAGACGACTCATGTGTTGTGCTTACATATTCGCCTTGGCTATTCACATAACTTATCCCGCCATCAATGTTTTCAAAATGCGCCCAATTCTCGACCATGATAGAAGGTCTTTCGTCCAACTCAAAATCGACAACGAGCTCACCATCAAGATTTACGATACCATAATCACCGCGATTAGATTCTCTAGCTGGGATGCCCACACCTTCAAAATAGGAGGTATTTCCACAAGAGTAAACCAATACCACTAAAAAGAGAAGTAATTTTTTCATTTCAAATTTTCATTATGATTTTAAGCCAATATACTGATTTTCATTTAAAAAATAAAATGAAAAGCGTAAAAACATTTAACAGATTGATCAAAATTAAACCGAAAATATAATCTTGTCAGTTAAAGTGATAATAGAGTTGAAGTAGCTATCCCATTCATAACAGTTACAATATAAATATTAGCATTATTATTGTCGTTTATTTGCTCATATCGGTTTTCTCCAATAATAGCATTTACAAATTCAGGAGTAGTATTTGAATGTCCAACCACCAAGATTGTTTTTCCTAAAGTCTCTTTTTTAAAATCTTCTGAATACAACGTTCTCGGATTGTAAAATTGTATTTCCAACTGCCTAGCTTCTGCTGTTGGCTTAGCCGTTGATATGGTTCTCCGATAGTCGGTTGAATAGACTGCATCAAAATTGATATGTTTGAAAATTTCAGACCAGCGTTCCGCTCTTTTTTGACCTTGTGCAGTTAAAGCCGGGTTGGAGTCTGATATATCTTTGCGATCTTTTTCAGCATGTCGGATCAAATAATAAGTGGTTATCTCTTGAGAATATGTATTAATTGAAAATGAACATATTAGAATAATTATTAGCTTTTTCATCACTATAATTCGTTATTGATTCTTGGTTAAAATTACATAATACAAAAGAGTTACTTCTACATCTGTTATAAGTTCTTAATAAACGACTCTGCCTTACTAATATGCGCATGGCGTTTTTCATCTGACATTTTACGAAATGAATAAACCATCATCGAAGTTCGTGGATTTTTTAAAAAGAAATTTTCGTGCGAACTAATGAAACGCCAGAACAACCCGTCCCAAACCTCTTCCCAAGAACCTTTATTGTAGTTACTCATTTTCTTAATGTAGTTCGAGCCGCCAATATATGGCTTAGTGGCAAAAGTACCACCATCGGCAAATTGTGACATGCCATAAACATTGGGTACCATTACCCAGTCATAGGCGTCAATAAATAATTCCATAAACCACCTATAAACCTCATCAGGATCAAATTCGCATAAGAGCATGAAATTGCCCAAAACCATCAATCGTTCAATGTGATGACAATAGCTTGTGGCGAGAACGGTTTTGATTGCATTATCAACTGGCTCAATCCCGGTAGTACCGTCATAGAACGAAGCTGGAATTTTTCTCTTGAAACCCCAATAATTTTGGCTTCTTGAGAAACGGCCCTTGCACATATACATGCCTCGAGTAAATTCTCGCCAACCAATCAATTGACGAACAAAACCTTCTACAGAATTAATAGGTATTTGTTCCTGTTTAGCCCAGTCAAGACTCCGATGAACGACTTCTTGAGGTGATATAAGGCCTACATTTAGAAGTGGTGATAGCACGCTGTGGTTTAAAATAGAATTACCTATTACTATAGCATCTTCATATGGTCCGAAATCATAGAATCTATATGTCAAAAACTGATGAAACCATTCCATTGATTCTT
>Ga0209602_1001882_pt1 | contig 17847 bp, 22 predicted proteins | sample COGITO_mtgs_1205_3_FD_184810 | JGI IMG/M metagenome (GOLD analysis project Ga0209602, IMG submission 184810) | Pelagic marine microbial communities from North Sea - COGITO_mtgs_120524 (SPAdes) (version 2) | ecosystem: Environmental > Aquatic > Marine > Epipelagic ...
TGCCCCCGAGCTGTCGTTTTGCTTCGCTTATGGCATACTTAATTTGAGCATGGTCAAGTTTAACAACGTCGCCAGTACAGGTGTCGAGTGCTGGATCCCATGCTTGCCCTACCGAGCAGCGAAGCCAAGTCGTACCTGCTTGCAGATCTTTTACAGTGTTTTCCCTAGCCATGAATTGAGCGGAAGCTTGGCTAGCAAGGTAAATTGAAAAAACAAGAAAACTAATAAAATATTTGTACATCGCTACACTTTCTAATTTGAATTGAAGAACCCTACAACTGGCTGGTTATTTATTTTCATAAGACTTATATAAAATGGTACGGTTCTTGTATACTGCATTGTGAAGAAGGAGAGCGTATAATGGATATTGCAGCCTTACTCGGCTTTATCGGTGCCGTTGGGATGATTTTAGCCGCGATGATTGCGGGTGGCGGAATCGCGCCCTTTGTGGATAACCAATCTATTCTCATTGTGTTTGGCGGCTCGTTCTTTGCAGTCATGTATACCGCGCCGATGCCAACCTTTTTGGCCAGTTTTAAAGCCATGGGAAAGTGTTTCAAGCCTGGCTTGCCAAAACTTGATGAAACTGTCGAGCGTATGGTTGAGCTCGCAGGTATGGCGAGAAAGGACGGAATGATGGCTCTAGAAGGTCAACCAGTTCCAGATAAATTTTTCGAAAAAGGAATGCAAATGCTGGTGGATGGGGCCGACGAGCAGAAACTGATTAAACAAATGAATTCTGAGATTGCATCCATGAAGGGCAGGCACGCCGAAACTACCGGATGCGTAACAAGCTGGGTTGATATCGCGCCAGCGATGGGCATGATCGGTACGCTTATTGGTCTGGTTTTAATGTTGGGTAACATGGGCGACCCCAAGTCAATTGGTCCAGCTATGGCTGTTGCTCTTTTGACAACACTCTATGGAGCGTTTGTTGCTAACGTAATGTTTATGCCAATGGCAAAAAAATTAGAGGGTTTTACCGAATTCGAAGTTAATTATCGCAAGTTCGTTTTGGAAGGTCTGCGTGGAATTGCTCGGAGCGATAGCCCTAGAAATATTCAAGATCAAATGGCCGCATCATTACCACCCAAACTTCAAGCCAAATTTGAAATTGCGGCATAGTTGAAGGCGGATTAACGAACTATGGCTGAAGAAGCTCTCAACGAAGAAGATCAGGACGAACAGGATTGTCCTAAGTGTCCTCCCCCAGGCGCGCCTGCGTGGATGGCAACGTTTGCTGATATGGCAACACTGTTGATGGCTTTCTTCGTTCTTATTTTGTCTTTTGCTGAATTTAACGTTCCGAAGTTTAAACAAATTTCAGGGTCACTTCGTGAAGCATTTGGTGTACAAAAAGTCGTTCCAGTTGTGGAGCAACCCAAGGGAACGACAGTGATCTCATTGAACTTTAGTCCCAACCCTACTCCGTCTGTTACTGAAACTCTTCGTCAGCAGACCACAGAACTTCAAAAGCCTGAGTTAGAACTTCAAACTAAATTAGAAGATTCTCCCGAAGGTGGCGAAGCCGATAAGAAAAAAGATTCTGACTTTGATGGCGCTGGAGGCGAAAGTGATGCATCCCTTGATGCTACAGAATTGGCCAAGCAGTTAAAGAAAGCTATTGATAGCGGGGAGGTGCAAATAGAAACCCTCGGCGAAAATGTTGTGATTAATTTTCCGAAGGAAGAATTGGATCCAGAGGAAATTAAAAGCATGATCCAGGAGACGATGACTGCACTTGCTGAGGCCCGCCAGGCCGCTGGGGCATCTGAAAGCGAAGTTCTTTTTGGTGGTCTAGAGGCAGAACTCCAAGAATTAGCTGCGTCTCTTGAGGAGAGCTTTCCCGAAAATGGAACAGATCAGGGCGGATCATCTGAGCAGGAGAGCGAAAAGCTGCAGAATGCCTCTAAGGCTACCGAAGAATTGACTGTGGCTCTACAAGAACAAATCGACCAGGGATTGATCGATATTGAACAGCGCGAAGGCAGCGTATTTATATCCGTTGGTGCTGGTGGTGCATTCCCGTCTGGGACTGCAGACTTAACTGAAGAAGCACAGGCAATCCTGGACCGTATTGCGCTTACGGCAATGAGCCCTGAAAGTGTAATTACCGTTACAGGCCACACAGATGACATACCAATTTCCAATGGAAAGTTTCGTGATAACTGGGACTTGGCTGCGGCACGGGCTGCAAGCGTAGTCCAGACGATTGAAGAAACAGGCTTAGTGTCGGGTGGGCGTATGTCTGCAGTCAGTAAAGGTGAAACAGATCCTGTTGCGGATAACGTCACTGCAGAAGGCCGTGAAGAAAATCGCAGAATTGAAATTGAAATAACTTATTGAGCTAAGCTTTTTATAGAGCTCGTCGTTAAAGCCATAGGGAGTGTTGTATGAGCGAAACAATTAGCAATGATTATATAAGTATGATCAATAAGCAGGGCTCTGGTTATAATATCCCTGTAATTGTTGATGCAATTGTTGATGCAGCAATAGCCCCAATTAAAACCTTAGTAACTGTTAAAAAAGAAGGAGTGGATGGAGCCATATCTGGGATGGCTAGTCTGAAATCCAGCGCTCGTTTGAGCCAGACAACTATAAATAATTTGAGTGGACAGGAAGATTTCACATTAAGTAGCACTGATGCGAAAACTGTGTCTTTAACGATGAATGACCGCAGTAAGCTGGATGGATTCTCTCATACAATCACGAACGTCACTACTGCTAAACCTATGACTATGCATGTAAAAAATTGGACTTCACTTACAACAGACAAGTATGTCCAGGACTATTTAGATATTACAGTTAACGGTACAGCCATAGATGCGTCGCTCGGAGGCGTATCTGGCCGGATGGATATTAATAATGATTCAGCCACCGAGCTAACAGCAAAGTTAGATGCTATTTCTGGTCTAAGTGCTCAGATGGTCAAAGTTAGTGATAATTCCTATACAATGGTAGTGACAAGTGAACCTGGATCAACTTTTACTATTGTTTCACCTGCCAGCTCCAATCGGTTAAACACGAGTGGAACCCATTCCAACACAGATGTGACTGCCTCAAATAGTGCGTCTTTAACTTTTGATGGTGTTGCTATAACAAGAAGTAATAATGCAATTACGGATCTTATAGACGGCGTTACAATTAATTTATTATCTGATAACGCTTTTGATAATGATAACGATACAGCTATTCCTGAAACTGTAGAGACATCAATTACTGCTTCTAGATCTTCGAGTAAAATTCAAGAGACAGTTGAAAGTCTGATAGCAGAGCTAAACGCCTACAAAGCAGATATAAACGCCCTCGGCTTTATAGACGAACAAGGCGATGAAGATGGCCAATTAGCAAATAATGCTTATTTGAGACGCGTTCGACAAGACTTCCTCAGATTGATGACAGAACCGATATCTGGTTATGGTGACAAAGACATACACTTTGTTGAGTTTGGAATTAAGACTACGCTGGACGGTTCGTATATTTTTGATAAAACAATGTTTGATCGTACATATTCGCGAGAGCCAGAAAAATTTAATGCGTTAACACAAGACAAGGCTTATTCGAGTGATCCAAACGTTTTCGTTTTCGCAACTTCTACATCACCAATTCCCTCAGGAAAGCATGTATTTGCACAAACTGGAAAAGTTTTGTCTCATTCTGGAACAGCGTCTTCGAAAACTCTGACTTCATCTGCATCAGGTGATAAGTTTAATTTTGCGACAGTTGATTACCCAGGGTTCTTATTTCAAGCAGACGACGGAACAAGTCCAGGAAATTTTGATATTTATATTGGTAGGAGTGCAAAGACTAAATTGAGTAATTTTTTTGCTGACGCCCAGAAAGTGAGTGGAAGTCACGATAAAATCGTAGATTTTTATAAAGATCAAAGTTCTAGTTTGTCCGCGAGGCTAGCTAAAATTGACAAGCAGGAGTTACTTTTACGGGCAAGGTATACTGAGCAATTTTCTAAGATGGAAGAAGCTGTCACTGGGTCAAAAGCATCACAGGACTATATCACACAATTAGTAGATGGTTGGAATAAAGCCTAGTCATTTTGAATGCCGTATTTCTTAATTTTCTCAATCAGAGTTGTGCGTTGCAGGTGAAGATCCTTCGCGGCTTCACTGGCATTGCCGGCATTCCGTTCCAGCGCCTTTTCAATTAGGACGATTTCGATATCTCGTAGAAGCCTCCTCACATCAACACTATTGGAGATTTCAAAAATTCTTGAAAAATCGTTCGGTGTTGGTGGTGAGCGTTCGTCAGCCTCATTGCCGCGTTCAGCGCCACCTAAGTCGTCAAGTGCGCCCCAAATAGTTTCATTTTCCTCAACATTATTGAAAAATGAATTTTGATCAAATTTCAGAAGTGTGTGGGTAACTCGTTCTCTATCTATATTTTGGCCAGGAAAAAAGACTTTTGCTCGCTCCAAAATATTTCGTAGCTCTCTAATATTGCCGGGCCAGTCATATGTTCTGAGTGCTTCAAGCCCATCTCCGTCAAAATTTATTGGAGCATTGGTCGCATTTATAGATGAATTTTGTTTGAGAAAGTGGGCAACTATTTCTGGTATGTCGTCTGAACGCTCTCGCAGCGTTGGTACTTGGATTGGGAAGACATTTAGTCGGAATAGCAAATCTTCACGAAATTTATTTTGTCTGACTAATTCATCCAAGTCCTTATGTGTGGCGCACACCACTCTTACATCTAATTGTATGTCTGCTCGTCCACCCACTCTCGTAACAATTGAATTTTCTAGCACTCGGAGCAATTTTGATTGCAAGTCGAGGTTCATGTCTCCTATTTCGTCAAGAAACAGTGTTCCTTTGTTTGCTTGTTCAAATTTTCCAGGTGTAGTTTTAATGGCTCCAGTAAACGCACCTTTTTCGTAGCCAAATAATTCGGCTTCCATCAAATCACGAGGTATGGCAGCACAATTGACGGATACAAATTTACCTTTTCGGCGACTTGCTTCATGCACACTTTCTGCCACCAGCTCCTTTCCTACGCCTGTTTCGCCTTGAACTATGACGGCGGAGTCAGATGGTGCTACCAGAGATATTAGTTTTTTGAGGCGCATCGCCGCCTCTGAACTGCCAACTAATTTCGAAAACATTACAGTCATTCAGTACACCGCGAATTTTGGTAATCCCCATACTTATTAATAACATGATTACATTATTCTTTGTAATGCCTATAACGCCTAACACAAGTTTTATCATAGCCATAAAACACTTTATTCATAAATGCTCATAGGATACATTAGAAACGAATAAAGTGTTATGTGGAAGATAATTATTAGAGGGCTGTCAATTGAAACGATTATTGGCATCTATTGCATCTACTAAAATTATGCGCGGACTCTCAAAGAAAAAGAAAAATATACCATTGCTTGATTATGATTTAACAAGGTTCGATGAGCAGGATATAATTTTAGAGAGCGAGGCGCAGATTCAGGAATTTTTACCTGATATTTTGGGACAGGCACTGGCGCGCACTTGGGTTGATAAGAGATTTTTAGATGCGTTTTATGATCAGCCCAAGGAGATATTAGAGAGGGCAGGCGTCTTCCTTCCCAAATCTATTTCTGTGGAATTTATCAAAAAAGATAAAGAAAGGCCTAAAGTGATAGTTTATCAAAAAATGGGATCAAAAAGTACACGGCTTCTAGAATTGAAATTAGTTATGGTTGCAGCGACATGATACGAGTGGTTTGTGTGTTAGCCTTTCTGGTGATGATAATTGCGGCTACTTCGCGTGCGCAAACAGAAACAACTGAGGCTAACTCTGATATCTTTGTGAATGCAATCAATGCATTTGAAAAGAAAGACTTTCAAACTGCAGTAGAACTTTTCACCATTCTTGCTGACGAAGGGGAACCTACGTCTCAGCATAATTTATCTATATTGTACTTTAAGGGTCTTGGTAGCCCTGTAAGTTATAAGCGAGCTCTATATTGGGCGTGGCGCGCGTCCTTGGGTGGTAGTGAACCGGCAATGGCTGTGGTTGATGATGTGCGAGATATAGTGACTGAGGACTTGATAGGAGTTGTCGCTCAAGAAATAGTTAGCGAGTTGACGGCTAAGGCAATGGATGGTGACAGGGATGCTGCAGAAAGATTAGGCAAGACCTATTATAATCTGTTTGTGGAACCTGATCTAAAAATGGCTTATACGTGGCTGCTAATCTCGCAAGCCTTTGGGAATGAAACTGTGAGCGACATGATATCGGAGATAGAAGATTTAATAGCAATTGAAGATAAAATTACATACCAGGAAGAAGCTACCGAAACTTTTATTAAAATACCTAAGTAATTAACTTTTTGGAGTTACTTTAGATAGAAAGCTTAGTTTATCCGTTTCTAGTTGAACATGCTGTTCAATAATATCTATTTTTGATGTCAATTGAGCTAAAATAGCCTTGATTTTTTCAGGATCTTCAGCTGCAGCATTTTCAGGAATTTGAGCTACAGCATACTCATCTATAAGCGAATAAAAATCTTTTATTATTTGAGTCAAAAACGCCGTGTTAGCCCGAGACTCTATGTCTGGACTTGATAGTAACTCTCTCATTTGTTCCAGCTTATCTAGGAACAAATGGCTGTCGATATTCATGCTATCAGCTTCCAGCTTCCTGGAAGCTTTCAAACATTTTGGCTGTCACGATATCCAGGTCGATCGGATAACGTCCCTGTTCGACTTTAGTCTTTATTTCGTTAACTAATGAGCGGTCTACGGGGGGCCCATCGGCAAGTTTAGCAACCTGTTCCTTAATTTTAAGGTCTTGGCTGTCCAACTTATTAACTATTTCCTTTGGTGCCAAATCCGAGATTTTTTTGTCGGGTTGGATATTTACTTTGTTACTATCGCCTAACTGAACGCTGGCGGTATTAACGTTATTACCTACAGAATTAATCATCTTAAGTACTCCTCTCGAGTCTCTTAACGACAGCACATTAATTTATGTTAGCTAGCGGCGAAACTTTTTTTTCTGCGGTCACTATGGCCTTAAATTCTTTTAATGACGATGAGTTTCTAACTAAGACCATGTCACCTACTTTCCCGTCGGAAAGCGCCTCTCCATGAGTTACAATTCTTACTGCCGTGGATCCAGATATTATTAGAACGGCATCATTTTTATTGACTGCGTTGTTAGCCAATATGTGTCTAGCCTTTATTACGGTATCCCTGGACAAATTCCTTTTTGCTTTTTGACCAACTATGTTATCGAGCGTCACGTAAGCACCCCGTGCAGTCCGAGAATCAGCCCATTTCATTTCCAGATCATCTATTTCAATTACTTTTCCTTTTGGGATATTTAGTTTTGTGAATACAATCTGCACAGAGTTTGAACGATTATTATGTCCTAATTTTTGACTTTCTACTGCCTTGTCTTTCGTTCTAAGGGAAATAGACCATCGCGCCGGCTCGCCGCATGACGCTTTAAGCGTGTGCCAGCTACTAGGGTGTTTTTGTGCAATCGATATTTTTTCATTACACGGAAAATAGGCCCGCTTCTCTGAAACCAAAATTTCATTGTAGATGCCATTATCCGCCAAATAGCTTTGGGCAATCTTTTTGATGTCAGCACCAAAAATCAACCTTTCCTCAGCGCAAAGCATTTGACTATTAATAGTAATCAGAAAAACGGTAAATATCTTGATAAATATTTGCATCAGTAACGTTCCAGCAATTTAATGCTTAAGCCGTCAAAATACTTTCCAGTTTTACCCTGTGTAAGTGCGTGCAGAGTTGTTGAAGTATTATTCATCTGCTTAACGGTGAAGTAGTATTGTTGAGTGCCAGACTGTATTGAGCTAAAGATATCATCCGGCGACAACCCATCTTGCAGGCCATAATCGATCTCCAAATTTTCGTTTTTAAGTTTTATTTTCCCACTAAAATTCATACATTCTAGGTGGTGCAAAGTTTGAGTAATTGACCCCACTGCCAATTCAAAGACCGCCTCTTGAATACTTTCCAAGTCTCGTCGCCTAGAATTGGAACCACCAACAAACATACCGCTTTTCTCAATTTCCATCTCTGTTTTGGTTTCTGTTCCATTCAAAGCTTTAGATTTTCGAAATAATTCAGATTTAGCTTTCACCACCAAAACCTTTTTCCGTTGAATAACGTGCGTTGTCTTCGCGTCTAGATCTAGTGAAAGTGTAAGCAAATAGTTTGGTATCGACCTTTTAGGCGTATTTCCACTTTCATAAAGCGAATAGCTCGATGAGGTCGAGGAACGGTCAGAATTATTTTCTTGGAAGTTGAATTTGGGGTTGGCAGCCATCATCGCTTCTATTGTCTGCGTTAATGACAGTTCATCGAATTGCACCCAGAATGGTAGTGATTTCTTGATGGATAACCCCTGCCATTTAAAAGCCAGGTCAAGGTTATTTGGCTGACGACAGCTAATTTGGGTTTCATTTTGATTTTCTGGCAGAAGTAGTATCTCAAGACGCGCTGAAACCTTATCTCCATGGTCTTTGGTTGACAGCACCCGATAGCCCGCAATTTGTACATTCGATTGTGCAGAGATTTGATCAAATAACACTTTACCATTTTCTACTAGAGAAAAACTATCCAACGATTGAGCACCTGTTTGCAAAACTAACTGTAATGCGTTGGAAATGGCGCGAGCTTCGTAAACACTATATGGAAGCTCCGCAGTCTTGAGTGCAGTACCCTCCGACTCGACTACAAACCGTTCAGCTTGCAGCGAAGTCGAAAGTGCCATTAGCACAAAACAAAAAAGTATTCGAAGGTTGTCCATCAAATCATCATACCGCTCACTACAGTAGACCGCGTTTGTACAGTTTAATCAGACGATCCACATGAGTTTGACTAATTGATAGCTCCACGGAGTAGGTGTCTTGACCTGACGGTTCAATTTTAACGGTTTCTGCTCCCATGATAGTGCCTCGAACTGCTGCGCTCATTACGTCTGATGTTAGAATTGCTTCCGCAACAGTTGTTTGGCCATCTAATTGCACGCCATGGATCTGTTCGGTCAGTACGCGATAAGCATCTAGTCTGGCCGCACGAATTGCCATTAGCCTGCGTTGGTTCAAATTTTTTGATTGTTGAACAGCGATTGATGAGAAGCCAACCGCTTTAATTGTCGGGGCAACGTAAGTTGGAGCGCTTGCAAGTGTACTCTCTGCAAGGATCATTTGGGTGTTTTGAAGGCCAATCCTTTTTGACTTCAAAGTAGCCCTGGAGTGTTGCGAGCTATCTGGTGATTGTAAAAAGGGGATCCCTGCTGTGTCACAAGCCGATACGAATACACTGGTGGCCATGATACCAACAGTCAGCGGGATAGATACTGAGCGCATGATGCGTTCCTTTCAATAATAGTCATCTGCGGAATCTAGCAATAACTATGCCAGAAACAAACTTCAAAAATTAAACCTGTCATTAGAGATTACCAAGCGCATGATTTTAAGTGAAAAATATAAGTATGGCACGCTTTGTGCATACATCTAAACTAAGAGCTGTTAACGTTCATTAATCCAGAATTAATGTTTATTATCAGTATTTTAATTTGTCATTAATTTGACGCAAGTGAGGGAACTACGCATGCAGCAGAGCCAGGCCATAGGGTTTTCCATGGGAGACATTAAAAAAATGTCTGGCTCATTGCTTCCTGTTGGCATTCTTGCTTTGGTTGGAATGCTAGTATTACCATTGCCGGTGATTTTGTTAGACATGTTCTTTGTTTTTAACATCACAATTTCCCTACTCATCTTAATGGTGGCACTGCACACCCATCGCCCGCTTGATTTCTCTTCTTTTCCAAATTTATTACTATTAGCAACAGTCTTGAGGCTAGGTTTAAACGTAGCCTCAACAAGGATAGTTTTGTCAGAGGGTCATAATGGGGCTGATGCGGCCGGTAAAGTTATCCAGGCTTTTGGAGAGTTCATTGTGGCGGGCAATTATGCTGTTGGCCTGTTTGTATTTGCTATTCTGGTTATCATTAACCTAGTGGTGATCACAAAAGGTGCTGGGAGGGTGTCCGAAGTTTCAGCAAGGTTCACGCTTGATGCAATGCCAGGAAAACAAATGGCGATTGATGCTGATCTAAATGCTGGAGTCCTGACTCCAGAAGAAGCGACAGATCGTAGGGCTGATGTATCGAAAGAGGCAGATTTTTACGGCTCAATGGACGGCGCCTCAAAGTTTGTAAAAGGCGATGCAATTGCCGGTATACTGATCTTAGCAATTAATGTGATTGGTGGCCTGATAATTGGAATTGCTCAACACGACTTGAACGTTACCCAAGCAGCGGAATTTTATGTTCTGCTTTCAATAGGAGACGGGCTGGTAGCACAAATCCCGTCATTGTTACTTTCGATAGCGACAGCCATTATAGTCACGCGTGTGTCTTCGTCAGAAAACATGTCGGAACACATAAAACGTCAGGTGAACCTTTCGGCGGCTTGGCTACCGACTTCTTTGGTAATGCTTGCATTAGGTTTGGTACCAGGTATGCCTAATATCCTTTTTATTGGCTTCGCTGCAATCACTGGAATTCTTGCGTGGAATTCTCGAAGAAATGAAGTTTCTGCATTATCCGGTGAAGTGATTGCCGAAGGCGGCGAGGATTTAACGGAAGAGGTCGAATTTGGATTAGTAGATGTAAAAGATGCATCAAAGATTTCTGTCAACATTGGTTATGGGCTGGTACCGCTAGTGGATGAAGGAAAAGCAGATAATTTGGTCCCTAAAGTTACTCGCTTGAGGAAGGAAATTTCTAAGGCACTGGGGTTCATCGTTCCGGGGGTGCGAATTCGTGATGATCTAAATTTAGAGGCGTCTCAGTATCAGATAAAGATTGGCCAAAAAATTGTGGCGGATGACCTTATTTATGCGGATAAAAAATTAGCAATAGCCAGCGACAGTACTAACCTCGAGTTATCTGGTCTAAAAGTTAAGGAGCCAGCTTTTGGTGTTGATGCTTATTGGATTGATAAAGAACTTCAGGCCGATGCCGAAGCCAAAGGCTATGTGATTGTTGAGCCTGATGATGTTTTAACAACGCACCTGAACCAGATTATTAATAGTTATGCATCAGATTTGTTGGGCCAAGAAGAAGTCCAAGAATTATTGGATAATCTGAAAGTATCATATCCTAATTTAGTGGATACAGTAGTTCCAAAAGTGATGCCCCTTAATCAGGTAACTTCAGTCATGAAGTGCATACTTGAGGAAGGCGTACCAATATCTGATCTGAGATTAATTCTTGAAAGCTTAAGCTCAATGAATATCCAGAAGATGGATAGTGATGACATAGCTGAGCGCATCCGCCCTAAGTTGGTGCCGCTGTTAATTCAAAAACTTCTGAAATTCAAGGATACTATTCCGTTAATCACGTTTTCTCCTGAACTTGAACAAATGATTTTGACCACTGTACGGCAAAATCCTGACGAAAAAATGCTTCTTATCGAGGGAACACTTGCTAAAAAAATACTTTCGAACCTTAATGAGGCATCGGAACAGTTCAATAGCGAAGGCAAGCCTGTATTTCTTATTGTTGCGCCGCAAATTCGTAAGCATGTGGCGAGGTTTGTGAGATCTCAGTTGCCGTCAATAAATGTTTTGAGCTTCCTAGAATTGCCTGAGGACCGGAGTGTAGAAATAGCGTTCACAGTTGGAGGTTTAGATGCAATTGAGTAAAGGAAATGTTATTATGTTGGAGTGTTTCTTATGCCAGAACTGAAAATTACTGCTGTTGATACGTCGCTAGCAATGGACGAAGTGGAAAGGAAGCTTGGGCCTGATGCACTTATTTTGTCCACTACACGTCGCGATGGGATGATAGAGATATTGGCTACAAATGAGCCAGAGCAAATAGACGCTGCGAACTTAAAAGCAAAAGAAAAGGCGATGGCGCGTCGGGAAAGTACGTTATTGTCTAAAGAGCAAATAGATGCTGCGAAATTAAAAGCAAAAGAAAAGGCGACGGCGCGTCGGGAAAGTCCGTTATTATCTGAACTGCCTGCGAGTAACACTGCTGAAAAATTCTCTGAACTCGTTGATGCCGAAGTATCTAAATATGAGAATAAATCAGATAACCAACAGCCAATTGTTTCTATTGATCCAAACCGGTCTGCACTAAGTGATAACAGGTCTGAAAAATCAGATCTTGCTATTGCGTTCGAACAAAAGCTTAGTGAACTACAGTTTTTGGTGGATGGAACGATCGCTCTTGATCAGCAAAGAGGCACATCATTATCAATTAATGCAAGAATGAAAATGCTTGGCTTCAGTAATAGAACTACAACTAACCTGATAGACAAAAACGAGCCAAATCTTGAATTACATGACTTGATGCGTCAATTCACCAGGCAAATTGTCCAAGGGAAAAGTAAAGATTTTGATGCAAGCCAAATTATTTTGGTTTGTGGTTCTGAGCGATCTGGAAAAACTTTATTATCTAAAAAACTCTCTAAATTTCTGCCAACGCATACAGCTGCACAGAATAGTACGCTTATTTTACAAAATAATAGGGTCATTTCCGACCCTCTTTCAGGTGACTTGAATTCTTTGTTTAAATCTAATTCCGATGCAAACGTAACTTCACTGTTTAGGAAAAGGCAAGATATTGTCTTAGACGGTAGTAGGTTAATAGTGGATTATGAGGGTCCGATGGATGTTTTGAATTCAGTTATAATGAGGTTAGAATCTCTGGAACATAAGCCTAAGGTGAGCGTGATATATGCACTTGAAGTAGGAAAAAGTTATAATGCAGTACGACAAGCTTTAGAAATTCCGCAAATACCTAACCTGAGTGTAGCGCTCACAAAAATGGATTTGCTTGAAGTTTCAATTTCTGAACTGTCGGCGCTCTATGATTTGGGAAGAAAAATTCAATTTTTCTCTGGTTTGAAGATTTTGGAGGATGGCCTTGATTTTGCGAAAATTTCTGTTGTCGAGGATTTTTTGCTGAACATTGTCGAACAGGAAGGTTTATAACCCAATGGTGAAGTCATTAGCCTTTGTCAGTGGTAAAGGAGGGGTGGGTAAGACCTGTCTTGCCGTAAATTCTGCTATAAATTTGGCTCTCATGGGATTGAAGGTGGCGGTTTTGGATACCGACTTTGGATTATCGAATGCCAATATTTTGATGGGTGTGAAGGCGGATAATACTATTTCTGACTTTTTATCGGGCAGTCACTCATTGGATGACATCATTTGTAATTCCCATAGTGGCGTGAAACTTATTCCAGGCGGTTCTGGTACACTTGAGACATTAAACCTTGATACAGAGCAGCGTTGGAAAATTATTAAATCTCTTGACACGCTGGAGAATGATCTTGATTTCTTGATTGTGGATACGCCTGCTGGCGCTTCAAATTCTAGTATTGAATTTGCTGCAGCTGTAGATCAGGTCGTGCTAACCGTGGTTGGTGAGCCCACTAGTTTTATGGATGCATATGCCTTTTTGAAAGCGTTACACATAGAGAAAGGTGTGAGCCGTTTTTCAATAATTATTAATATGGCAAAAAATGAAACATCTGCATTCAGAGATTTTAAAAGTTTTGAGAAAATAGTACTTAAGTTTTTTCCGGTGCAATTAGCATTCGCAGGTTGGATGCCTGGATCAAACGACGTTGTGCAGTCGATTATTGCGCGCAAACCTTTCATACTTGATAAGAAGACCAAAAAACAAGTTGGAACATGCTTAGATGTAATTACAAATAATCTTCTTAAAATCCCAAAGCAAAAGAAGTCCGGCATTCACTTTTTCAGCTCAGAAACTGGATATTAAAAATGTTGAACCCGTATAATACTAAAGTGCCTGCCGACCGTCTGATTGAGAAAAATACAGGGTTAGTTAAAAAGTATGCGTATTTTTACGCTGGTCGGGTTCAAAGGGCCGCTGAAGTTGAGGACCTTTTGCAGGTGGGAATGATGGGTCTAATTGAGGCTGCCCACAATTATGAGAATAGAGAAGGCGTTGCTTTTGAAAGCTATGCTAGAATGCGTATTAAAGGCTCAATCGTGGATTATCTTCGTAAGATATCCAACCTTTGCCGGACGACGGTTAAGCAAAAGCAAAATACTGATAAGGCAAAACGAGTACTGGAACTAAAACTTGGCCGACTTCCTAATGCAGACGAAGTTGCTAAAGAATTAAAAATTACATCAGCAGAGTTGTCACGTTGGGAGCAAAATTTTGCGGCAAACCAGAACCAGAGTATTGATGAGGTTACAGAGGTATACGGTGACTTTATTCTTTCTGTGGAGCCAAATGTTGAAGATAAAATATTCAATGGCGAGCTTAAGAAATATTTACGACAAGCCATTGGCCAATTAAACAAACAACAAATTTTAGTTATCGAGCTTTACTACGTCAAAGAATTGAATGTTTATGAAATTGCAGAAATTCTTTCTGTCAGTACTGGTCGAGTGTCTCAGATTAAATCTGCAGCGATAGCTGCACTGCGTAAAAAAATCGAATTGGAACTAGTTTGATGGCGGTTCTTCCCCTGAGCGCAATTTTTGAAGAATTGCAATTAACTGTCACAAGCGCAGAGGTTGTTTTACCGAGTCTGAAAAATGATTCAGAAATATTGCTTTCATGTGAAATATCGTCATTACCGACACATAACTGTAGTATGGTTTTTAGGAAGTCAGATTTAAATGTGGCTGTGATTGGACAAATGAGTTTCCGCTCTATCCGACCTTTAGTTACGGCAGAAATGGTTTTGAATTTTACAAATTTTGAAAAATTAGAAAAATTATGCAGCGGCGGAGAACCCATTCGGCCAATAACTTTATACTTAAAAGTTAAAAAAAGTAGACAAATCAAACATGGAGAAGTAGTGATTAAAAACGACGACTTTGACTTAGATATTGTTGATATGTCCTGGCGGCGTCCGTTATTTTAGTTACATTTTGAAGCTTTTTAACGAACATTTATAGATTGTTTTCTCTCCACTGCGCGTTTCGATCGCAATTTTTTTATCCAAGTTTATTTTATATTTTGATACCTGGTTCTCAAAATGTAAGTTTTCTCCATCCAGGGTTTTTATTTTAAATGTTGTGACTTTTTCATTGGATTTTTCAAAACTGACCAACATATCTAGCTTCAATTTTTTATAAGTAATTTGGAAACTACCCTCATCGTTCATGCAGCTTATCAAATTACTTTCGAAACGCGTATTTTGCATCATAAAAAAAAATACACTCGCGAGCCCAGCTAGGGTCAGTAATATAAATGTTACGTCTTTGCGTATCATTCAATATACTCTGCTTTTTTATCTGATACTAATTTTGCGGCATCATCCTTGCTAACCGCAACGACCATGTCTTTTATCAACTTTACACCATTATGGGTCGTTGTTTTACTTACTTTTATTTGGACATCGCCATTGTCGTCTTCGTCTTCGTCTTCGTCTTCGTCTTCGTCGTCGTCAAACAGACCACTAAGTTGAGTTGAATCGTCGTCTTCGATGCCGGAAAAAATATTTGTATTTTCCAATTCATTCAGTGAATACACGAATGGTTCGTGCATCATGGCATAAACCTTGTTTCGGATAATCCAACTTTTAGCAGATAGTAAAGCCAGCCGCTTGGCTCGATCTTTTTCCGTTGCCAAAGAGTTCTTTATTTCATCGAGAGCTTGATCAAAGGAGTGGTCTCCAAATTCAATTAAGATTGCGTTCCGTGCCTTTAGCATTTCCGATGAGAGTGATTTATCGTTTTCTGCGGTCATCCTAGATCTCCTCTGATTAGTTGGCACACTCCTTGCAACATTCACACCAAACGTAACATTGCAAGTGATCATCGTAAAATGAAGTCGATATCAAATCATATACAGACCCATGCCGACGCTCTAAATCTGCGCGCTAAGAGAAATGAAATTTTGGCATCCAACATTGTCAACGCTGCGACACCCAATTTCAAGGCGAGAGATATTGACTTCAATAAGGCTCTGCAGGCGCGTATGGATATCGGCCCTGTGAATGTTTCAAATGAGCGTCATTTTAAATTTTTTACTGGAACTGGAGATGAGGCGGCCCAATTTCGACAATCAATAAACCCGTCTCTTGATGGTAATACTGTAGAGCTCCATGTCGAACAGATGCAATTTTCCGAAAATGTAATGCGATACCAAACCTCTTTGGAATTTTTAAATAGAAAATTCAGTGGCTTAGTTTCGGCCATTAAAGGAGAATAGCTTGTCGGATATTAAAAACATTTTCGATATCGCCGGTAGGGGTATGTCTGCACAGATGGTGCGTCTTAACACAGTCGCGAGTAATTTAGCTAACGCAAGAACTGTCGCGTCCTCTGATGCCGAAGCCTACAAAGCCATAAAGGCAGTGTTTAAATCAGTCTACGCAGATGATGTTCAAAAGACTGGTGTGTCTTCAGTTGACGTTGATGAAATTATCACAGTCGATCTGCCCGCTGAACAGTCATATCAGCCTGGGCATCCTAAGGCCGATAAAGACGGGTTCATATATACTGCAGCAGTGAATGTAGATGAAGAATTAGTAGAGATGCTAGAGGCGTCTCGGCAATATGAAAACAACGTAGAAATGGTCACAACTTTACGTGGCTTGATGATGCGAACTATTAGCATGGGTAAGTGAGGTAAGAAACATTATGTCGTCAATTGATCCGTCTGCAGCGCAGACTGCACTCTTCGAAAAATTAGGAATATCAAAAAACACTGACGTTAAACAAGGCAGCTCTGATTCATTAGGGCAGTCAGATTTTTTAAAGCTGATGACCACTCAGTTGCAAAATCAGGACCCGTTTGCTCCAATGGATAACGGCGATTTTATTGCCCAAATGGCGCAATTTTCTACAGTGACAGGCATTGAAGAAGTTAATTCGTCATTGCAAAAAATTGTGGATAAGTTTGATCAGGGCCGTATTGCAACTGCTACAAACCTGTTAGGCCACTCAGTTTTGGTTCCAGGGAATGTATCCAGGCCCGACGAGAATGGTGAAGTGCATGGTGTATTAGATTTACCTCAGGCTACAAGCATGGCCAGGGTTGTGATAAGCGACGCTGATAGTGGTGAAGAACTCAATGTCATGGATTTAGGGCCACAGGCCGCTGGTTTGGTTGGTTTTTCGTGGAAAAATATTCCTGAAGAAATCCAAAACTCTAATCGTCGCATTCAAATTAACGCCACCATAAACTTCGGTGAGGGTCCGCAGGAATTGAACCCATCTGTTTATGCACGAGTGTTGTCTGCTTCTATAGGGTCTGGGAATTCCGAAAGTGTTCTTATCGATGTTGAAGACTTCGGTGAAATGGACGTCAGTAACGCCGTCAACTTTAGATAAGCGAACAACCACGGAGCAGCTTGCTCCAAAAATAAAAAGTTGGTTAATTTTGGCATGTATCTTGCATGATCTACCAACAATAATTGAACTAAGTTTCTGCAAGGAGTGACTTGATGTCGTTTTATACCGCACTTACCGGCCTCAAAGGCGCACAGACCGATATATCCACAACCTCAAACAATATAGCTAACGTTGGCTCAAATGGCTTTAAAAAAAGCCGGGCAGAATTTGGTGATATTTATGGGTCTACTCCCCTGCAGGCTAAGTCAGTTGGTGTGGGTACGCTAACAAAGTCTATTACCCAACAATTTTCGCAAGGTAATATAGCTACGTCTTCCAATTCACTGGACATGGCAATTTCGGGGCAAGGATTTTTTGCGTTGCAAGCTGGTGGTAACGCGCAGCAAACTGTCTACACAAGAAATGGTGCATTTAACGTCGATGATACCGGTTTTATTGTTGATAGTAATGGTCAGTTCTTGTTGGGTTATCCAGTTGACGATGACGGTGCGGTTTCAGATAAGACACTTGC
>Ga0209602_1001897_pt1 | contig 17752 bp, 25 predicted proteins | sample COGITO_mtgs_1205_3_FD_184810 | JGI IMG/M metagenome (GOLD analysis project Ga0209602, IMG submission 184810) | Pelagic marine microbial communities from North Sea - COGITO_mtgs_120524 (SPAdes) (version 2) | ecosystem: Environmental > Aquatic > Marine > Epipelagic ...
GAACGTTTACATGTTTATATCGATGAGCTTCTAAAAAAAGCTAACGTATCCAAAACACAAATCGCAGCGGTAGGGATTAGTAAAGGTCCGGGGTCTTACACGGGGCTCCGTATAGGCGTTTCTGCGGCTAAAGGGCTGTGCTATGCCCTCAAAATCCCCCTAATTTCTATTCCTACTCTTAAAGCCTTGGCGCATCAAGTTATGAACCCTGAAGGCAGTATCGTTGCGATGCTTGATGCTAGACGTATGGAAGTCTACTCGGCCATATATGATACTTCTTATAATGAAATAAGACATACTGAAGCCGAAGTCATTACGCACGATTCGTACAAAGATCTACTTGATTTGTCTCCAGTTTATTTTATTGGAAATGGCGTCGAAAAAACAGCACAATTGATTGCACACTCTAATGCAATTTTTATCGAAGACAAACTGCCGTCAGCTAAACAAATGTGTGCGCTTTCCCATACTAAATTTAAAAACAACGATTTCGAAGATGTCGCTTATTTTGAGCCTTATTATTTAAAAGATTTTATAGCAATTCCTTCTAAAAAATAATTCTAAGATTTTTAGGTTAGCGGTTGATAGATAATTAAAGGGTGTTTAAAAATGCAGCAAACTTTATTAAATCAGCATCTTTCTTTAGTTTGATTTTATTTGATTTTATAAAACCTAAAATAACTTTCGAATTTGAAGGGAACAACTGTTTAACCAGTTTCTTTTTGTTGGTTTCTAATAAAACAGCAGTCTCTTTGTTTGCTAATTTGATGTAAGTTCTGTCTTTTACTTTTTTGTAGGTCGCTGGCTTCGCGGTATCATAGCCAGATACAGAAACCTTTTCTGGAAAAAATAAGACCATATTTTTCTTTAAAATATAGTTTGGACCCTCAGGGTTTAATTTTGTAAAATAGCCTTTGATTACTGACTCTTTTTTGGAGTCAGAACTTAAATAGTCAAAGACATGATATGAAACTTTAGAGCTTGTAAATGTAAACACAGCATCGATGTCATATTTATTAATAGCATATATTTTGTTGTCAGTGCGCTTGAGTTCCATTTCGTCTTTAAAAGCATTGTACCGAACCCCAAAAACCTTCCCTGGCATTGTAGATATTTTACAACTTTCAAATTCTTCAGACAGGTATTGTGATCCCGTTATTGAAGAAGATTTAGCACTACTAGTGTTTATAATATTTCCATCATTACCCTCTAAATAGTTTTGGGAATTAACTGCTCCCAAGTTGTTCGCAGATTGAGAAAAAGAGAACTGTACAAAAAGCATAACACATATAAAACGAGCAATAGTATTCATGTTTTTTTTTCAAATATACCTTTTTATTGAGTGAATTAAAAATAGTATAACGAGGTAAATAAAGAATTTTTTGGCATTCGTTATTTTATTTAAAATCGTTGTAACTTTGACCTATGAAGTTATACATTGTGCCCACTCCCATAGGAAACCTAGAAGATATTACTCTACGAGCCATTAAGGTCTTGAAATCAGTTGATTTAATATTAGCTGAAGACACCAGAACCTCAGGAAAACTACTTAAGCATTATGAAATAGGAACTCAAATGCATTCTCACCATATGCATAATGAACACAAAACCGTTCAAGGTATTATTCAAAAATTAAAGTCGGGGGTTACCATTGCTTTAATCAGTGATGCGGGAACGCCCGCAATTTCTGACCCTGGATTTTTACTAACAAGAGCCTGTGTTGAAAATGAAATAGATGTTGAATGTTTACCAGGTGCCACCGCTTTTGTTCCAGCACTAGTGAACTCAGGGCTGCCAAATGACAAATTTGTATTTGAAGGTTTTTTACCAGTAAAAAAGGGGCGTCAAACACGTTTTTTGCTTTTGGCTGAAGAACCGCGAACGATCATTTTATATGAAAGCCCTCATAAACTCATCAAAACACTTTCCCATATTTGTGAATACTTTGGCGAAGAACGGCAACTTTCTGTCTCTAGAGAACTATCCAAGCTTTTTGAAGAAACCAAACGAGGCACTGCCAAAAGTATTCTTGAGTACTACACGAACCACCCTCCTAAAGGAGAAATTGTGATTGTAGTGTCTGGGAAATCAAAGTGATGTTAGAGGTGCTTTCCTTTGGTCCATCCGTGTTTTCCTAAATAGAATTTACCACTTTCAACTGCACCATTTTCAATACTCGTGCCCATTGAGTCGTTCCATCGGTTTAAATAGCCAAACAGTGAAATAACTCCTAACATTTCTACTATTTCACCTTCATTCCAGTGTGTGTATAAGCGCTCTTTCAAAACATTATCTACTGCATTTGGAATTTGAGAAGCTGCTAAGCTGAAGTCTAGTGCGACCCGTTCCGCTTCACTAAAAGCTGCATGAGTTCTATATTCCCAAATATGATCTAGCTGTTCTTGCTCAGCCCCATAGCGTTCTGCAGCTCGGATGGCATGTGCCTGACAATACCTACAGCCAGTTGCATTGCTGCTTACCCAAGCAATTAGCCGTTTGAGCGCAGAAGACACACGGCCCTGATTGGTCATGACTGCTTTATTGAGGTTAATAAAAGCCTTGCTTATAGACGGTCGGTGTTGCATTGTAAGAACAGAATTAGGGCAAAAGCCTAAGGTTTCATTAAAAAACTCAGCAAGTGCTGTAGTTTCTAAATCATGGGTTGCGGATAATGGTGTAACTAATGGCATTATTTAGTATTTTTGAAGTATCTACTAACAAGTAACAAAAATTAATTTACAATGTCCCACAAAACAACAACCCAATGGAAAGGCGGAATGCTATTTGAGTCCGACAACCCTAGCGGTAAATCAGTATTAATGGATACCGTTGTTAATGGTCAAACCGAACGTTTTGGATTGTCTCCAAAAGCAATGATGCTTTCTTCACTTGCAGGCTGCTCGGGAGTAGATATTGTAGAAATTTTAGAAAAAATGAAGGTTACGGACTATAAATTAATAATAGATGTTACTGCTGAGCTAACAGACGAGCACCCAAAGTATTATAATAAAGTGCATGTTGACTACCATTTTTATGGTCAAGAGCTAAGCCAAAATAAAATCAATAAAGCCGTTACTCTTTCTGTAGACAAATACTGTGGGGTTATGGAAATGTTTAGAAAATTCTCAACAGTTTCAACTAAAATACATATACATAATTCTTAACCATGCGCTGGACTCTTAAGCCAAAACCGGATTCTCAAAAAATAGCTGATTTTTCAGCAGAATTAGGTGTGGATTTGGCGATATCAGAACTGTTACTACAAAGAGGTATAGATACGTTTCAAGCTGCTAAAACATTTTTCAGACCAAGCTGGTCTGATCTACATGATCCATTTTTAATGAAAGATATGGACGCGGCCGTTCTAAGGATAGAATCCGCTTTGAAAGACAATGAACAGATTTTAGTTTATGGCGATTACGATGTTGACGGCACCTCTTCGGTGGCATTAATGGCGTCTTATCTCGATACGAAAAGCTCTCAGATATCTACTTATATTCCAGATCGATATGATGAAGGTTATGGCATATCATACAAAGGAATTGATTATGCTTCTGATAATGACTTCTCTTTAATTATAGCCCTTGATTGTGGCGTGAAAGCGATTGATAAAGTAGCCTATGCAAAGTCCAAAGGGATTGACTTTATTATATGTGACCACCACCGTCCAGGCAAAAAACTACCTCCTGCGGTGGCTATCCTGGATCCAAAACGATCAGACTGTGAATATCCATTTAAAGAGCTTTGTGGTTGTGGTGTTGGGTTTAAGCTCATTCAAGCATTGGCTTCAAAAGACGGTCAGTCAGCAGAGTCGCTAGTGGAGTACTTAGATTTGGTAGCGACGGCTATTGGGGCAGATATTGTCCCTATTGTCGGCGAAAATAGAGCCTTGGCTTATTTTGGCCTGCAAGTTATTAACTCTAATCCTCGCCCAGGCTTTAAGGCCTTGATTAACCAAATGAAAAAAGAAGTTTTAACGATTACGGATGTTGTTTTTAATATTGCGCCTCGAATCAATGCCGCTGGACGTATGAAACATGGGAACTATGCTGTTTCATTAATGAAGGAAACGGTCTTAGAAAATGCAGAAATAGCAGCCAGTGAAATTGAAGATTTTAACACCAACCGACGCGAAGCTGATAAACGAATAACCCAAGAGGCATTACAGCAAATTGAAACCGCTAATGAAACCGAAAAAGCGACCACAGTTGTGTACCAAGAAGATTGGCACAAAGGAGTCATTGGTATTGTAGCTTCAAGGCTGATAGAGACTTATTACCGTCCCACTTTAGTATTTACCAAAAGCGGGGATTATTTAGCGGCCTCAGCGCGATCTGTGAGTGGATTTGATGTGTATAATGCTTTAGAAAATTGCAGCCATTTACTAGAACAATTTGGCGGCCATATGTATGCTGCTGGTCTTACAATAAAAGAAGAAAACTACCCTGCTTTTAAAGCCGCCTTTGAAGCTGAGGTTTTAAAGACACTCCCGGTGCATCTCAAATCTCCAGAAATCAAAATAGATTCAGAAATCAACTTTGAATCGATCACTCCAAAGTTTTTTAGAATTTTAAAACAATTTGCGCCCTTTGGCCCTCAAAACTTATCGCCCGTTTTTATGACTTCCGAAGTGTATGACACCGGTTATGGCAAATGTGTTGGGGAAGACCAAACCCACCTGAGAGTAACATTAACCCAAAAAAGAGCGCCTAAAATTGTGGGGATCGGGTTTGGTCTAGGAGATCAATTATCCATTATTACATCAAAAGTTCCTTTTAAAACAGTTTATTCTATTGACGAAAATGAATGGAATGGACGCGTAAGTTTACAGCTTAAATTAAAAGACCTCAAATTATAATATGGCAAAAAGAGATCCATATGCAGCCCTACGATTTAAAGAGTTTAATATTTTTTTAGTGCTGCGCTTTATTTTAGTATTTGGCTGGTCTATGCAATTTATTATCATAGAGTGGCAAGTGTATACGCTCACTAAAGATCCCCTTTCTTTGGGAATCATTGGACTCATGGAAATTATACCAGCATTTAGTATGGCTTTATTTGCTGGACATATTGTAGATCAAAATGAAAAGCGGAACTTACTTTTAAAGTGTATAGGTCTGTTTTCGTTAATTAGTTTCGGTCTCTTTTTCTTAACTAGTCCCTCCGTAGAAAAATCATGGAGTGTAAATACAACGCTATATGCAATTTATGGTTTTGTGTTTATGGGAGGACTCTTACGCGCCTTTTTTGGCCCTACTATTTTTTCACTAGTGGCTCTTATTGTCCCCAAAAAAGCATATCCAAACGCTGCGACCTGGAACAGTTCAACCTGGCAAATGGCGTCTGTCTTAGGGCCCGCCTTTGCCGGCTTTACAATTAACTGGCTTGGTGTTCACTGGTCTCTTTGTATTGTGTTTGGGTTGGTTGTTTTATCTTTTATTTTATTGTTTGGAATCTCCAAAAAACCAATTTTAAACCCAAAAATAGGAGAGCCTATTATGCAAAGTCTCAAAGAAGGTGTTCGATTTGTGTTCAAGACTAAAGCTATTTTAGGGGCCCTAAGTCTTGATATGATTGCGGTTCTTTTTGGCGGTGCGGTAGCCTTACTTCCAATTTTTGCACAAGATATTTTAGAAGTTGGATCTGAAGGCTTTGGGATGTTGCGCGCGGCACCAGCTGTAGGTGCTTTTATGACGATGCTAGTCACAGCTTATATACCTATTAGTAAGAATGCGGGTCTAAAACTGTTGATTGCTATCTTTGGATTTGGACTGTCTATAATTATATTTGGATTGTCTTCTATATTTTGGATTTCGGTTGTGGCTTTATTTTTTAGTGGAGTCACAGATGGCGTATCCATGGTTATAAGACAAACGATTTTACAGCTTAAAACACCAGACCATATGCGGGGACGCGTATCTTCAGTGAATTCTATGTTTGTTGGGTCATCAAACGAATTAGGGGCCTTTGAAAGTGGGGTGACCGCCAAGCTTATGGGTACGGTAACCGCTGTTGTATTTGGAGGCACAATGACCCTAATTACGGTGCTTACTACAGGAATTATATCCCCAACTTTTAGGAAGCTAGACCTTCAAAAAGATTTAGAAGCTCACGAATCTCAGGATTAAATCCTTCTGGGTCTTGCCGCTGTTTACTTTGTGAAATCTAAGCCGTAGCTGTATTTAAATCCTATAATTGACTTGGAAACAGTTCCTTCTATCCCTTTTAAGTCTTCTTGAATTCTATAGAAAATAGCGAATTTCCCGATATTTTCAAACTTTCGGGAAGCCATTAATGTAAATCGATTTCGATTGATTTTGTTAATACCAGATTCCGTCAAAAAACGATCTCCTTCTTCATCTTCCATTTCTTGTTTTGAAATGGTACCAAAGAGCTCTGCTTTTAATTTAAAAACAATCCTAATAGGATCTAATTTATAGCCAATAGCTGCCATAAAACGAAGCTGTTCCTTTGCGATGTCTCCTTCTTCTTCAGAAAAGCCTAACTCATTTTTGTTTTGGTAACGCAGTCGGTAGGATAGGTTTAGTAGTTTTACTTCGTGTTTGTAGGAAGCATCTATTTGGTACCTGAAGTGTGACTCAATTCCTTGTTTGTTTCCGACATCATCATTTTTTTTAATAAACCGCACGCCACCTCCCAATTCAAAATCTTTAAAAATCTCATAGGATGTTTCAAGTTGGGTAAAATAGGTGCTGAGTGTTGAGATATCATCTTTATAACGTAGGTGTTCAGAAATTGAAAAAGACAGACTTTCGGTTGCTTTGACATCTATTTGTACAGCACTCCAGCCTTCTAAGTCTTTTGAATTTTTTGGTTCTTGTGCACTAAGCTGAGTTGATGAAAGGAAAACAAGCAGGCCGACAACCAGTGTGTTTGTCTTAGTAGTGAATGGTCTCATAGTCAAAAAAATTAGTATTTATAGTGAACAGTTATTTTAGCAACATCTCTTAAAAAGTTAACATTTCCAATTTCAAAACGAATAATAGTTACTCCGAGTCTTTTTTCTAGATCTTCTTTGAGTTTGTCATGATTTTCAGGTCTAATATTCTCTATTGTTTCATAAAGGACTTCTTTAGAAAACACCTCTGTTCTTGTCCAATAACGCTCAAGAATATATAAAGTTAAGACGATGATTGAATTAGCAGCAATAATCTCTGCATAACTCATTTTTTTATTTGAAAGCCCGTTCATTACAGCAATCCCGATCACTACAAACAAATACGTCATTTCCTTAACTTCTAGTGGCATTGTTCGGTAGCGTAAAATTCCAAATATTGCAAATAACCCAAGTGCCATACCCAGGTCAAGCTCATACTTTTTCAAAGTAAAACAGAGAAAGAAAACAACAATTCCTATGAGGTAGAAAGTAAAAAGGTATTCCTTTTTTTGACTTCTTTTGTAGTAGATGTATTTTACTACTGCTGTTAGGAAAAATAAATTTAATAAAAATCGAATGATCATTTTATAAAAATCGTCATCGAATAAGGGTATGCCTAGTAGCTCCATCTTAGTTAGTTAGTTTGTTAATTTTTAAATTTAGTTCTTTAAATCGGTTTGCTTTAATGCCTTCAACCAAATTGGCAACTCCTATGCAGTATTTGCTAAAACTGCTAGTCCGTATTTTATTTGCTTTTAAGGCCTTGTATATTGGCGTTTGTACGTTTTGTTTTTCTTGTTTCACTTCAATTACCACTATGTTTTGTAGTGCTTTTGTCGCGTCATTCGTTTTATAGTTCAAACAACTATCTATAGTGACCCGCTCGGATCTTTGCGTATTAACCAGCGTAAAACGCTGAAAATAGTTGTACAAAACAGGCTTTAAAACCAAGTCTTTCTTAGTTGTTTTTTTTATAAATTCTTTTGATTTTTCTGACAATATGGGTTCAAGATCTCCAATGGTACAACGCGTTTTATTGGTCATTCCCGAATTTTGTTTTTCCTTAATTTCTATAAAACAAAGATCGGAATCTATGTATTTTCGCATTCTTATTTTTTGACGCTTAGCCTTGCCGTTGTGATGCTCGGTATAAGACTTCAAATCTTCAGTATCAAAATAGAGAGTTGCGTAGTTCATTAACCGAAGGTCTTCAATCTCTAAAATACGATAGTCATTATTTAGTAAAGGCAATACTTCTAGCAATTTAGATTCTGTTGTAAGAAACTTGGTGTCGATACGTTTAAGTAAAGAAACCGAGTTCATTTCCTTCAGTGCTATTGGATCAAATTTTAGTAAGCTAGATGGGTCCATTGGTAAATTTGCAACAATCTACAAATTTTACCAACACTCACAGCATAAGCTTTGGATTACTTTTTACCCTTATCCATATCCCAGGCTAAGAATTATAGTGATTTAATTTTGTCTAATGATAGAGACCTCCTCGATTAAGCTGTTTTTTGCAGCACTATTTGCCGCATTTAGAGGTAATTGATTAGCGTTTAGTAAATTCGGAAATTCAATTGGATTTGCGCTTAAGTTAAATAAGGCTTCATTTCCGTTATTAAAATAGATGTATTTGTGAGTTGAATTTCTAATCGTATAATCAACGCCCTGAGTTTGTACATTGTATTTTTCAGAATATATAAATTCTCTTCCTTCAAAATTACTGCTCATTAAGGTTTGTAAAAAACTATGGCTATCCCTACTGTTAGAAATGCCAGCCCCAGAAATATCAGCAATCGTAGCATATAAATCGGTGGTATTAATTAGAGAGTAATCAGCTTGATTAGCTCGACTCACATTTTTACCAGAAATAACCATTGGTACATTTATCCCCCCTTGGTAAATTGAGCCTTTAGCCCGATTACTACTATACTCTTGAACGACCTCACTTGGAGTGCCGTTATCTCCTACAAAAATAACAACTGTGTTGTCGCGCTCAACTTGAGTCATACTATCTAGTAGCCGGCCTATTTCAAAATCCATCGCTTCTATCATTGCTTGATAATATGGCAGTGGATTAGCCTCTATGCTTGCAGTATCTGTAGGTAGGTTGCTTTCGGCACCAGGCGGTAAGTGAAATGGCGTGTGTGGGGCATTATAAGCGAGCCATAAAAACCAAGGCTGCGTTTGTGTATCAACCCAATCAATAGCTAGATCTGTAAATTTGGTAGTAGCATATTCTGTTGTATTATTTGTTTCACCATTTTCAGTCAGATTCCAACTTGTATAAGACTGAACGCCGCCCGCTAAGAGTCCTGCAAAATAGTCAACGCCCATGGATGTGGGGTGGTTTGGGTTTGTAGATAGATGCCATTTCCCAATCACAGCATGACTGTACTCAGGGGCATTTGTATTCATTAAGTCAAATATTGAAGTTTCGTTTGTTGAAAGTACATCCCCAACACTTAGCACATTGGTTCGTAAACCATAGCGTCCAGTTAAGATCGTCGCTCGAGTTGGCGTACAGACAGGATTAGACCATACATTCTCAAACCGTACTCCTGAGTTCATCAGCGCCTCTAACTGAGGCATATTAGGCTTGCTAGTGTCTATCGAGAAGCCTGGAGTAGCATCTAAACCCATGTCGTCGGCAATAATTAATAAAATATTAGGCTTATTTGTGCTAACTGGGTCATCGGGGTCATTAGTATTGGATTCGCCCGAGCTGCTAACTCTGTCTTCACTACTACAAGCGTTAAAAATGATGATAGCTAAAAGCCAAAATAACTGCTTCAATTTCATATTACTGTATGTTTAGTATTTTGACCTAAACATACAGAGAAAGTTTAAAGTGTTTTTAAGGAAAGTGTTTTATTTTCAAAAACAGCATAGCTATAGTGTCCAATCCAATCACCAAGGTTGATGTATTTAGAGCGGTCGTTTAGCTCGATGTCAAGTGGCAAATGTCGGTGTCCAAAAACAAAATAGTCGCGGTGTTTTTCTTCTAGTTTTTTGCGACTGTATTGCACTAGCCATTCCTTGTCATTTCCTAAGAAATTCGCATCATCATCGCCGGAAATCATTTTATTTTTTACCGATAGGTATTGTGCGAAACGGACTCCAATATCGGGGTGTATCCAACGATATATCCATTGAAAAAATGAATTTGTAAATACTTTTTTAAGGCGTTTAAAACCTTTGTCGTCGGGCCCAAGACCATCTCCGTGACCAATAAAAAAAGAGGTAGAGTTAAAGGTGAAATCTTGTGGTGAGTGGTGAACTGTAACACCTAGTTCTTCTTCAAAATAGCCATTCATCCACAAGTCATGGTTGCCTACAAAGAAGTGAATTTTAATCCCTTGATCACTTAGTTCAGCTAGTTTTCCTAGGACACGTGTAAATCCTTTTGGGACTACATATTTGTACTCAAACCAAAAATCAAATAAATCGCCTAGCAAGAAAATAGCTTCTGCATCGTGCTTGATAGAATCTAGCCATTGCACAAACTTTTTTTCGCGAGGCATCGACTCTTTTGTCGTTGGGGCTCCCAAATGGTTATCAGAAGCGAAGTATATTTTTTTACCTTGAGGAATTTTTAAAGCCGTCATATGAAGCTGTTAGTTATCACTTGCAAACCATTCTGCAAAGCTGGTGGCTGTTTCTTGTAGTTTTAGGGCGTGTAACTGTATGGTGTTTGGTAATCTTTTTTTTATTTTTTCGGCAAAGTCAATCACCATCATTTCACTAGTTGGCTGGTAATCGACTAGCAATACATTATGTCCACGATCGGAGAGTTCTTTTGCAAGCTCTACATGTGGGGTGTTTTTATTAAAAACTGTTGCATGGTCAAATACATTGACAATTTCTTCTTTGATTATTTTTTTCAGATCAGTAAAATCAATCACCATTCCAAATTTTACATGAGTTGAATCTGAAATAGGTTGTCCAAATACGGTCACGTCTAAGCGGTAGCTGTGCCCGTGTACGTTTTTGCATTTACCGTCATACCCATAAAGAGCATGCCCTGTTTCAAAAGAAAATTGCTTTGTGATTCGAATGTTGCCCATCAGTGGTTTAGAATGTTTTCAAGTTTATTAATATATTACAAAGTTAATGGTTTTGGACATGCGGTAAAAATTGTTTTCTAAATTTTATTACTAAGGGGATCCCTCTAGCGGTCATCCACAAGGTAAAAGCTGTGAAAACACCATGAAGTTTCCAGCCGTAGTAATCAGTTATAAATAATACAGGTAAAAACACAAATAGAGTTGTTAACAACAACACATTACGCAAGTCTTTCATTTTTCCAAGGCCTTTAAAAATCCCATCAAATACAAAGGCTAAGGCACAAAAGGGCTGCATTAATAATACAATCCAAAATACGTTATAAAACGTTTCCAGTACTATTGGGTCATTTGTAAAAGTAGCGCCGATAGGCTTGTAAAGTAGGGCGCCGATGCTTCCCATAACTACGCCAACAATAAGGGAGTATTTGATCAATCGATTGCTTAATTGAATAAGTAATTGGTAGTTTTTTGCGCCAAAAATTTTTCCAGAAAGAATATTTCCGGCACTGGCATAACCATCAACGGCAAAGGCCGCAAAAAACCACAAATTAATGGATATGGTGTAAGCTGCGATATATGAATTGCCATAACCTGTTGCAAAACGGGTTGCAAAATAAAGCGCTGTGTTAAGGGCTAGGGTTCGTATGATTAGGTGTCCAATCATACTTAAAAACTGAGGAATTTCTTTATTGAAAGGCCTTGAAAATCGGAGCGGTATTTCTGTTTTTTTTAAAAGGAAACGCGTAGCTAATGCTGCCATTAAAAATTGTGAAAGTACACTTGCAATGGCGGCTCCTTTAAGATTAAGAGGAAAAAACACGTCTTTAATGCCATAAACAAGTACAAGGTCCAATACAATATTGACTAGGGCACCAGTAATAGCAATGAGCATTGGGTAATAGGTGTTCTGAAGCCCTCTAAAGATGCCAAACACCGCAAAAGTATACAGTGTGAATGGCAGCCCAATAATGCGAATATTATAGTAGGAGACGCTGTACTCAAGCAGCAGCCCGGAGGCGTTGTAAAGTTTAAAAATAGCCGTACTAAAAGGATAGGTGAGGCCGCAAACAACTAAACTAACCCCCAAAATAATAACAATCGCCTGTGCTGGCAAATCTTTGACTTCCTCAAGCTTGTTTGCGCCCACATATTGTGATATAATTGAGGAGATGGCACTTCGGGATTGTCCTAGCACCCATATAATCATAGATAGAAACGTGGTCACCACACCAACGGCTGCCAATGATTCTGTAGCATTTAGGGACATATGTCCCACAATAGCAGCATCTGTTAGAGAAAGAATCGGTTCGGATATACCTGCAATAATCGCTGGAATTGCAAGTGTATTGATTTGCTTGAGGCTTATGTTTGTTTCCAAAGGTCTATTTTCCTCGCCCAGTTTTTCGTACAGCGGTTTTATTGCTACTGTTTTTACTTTTTAGGTCTGATTTAGCCCCTTTTTTTGGGTCTGCTTGCTTTACGGTTTTATTTCCAAAAAATTTACTGCTCATAATAGGTTTATTTAAAATCAAATGTACGGAAAAGAGTTAAGTATAAACGCCTCAAAGGTCACAGGATTATCTTTCAAAAATAGACGATTTACTTAACAGAGAAAAATCTCCTGTAAATATGTTTATCTAACATCTTTTCATGTTTTGGCGTGAAATAGTTTGTCCAAAAATCATCTATTTCTTCAGAATGTGCCTTTTTATATTCAGCATCACTAGACCAAGTACTGAGCCACATATATCGGTTTTCTTTAGCCTCATCTGTTTCTTTTACTTGATATACTTTATATGTGTCGACTCTAAATCCATTTTTTTCGTATATACTATTGGCTTTATCAAGATCTTTTTGAAATTCTTCTATGGTAATGCCATCAGGAAGGTCAAAAAGATGTAAGCTAATTCTTTCTTTGGATTGAGAGTCCGTTGACGAACAGATCAGGATACTTACTAGGTAAATTAGGTTTTTCGTTTTGATGTGTATTATTATATTATTGCTAATTAAAAAACGGTTTACAATTCAAATATAATTAAAATTAAGTAGTCAGATTAGCGATTTTATTACAATCACTTGTATCACTTGTATCACTTGTATCACTTTTTAAATCTTAAAAATCATAAATTTAACATTTAATTCAAAAAATATGCCAAAGGGTTGTGTTTTCGTCATTGTTTTTGGTAATTTGTGGGCTTAACCAAAATAACTAAATATTATGAAAAAATTACTTCTATTAACTTTATCCGTTGTTTTACTTTCAAGCTGTACTGCTACTCACAAAACAATGAAAAATCCTGATTCTGCAATTGAATTTCAAAAAAGCGACTTTACAGTTACAGGCCAGGCATCAGCCAGTGCTTCATCTACAAGAATCCTTGGTATAGATTGGGCAAAGCTATTCGAAAACAAAGACTTTGGTAATATTGACCAACAAGTATCTTCTGTTTCAACAGCATCTGTGCCAGTGATTGGTAGTGGGCTAGCAACAGTGTCATCTGGAATCTATAGTATCTTCTCAATCTTTATAGATAATACAGCATCTATTGCAACACACAACTTGATAACACAAAACAAAGATAATGACGTTGTGTTATATCCAAGATATCAAACCAGTGTCTCTAAACCGTTCTTAGGAATAGGATTTATTTACAAGAAAACACAGGTTAAAGTAACTGCTCGTTTGGGTAGACTTAAAGAATAGTGTTATATCTAAACTTAAATTAAAAGTAGAAATGAGAATATCTTTTTTAGGTATTCTCATTTTTTATTCACAGACACTAACATATGTCATACACACTATTTTGATTACAAATTAGCCAACATATATAAGCTTAGAAAATAAGGGATTGCTTAAAAAATATGGAAATCTAAAACTCGAATCCCAAACCAAAATTTAAAAGTTTAAGCCTGCATTACTTGTCAGGGAATCTTGTAAAATTACCCATGCCATCAGAATCCATTTCATCAGACTTCCCTGCATAATTATTTTCCTCTCTCTGTTTTTTATTACTGTAAAAGATATTCCACACTAAAAAATACACATAAAACAAGAAAATTATAAACCCTATAATAAACATTCCTAAACCCATTAGCGTCTTCTTTGTCTAATGATTAAAGCAAACAACAAAATGGTTCCTGGCCAGTGAGCAGTGTAAAGTGCGTCATCAGTTTTTCCTAAAAGGTTTAGGACCACAGAGTATAATAGACAAATGAAAGCTAAAATAACTGGATACCACTTAAATACAAATTCTTTAAACATTTTGGTTATAATTTATTTTAAATTCAAAAATATTGTTAATAAACAACGTTTATGTTAATTAAAATATAAATTATATAGAGATAATTGTGTTTTTTGTGAATGCTGTGGTTCTAACTCAACTTAACTCCTTAGTAGTTTACCCTAAATGTGTTGAGAAAACAATCATATTAGTACCTATAAAGTGCCAAGAATATTATAATTTTGCAGGAAGTGTTTTCTTTCTGCCTTTGGTAGATAATAGCAAAATGGGGATGTAGCTCAGTTGGCTAGAGCGCTTGACTGGCAGTCAAGAGGTCGTGGGTTCGAATCCCATCTTCTCCACAAGTATCACCGCTATACTACATAGTTTAAATCAAAGCCCACCAACAGGTGGGTTTCTTCTTAAACAGCGCTCTAACCAGTCTCGAAAAGCTTCTAAAAGCTATATCTCACTTAATTTTTAAACATCTCAAAGAACAGTCTAAATTTACTAAAAATTGACAGACATTTGACAGACATTTCTGTTCTTTTCGCTTTTAGTAGTTTTCTCAACACGCTTTGTTCCAAAGCTACTGAGCTAAACTTGGACTTGAATTCATTAATAACGAAGATATTGTTTTAGATATGAAGGACTTTGGGAAGCACTACTCTAAACTGATAAGTAAACGGTCACCCTTTCTAAAACGCTAACTGTGGGCGACTTAAGGGCTTTATGTTTAATTTGGATTCCCTATATTTGAAGTATTAGCTAATACTACAACCAATGAAAAAACTACTCTTACTCTCCGCTTTATTAATCTTCGCTTGTCAAAAACCAACAAAAATTTCTGAAAAAAAAGTTATGGATACATTTGAAACCTTTTTTGAGGTTTTAGATAACGACTTAGACAGTTTTGATTCTGTGGTTACTGAGGACTTTTTTATCTTTGAAAATAGTAGACGTTACTCCAAAAAAGAGTTTATTGCTTTTGTAGAAGGTTTTGATATTATTAGCAGTAAGCGAAAATTTGAAGATGTCACAATTGATAGCGATTTTAACTCAGCACACATTTCTCTTAAACAGTTTGGTGAGTTTATTATTAATACCCCAGAAGGGAAAGTTAAGCTTGAATTTGAGTGGCTTGAGAGCACCTACGCAGTTATGGTAGGAGATGATAAACTGAAATTTAAATTCTATTTCTCAGAGGCTATTAAAACTAACTCCACTAATTTAGACTCAGAACAAGTTAAACCATAGCTATCTTCTTCAGAAAGTTTAAGTAAAAACTAAATGTTGTAAATTGTGGGTATGAAAAAATATGCTTTAAAAAATATTTCTAAAATCAAGTTTATTGATAGCAATGTGGAAATTAAATATGCTGATGGAACTATATTTAAATTGAAAGAAAATTGTGTTTTTGATGCTAACTATAAAAACACTAAAAACCACCCCGAAGTCGACCATTGTATTTAAAACTAAACCATAGGCATATCTTCTTCCTTCAGTTCAGCTATTTCTAAACCTCTTAAGTAGGTTAAGCTTATATTTATTATATATGAGTATGAAAAAACTACTCTTTCTTTCCGTTTTTTTAATAATTGGTTGCAAAAATAAAATTGATCACTCAGCTGAAGTTTCAGAAGGCTCAATAGATACACGAGAATTGATGATTCTAAAGACCAAGAAGCTAATCAAAAAACAAAGACCTACAGAGTTTTTTAGTTATGCGCCAGAAAGTGTCCTAATAGAAAAGTCTTGGAACTCTTGGGGGCCTAATGAATTAAAACGTGGTGGGAAAATGGAACAAAGATTGATTGAAGATTTAAAAGTCAATAGATTGAATCCAAAAAGGATATATTTTTTACAGGAAACAAAAAATTCATCGTCTTGATAAAACAGTCTTGATAAAATATGGTCCTTTAATTATTTCAGACTCTATTTACAGTAATAATTTTCATAAATCAAAATTTAGAATTGAGGCAACTGAAGTTAATAGATTTGGTAATTATCAGCTGCAATCTTTAATTCAAGATAAAGTTTGGGGTTTAAAAAATAGTTCTATTGATTCTGTAATTAATATTCCCATAAAAATTACAATTTATCCCTAGCTAAATGAAAAGACTACTCTTAATCTCCGCTTTATTAATCTTCGCTTGTAGTTATGGACAGACTCCTATAACAGACGCTAATTTTTCCCAAGCCATTGAAACTTGCTTATCTAGCCATCCAGTTACTGGAATGTGCAGTGATAGTGAATATGGTGCAATGCCTAATTGGGATGTGAGTAGTGTTACTGATATGGAAGGGGCTTTTTATAATAGACCAGAATTTAATGCAGACATAAGTTCTTAATTCTAAAGTACACAAATTTTTGACATTTCCAAACAATTTTAACCTGAAAATGCAATTTTTTCTTAATGTTGCTGACTCAGCTTCAATAGCTAGTTTTAGGCTCTAATTGTACTGTCTCAGCATCATTTACTACTTAATTTTAAAATCAGATTTTGTGGATGTTAAAAGCTCTAGGCTTCCTATGGATCTGCTCCCCAGCTATAATCTGAACGCGTGCTACCCCCTCTGTGGTAGGTCAAATAAGCTAATTTCATTGACTCAAACCCTGTTTTGTAAATAAGAGCACCTAATAATATTAATATAGCTATCATCAAATATTTTTAATTAACTTTATTGTAGAATTTGATTATTTATTACAATACATTCTTACAAAAATGACAGCAATAATATACATAGGAGTTTTGTTTCTTCTAATCTTATTATGTACAATAGTCCTAAATATTTACAGGCGTCATAAAAATCAAGAATTAATTGAAACCGTAACTTCATTAAGCAGGGGTACAAACTCTGAGCTTAGTTTAATTCTTAAGCTCTTAAAAAGTGGTGTAAATTCTAAAACAATCTTTCATGATTTAATTATAAAAAAGGGAAATGGTAAGTTTTCACAAGCTGACATAGTGTTGGCAACAACTCAAGGGATTGTTGTAATTGAAGTTAAAGATTACGGAGGTTGGATATTTGGAAATGGCAATCAAACCAATTGGACACAGATTATGGCTTATGGAAAAAACAAATACCGTTTTTATAATCCAATAAAGCAAGTAAACAGTCAAATTTTAAGCTTAAAGGACAGCTTAAAGCAGTTTGAGAAAATCCCATTCTTTTCAATAATTGTATTTTATGGAGATTGTGAGTTAAAAGAAATTAATTATGTACCAGAAAGTACAATGATTGTGAGGCCTCACAGAATATTAGAAGCCCTAAACTCAATAAAGGTCAATAATGAACCAGCCCCATATGAAAATAAACAAGCGGTAGTTGATACTTTAAAAAACGCTGTAATAAATGGAGCAAATAAGGATTATCAAAAACAGCATATTGATAATATCAAAAACACTACAGGAAAACACAGAATTCTAGATTAAATAAACCTAAACCATAGGCATATCCTCCTCTTTTAATTCCGCTATTTCTAAACCACGTAAATAGCTTAAACTTACTTTTACAGTATTGCTTTTAAAATAAGAGTTATATTTATGCTATGAGAGAAG
>Ga0209602_1001907_pt1 | contig 17684 bp, 16 predicted proteins | sample COGITO_mtgs_1205_3_FD_184810 | JGI IMG/M metagenome (GOLD analysis project Ga0209602, IMG submission 184810) | Pelagic marine microbial communities from North Sea - COGITO_mtgs_120524 (SPAdes) (version 2) | ecosystem: Environmental > Aquatic > Marine > Epipelagic ...
CGATAGCGTTTGAACTTGGAACTACAGCACCAGAGATGATGTTGTTACCGTAAAGTAGAGAACCAGCAACTGGCTCACGGATACCATCGATATCTACTGGAGGTGCTGCGATAAAAGCAATAACGTATGCTGAGATAGCAGAAAGTAGAGTAGGGAACATTAGACAACCGAACCAACCAATGTATAGTCTGTTCTCAGTTGAAGTGATCCATGCGCAGAATTGCTCCCAGAAGCTTGCGCTTTCGCGTCTTTGTAAAGTTGTAGTCATGATTAATTTTAAGTTAAAGTAAATGTTTTGGTCTTGAAAACCTCCCAGGATTTCTCCTGTTACCTTTATTATAGTTAACAAAGGTAAGCATTTACATGAATTTATTTTTAAAATATTTATTATTTATATAATTACGTACTAAAGACGCTGTGCGATGCTGAACCTTTGAATATTTTTAGCGACAACTTTCTTGAATAATAAAGCGTCTTTAACCAAGCGACCCTTTATCAATATATCGTAGAATCCTATCATTTGAGTTTAAATTTCAATTTAATTGTGGTGTGAAATTAATTACCCTTTAATATTTTATTCTTAATTAATGGTCAATTTAAAGGGTAATTAAATTTTAAATTACTGTAACAGTTTTAAATAATTACGTTAAAACATTCGGTGTTACTTACATCAAAAAACAACTAATTCGTTACGGGAAATAACTCTGGAGAGTTTTGATTCGCGATTTTAGTGTTAATAGAACGTAAAATTACATCATCTCTTTGTATTTCTACATTCATTTGCTTAATTAAGTCACCATTCCCGAGAAAAATGAATTGGATTGATGTAGCAATATCAAAACCTTTTATTGGGTATGCCAAAGATATCTTTCCCTGGTTTTTAACTAGAACTTGACTACCTTTTTCGATTAAAAAATCACGAAAGTATTCAGTTTTTGAAATTGTTTCTTGTTCTGTTGTCGTAAATTTTAGAAGTAAAATTAACTCATATAATTCAAGCTCTTTTTTCATACTAAGAATATAGTTATTAGAAATTTATTATTATTTAAAATAATAATATACAACATCACAATTAGGCAAAAATATCAATAAACCTGATAGTTTCTATACTTTGGATACTACATTTAATTTTGGATAAAACCGTTAATAAACAGTATGCCCTCTTTTTCTAGGGTTAAGGAAAATACTAAAATTCAGATTACCTACTATAGATAATCTGAATTCTAATTTTATAAAGAACTCTTGAATCAGTAAGTATTTTTAAATTAAATACCGAACTGGTTACCACGACGGTATTGTAAATAAGCCGCAACAAAAAGACCTAAAATTGTTACAGGAACAAGACCAAGTACAATTCCAGAAAGTAATACTTCTACCATAATTTTTAAAGTGTTTAATTTAATATTTGAGAAACCCTATTTTAGCCTTTAACTAATTATTCACCAATTTCGGAAAAAAGACTACTTTGTCTAATATCTTCCGCTTGAATTGTAACAAGATCAGACTTTGTTAAAATTGCATCTCCGGAATTAAACATTCTATTTGCGTGTCTCATACGGGCAGTATCAATCGCATTACTAATGGTACGTGCATTAGCAAATAGAGGTAATTTACTTCGTTTTTCAATGTAATCTAAAAGCGCTGCTTCTGCATCATCTGTCATTCGGTATTGTTGTTCAGCGAGAATCATTCGACCAATTTGAATTAGCTCTTCTGGAGAATAATCCGGGAACTCAATGTGATTTGCTACACGAGATGATAAACCTGGATTAGATTCATAAAAGCTGTCCATCCGATCTTTATAACCTGCGAAAATAACAACTAAATCTTCACGTTGATTTTCCATTACTTGAAGAAGAATTTCAATCGCTTCCGAACCATAATCTCTTTCATTATCAGGCTTATAAAGGTAGTAAGCTTCATCAATAAATAAAACACCACCCATTGCACGCTTTAAAACTTCCTTTGTTTTCGGTGCAGTGTGCCCAATATATTGGCCAACTAAATCATCTCTAGTAACAGTAATTAAATGCCCTTTACGAATATAACCTAATTTAAAAAGGATATCAGCCATTCGTGTTGCAACTTCGGTTTTTCCAGTACCGGGACTTCCAGTAAAGGACATGTGTAAACCAACAGTAGCTGAATTTATCCCTAACCCAAGATTTTTTCTAAGGCGTTGAACTAATAATAGTGCAGCAATTTCTTTAATACGAAGCTTAACGGGAGCAAGACCAACAAGGTCCAGCTCTAGTTGGTCCATAATCCCCTGAATATTCGTGTTGTTATACTCTTCTTGTAAATTAACAGCCATGCTATAAAGATTATAAGATACTATTTTATCTTCGATTATATCATAATATCGATACTTTTAAAAAAATTTTAGTAAAAAAAGGTCTTATTTTGGGAAAATTCGAATACGCTTATTATTATAAGTTCCAACAGTAGTGCCGTCTAATTGATAATGGGCAATTATCTCATGCTGTTGTTTTCTAATTAGACTTGTTTGGGGAAACAAATCAATTGTGATTTTTTTAGGTACTACAATTTCCTCAATTGCTAATCTTACCTCTTCTAATGGCGATAAAAATTCTTGACTAAGGATATTGGAAGATTTCGATTCGATACTTTGATTTTGGTATTGGGAAGTTAAAGTTACTTGGTTTTTAACCAAAGTTCTTAAAGCTCTCGTAATCATTACCAATGATGTATTTTGAATTGTATGAACCGTTAATTTTTTAGCATGTGAAATTTGCTTTAATTTCCTATTACTTTTGATTAAATTTTCTAACGTTAAAATGGTATCAGCATATTGTATTTCTTTAGTTAAAATAATTGGGAGTTGTAAAACCTTAATTAAAGGTTTTAATTCTTGGATATTAATACCGTATGTATATAAAAAAGTAAATTCTTGCTTTAATTCAGGTGTTAAATTGGATGGATATTTATTACGTTTTTTCGCCTTTTGTTTTTCTACCTGCCCGAGATTAGTAAAAGGGTAATTATTTCTTTGTTTTTTGTCTAAATTTGAACGGTTTGTATAATTATTTGGGCGGGATTCTGTACCTGTTTGATTATAAATAATTTTACAATCAATAAAGCGTTTTCCAGGTAATAAAAAGGTGCGCTTTTGTACGGGTAAAATTTGCCCTTGCAAAAATAAATCCACAGATTTTTCAATATTTTCATGAATAATCCAGGTTTGGGGATTCGGTAATTCGATCGCAATGTCAAATGTTGGTGGGGCTTTACGCTCTAGTATACTTTTGGCAGAGCCTCGACGCTTTGCTTCTTCATCCCCTAAGGTAACATATTGTATTCCGCCAATTAAATCCGTAATAGTCGGATTTTTAATTAGATTTTCAAGTGCATTACCATGAGCTGTCCCAACTAATTGTACGCCCCTCTCCGCTATTGTGCGGGCAGCAAATGCTTCTGATTCAGTACCAATTTCATCAATAATAATTATTTCAGGCATATGGTTCTCAACAGCCTCGATCATGACTTCATGTTGGTTTTGGTTATTGGAAACTTGCATGCGTCGTGCTTTTCCAATTGAAGGATGCGGCAAATCACCATCCCCAGCAATTTCATTAGAAGTATCGATGATGATAACACGTTTTTTCATTCCATCTGATAATACGCGTGCTATCTCACGTATAGCTGTTGTTTTACCTACGCCAGGCCGGCCCAATAATAAAATAGATTTTTCTTGTTCTAATAAATCTCGAATAATACTAACTGTTCCAAAAAATGCTCGACCAATTCGACACGTTAAACCAATGACGCTTCCATTTCGGTTGCGAAGAGAGCTAATGCGATGTAAAGTTTTTTCTATTCCGGCTCGGTTATCGCTGCTAAATTTACCTAATTTTTTCAGGATAAGGTCAAGATCTTGCCACACAACAGTTCGGTATGAAAAATATTCTGTAGTATTTGAAAACCTAGCCTCTGGTCTTCGACCAATATCAAGAACAATTTCAATTAGGGATTCTCGATTCGGGTGTTTTTCTAAAGGTTCCTTAATAAATTTGGGTAATACATTCAATAATTGTGTTAGATCGTCTGCAAGAAGCATTTATTTAATATAATTTAATATTTTTTTAATTATACTTTACAGTGACACCCCTCTTTTCTAAACTTTGTTAAAGGTTAGATCGAATATGTCTATTTATATGTTATATTAATAACATGAGTGAAACTAAAGTTTTACTTCTTACCATAACAAGCAGTTCAAATTTTCATTCACAAATAATAGCTACAATGTCTCACTTTACTAAGATAAAGACAAAACTTTATGATCGTGCCACAATCGAAAAAAGTCTTTCCGATTTAAACATTGAATGGGAATCTGGTCTTAAACAGATTAACGGCTACAATAATCAAAAGCATGAAGCTGAAATTATTATTCGCCAAAAGAATGATCATGATATTGGTTTTAAATGGAATGGCACAGAATATGAATTAGTAACAGATCTTATGTTCTGGGATCAAGCACACTCTGTAAATAAGTTTCTAAACAGCATCAATCAGCGTTATGCATTTAACCTGATTGCGAAAGTAAGTGAAGAGCAAAGTTTTCAATACGTAGAAGCAAAAAATCAACAAGATGGTTCCATTAAGTTACTTCTTAGAAAGTTTAACTAATTAGCGCTTCTTGTTAGATACAAAAAAAACTACCACCTGTGCCAGAATTATTAACAAATTCTGAAACAGGTGGTAGTTTTTTTACTACAATGAAGAGTTAGATTATAATTGTTTTTGAGCGTAGAACAAAGTAGACAACTCGATGTCTTATTCTTGCCAGCATCATTACGAAATAATTAAAAGCTTCTTTCTTATATTCTGTAAGAGGATCTTTTTGGCCATAAGCTCGCCATCGAATAGAATCTCGTAAAAACGCAATTTTTTGTAGGTGTTCTTGCCATGAATAATCGATTTGTTGAAGTATAAACGACCTTTCTAATTCTCGGAGTAAGCCCTTTTCAATCGATTCCATTTCAAGCTCTTTTAAATCATAAGTAATTTGTAATTGTTGACTTACAAATGCTAATGCTTGATCAAAGTCTTTTTCAGAACTATACGAACTAATATTAAATGGGACACCTAGTAAATTTTGCAATTTGATTGCAATTAACTGGGCAGAGTTTTCAGCATTTTCAGCCCTAAAATAGATAAAAAGATCATATAAACTTCTTTCCGCATAATCAAGAACCCACTTCCTTAGGTTACCTTGTTGTAAAAGGCGAAGCCGCTCCGAATAAACACCATTCCTCTGCGTATTTAGTGCTTGATCGTATTCGAAAAGTTGCTTTCGTGTATCGAAATAATAAGCCTCAACTTTTTTTTGTGCGGACTCTAAACTTTTATTCAATAGCGACGATTGTATTGGTGTGTCATCTTGAAACCCGATATTTTGCATCATAGTTAATATTTGGTCACCTCCAAAAATACGAAGTAATTTATCTTCTAAGCTTAAAAAGAAGCGTGATGAACCTGGATCACCCTGCCGTCCGGAACGACCACGGAGTTGATTGTCAATTCGTCGTGATTCGTGTCGTTCTGTTCCAATTACATGTAATCCGCCTAATTCTCGTATTTCTTTACTTTCTGTGGATGCAATTATTTTCGTTTCTGAAAAAACAGCTTTATATAAAGCTGTAAAAAGTTGACTTACAGAATCATCCTTTATTTCGATCTCAGATAAAGGCTGTTTTAAAAGTTCGTCATAATTATCATAGAGTTCTTGTTTAACTTTACTATCTGCTGAGTCAAGAATTTTATTTACAACCGCAAGAGTGGAAACTTTATCAACACTTAGTAGTAAACCTGTTAAAAGTGATTTTGTTAAAAATGTCGGGTTACCACCTAACAAGATATCAGTTCCACGACCCGCCATATTAGTAGCAATTGTTACGGCGTTTCTACAACCTGCTTGAGCGATAATTTCTGCTTCACTCTCAATGTTTTCAGGTTTTGCATTTAAAATTCTATATGGAATATTGTATTCACTTAACAAGGCTGCCAAAAGCTCTGATTTTTCTATCGTTGTTGTACCAACTAAAACAGGTCGACCAATTTGGTGCATCTCTAAGCACTCTTGTGCCACTGCACGCCATTTTATATATTGGTTTTTATAGATTAAATCAGAAAGATCTTTTCTTTTTATTTCCCTATGGGTCGGGACTTGAACAACATTTAAGTTATATATTTTTTCAAATTCAGCTTCCTCAGTCTTGGCTGTCCCTGTCATACCAGATAACGTCTTATAAAGAAGGAAAAGATTTTGGTAGCTTACAGATGCTAATGTTTGACTTTCATCTTGAATCGGAACATTTTCTTTTGCTTCTACAGCTTGGTGTAATCCATCACTCCAACGACGTCCTTGCATAGTTCGCCCAGTAAATTCGTCAACAATAATGATTTCTTTATCTTGATTAATAATATAATTCTTATTTATTAGATAAAGTTCTTTTGCTTTAATAGAATTTAAAATATAAGAAATCCAGGGTTGACTAGGATCATAAAGATCCATAATACCTAAAGCTTGCTCACAAAAAGATACACCTTCAGGGCTTAAGGTAACCCCTTGAGTTTTTTCCTCAACATTGTAGTGGACATCACGTCGCAAAGTTGTCGCCAATTTAGCTGTTCGGAAATATTTTTCAGTTGGCGCTTCACTTGCTCCCGAAATAATTAATGGTGTACGGGCTTCATCAATCAGAATTGAATCGACTTCATCAACAACGCAATAAAAAAAGCTTCTTTGGACAATTTCCTCAGGCGTATATGCCATATTATCCCGTAAATAATCAAAACCTAATTCATTGTTTGTTACGTAAACAACGTCACAATTATAATTTTCTTTTCTTTCTTTCGGGGACATATTTTCTTGGATTAAACCTACGCTTAGTCCTAGAAAACGGTGGACTTGACCTACATATTCAGCATCTCGTCTTGCTAAATAGTCATTAACAGTAATAACGTGTGTCCCTTTACCGTATAGAGCATTTAAAAAAGTGGGTAGAAGGGCCACAATTGTTTTTCCTTCCCCAGTCTTCATTTCAGCGATTTTTCCTTCATTCAGAATAAACCCACCGATTAGCTGAACATCATAATGCCGCAAACCGAGTACTCTATCACTGGCTTCGCGAACTAAAGCAAATGCTTCGTTTATAATAGAACTTTGTGGATCGCCATTGTTTAAACGTTGCTTTAACTCTTTTGTTTTCTCTTGTAAATCTTTATCGGTTAATGTTTTAAACGTTTTCCCAATGGAGTTAATTTGTTGTATTTGGGGATTATATTTCGTTAAAACTTGCTGTGTGGTTTTTTGAAAAAGGGATTCAAGCATAGGTTAAAATTATTCTAGTTATTGGGCTTAATACTAATAATAACACGAAGCACTGAAGAGTTATGTTAAAGTTTGGGAAAAATAATCGTTCTTCGTTTTACATGGGTCACCTGGGACTCGAACCCAGAACTATTCGGTTAAAAGCCGAGTACTCTACCATTGAGTTAGTGACCCGTTCTAAATATGATTTTAATTATACAAAATATTAGTATACTTGACTAGAAGTTTTTAGTTATTTTTTTTTTAATAACTACTTTACCTTAACTATTATGGGGGTCCGATTGGTTTTTTTCTAAGTTAATTTGCTAAAGAAAAATGCATTTGTTATAATTTATTTATCGGCTCAGTAGCTCAGTTGGTTAGAGCAGGGGACTCATAAGCCCAAGGTCGCAGGTTCAAGTCCAGCCTGAGCCAGTGAGAAAAATAAAGGCGGTGTTTATACAGAACAAGTGGGATCTTACATAAAGAGTTTTTAATTTAAGAAGTAATATATAACTGTTACTAAAAATTATGGTGGGAAAAACAATACTGTATCAAGAGGCCGCAAGAAAGGCAATTGAAAAAGGTATGGATACTTTAGCAGAAGCAGTTTCCATTACTTTGGGGCCAAAAGGTAGAAATGTCGTTCTTGGTAAAAAATTTGGAACTCCTCAAATTGTTAATGACGGCGTTACAATTGCTAAGGAAATTAATTTATCTAATAACCTTGAAAATACTGGGGTTTGTTTAATTCGTCAAGCTGCTTCAAAAACAAATGATGTAGCAGGGGATGGTACAACAACAGCAACAGTACTTGCCTATGCAATTATTAAACAAGGAATGCGAAATGTTGCAGCTGGTGCAAACCCAATTGTTTTGAAGCGGGGTATTGAAAAAGCAACGCAATTCGCTGTTCGCAAAGTCATGGATTATGCTAGGCCAATTGAAAGTCTCTCCGATATCACGAAAGTTGCTACGATATCATCAGGTAATGATACAGAAGTAGGTTCGCTTATTGCTAGTGCAATCGATAAAGTTGGACGTGAGGGGTTGATTTCACTTGAAGAGGGAAAATCAACAGTAAATGAACTTGAAATAACCGAGGGAATGGGCTTTGATAGAGGCTTTATTTCTGGTTATTTTGTTACTAATCAAGAACGGATGGAAGTTATTCTTGATAATGCATTCATTTTATTAACAGACAGAAAGATTACTCTTGTAAAGCAAGATTTATTACCATCGCTGGAATTAATTTCGAAAACAAACCAACCATTATTAATAATAAGCGACAATGTTGAGAAAGAAGCTTTAGCAACATTAATTATTAATAAGATACGTGGTATTTTAAATGTTGTTGCCGTCCGAGCTCCTGGTTTTGGAGACCGTCGTAAAGCACTTTTAGAGGATTTAGCCGTTTTAACAGGTGGTCAAGTGATTAGTGCTGATGCGGGTTTAACTCTAGAAAACGTTGAATTAGAGTATCTAGGAAAAGCGCGTCGCGTAATTATTGGGAAGGATTCCACAACAATCATTTCAGATGCAAATAAACAGGAAGTTCTAGCTCGTTGTGAGCAATTAAGACGACAATTAGAAACTCTTGATACAACCTATGAAAAAGAAAAAATTCAGGAGCGCCTTGCAAAATTAAGTGGTGGTGTAGCTTTAATAAAAGTCGGAGCTGCTACTGAAACGGAGATGAAAGATCGTAAATTAAGATTAGAAGATGCAGTAAACGCTACAAAAGCCGCTGTTGAAGAAGGTATTGTTCCTGGTGGTGGTACAACACTGGCACATATTTCTGAGGAGCTATTAGATTGGTCGAAAGATAATCTACTTGGTGATGAACTTATTGGTGCTCTAATTGTTGAAAAAGCTTTAAGTGCTCCGTTGAAAAAAATTGCAACAAACGCGGGTCAAAATGGGGCAGTTATTTTTGAAAAAGTGAAAGGTGCCGATTTTGAAGTTGGTTATAACGCTGCAACAAATCAATTGGTTAATATGTTTGAAATTGGTATTATTGATCCGGCAAAAGTAACTCGTTCCACGTTACAAAATGCTGCTTCGATTGCTAGTATGGTATTAACAACGGAATGTATTATCGTCGATAAGGTTGTTGAAGAAAATTAAATTAAATTTGATAGGCTTTAAGTAAACCAAATGGACTAGATTTTTAATACCATGATTCTAAATTTTACTTTATTAAAAAATTCAAATACTAAAATACGAAGTGCGCAGCTAAAAATGAATACCGGTGCTGATGACGAAATGGCTCTTTCTGAACATATTGAAGAGTTCAGTCAACGAACGGTATTTTGTATTATCATTGTTATTTTGGCAACATTCACTTGTTTTGCAGATGTGAGAGAAATCGTTAAAGTTTTTCAAGCACCTGCAATAGGAGTTAAATTTCTCCAATTTGCTCCTGGCGAATATTTTTTTGCGTCCTTTAAAATAGCCGCTTTTTGTGGTCTACTAATCAGTAGCCCAATTGTTTTTTATCAGATTTTACTATACTTAATACCAGGCTTAACAAAACCAGAGCGGAATATTATTCTACCTGTTAGTTTAGGGTCAGGGGTCTTATTTTTTGGCGGGTTAGCTTTTTCATACTTTTTCCTTGTTCCTGCAGCTTTAAAATTTTTTATATCTTATGGTTCAGAAGTTGTTGAACCCTTTTGGTCGTTTGATCAATACTTTGATTTTATGGCTGTCTTACTTTTTGCCACAGGCATTGCTTTTCAAGTACCAGCCGTACAGGTTGTGCTAGGGTTATTAGGAATTGTTTCAGGACAAAAAATGCTTTCCTATTGGAAGTATGTCGTAGTAATTTGTACGGTTTTAGCTGCCGTTATTACCCCTTCAACAGACCCTGTTACGCAACTTTTAATGTCATCAGCACTTTTAACGCTTTATTTAGGAGGCTCGGGGTTTGTAATTTTACTGACAAAATAATCTGAGTTTACGCGTGGACCAAAAAGCATTATTAGAAAATTCGGTGTATAATAAAGTGGTGTATATTAAAACCATTTAAACAATTATACCGATATGCTAAAAGCTATCAAGAATTTTAAGTCTATTTTCCTAATCTTTGGAATCGCTGGTACTCTTTTCTTTCCGAAAGTATCATACGCATACCCTGTTTTTGCTCAAAACGCATACCAAAACCCGCGTGAAGCAACAGGACGTATTGTATGTGCAAACTGTCACTTAGCACAAAAACCAACAGAAATTGAAGTACCACAAGCTGTCCTACCTGATACAGTATTTGAAACGGTAGTAAGTATTCCTTATGATCTTTCGAAAAAGCAAATCACAGCTACTGGAAACAGTAAAGGTGGTCTTAACGTAGGTGCTGTTGTTATCCTTCCTGAAGGTTTTAAACTTGCGCCAAAGGATCGTCTTTCTGATGAATTAAAAGCAAAAACGAAAGGTACATTTATTCAGCCTTACAGTAAGGACAAGCCTAACATTCTAGTTGTGGGACCTATTTCTGGTAATAAGTTTCAGGAGATTACCTTTCCTATCTTAGCTCCAGATCCGGCTACAGACAAGCAAGTTAACTTCTTAAACTACCCAATTTATGTTGGTGGTAACCGTGGAAGAGGGCAAGTATACCCTACTGGTGAAAAAAGTAACAATAATGCTTTAACAGCTAAAGCTGCTGGTCAAATTACAGCAATTGAGCCGGCAGAAAAAGGTCAATCTACTTTAGTAATTGCAACTAAAGATGGAACAGTTACACAAACAGTTCCAGGGGCACTTGATCTTATTGTAAAAGTAAATGATGTTATAAAAGCGGATCAAGCTTTAACTGCTGATCCAAACGTTGGTGGCTTTGGTCAGAACGAAACAGAAGTAATTCTACAGAACCCAAACCGTGTAAAGGGTATGATCGTATTCTTCTTTAGTGTAACAGTTACACAAATTTTATTAGTTCTTAAGAAAAAGCAATTTGAAAAGGTTCAAGCTGCAGAAATGAACTTCTAAAGTTTCTATTCTTTAATTTTTCTTTTATAGAAAATTTAAAAAACCAAAAAAGTTTTCTTGTCTCGTTTAGACAAGAAAACTTTTTTGGTTTTTTGTTAGTAACGTACTAACCACGGATAATTTTATCAGATGAGCTCACAAAAATTAAGGCAACCGAAATTGGGATTACTACAATAATAATTGCAAGAAAGATACTACTTAGAAAAGCGCTTAACGAAGGTGTCATATATCTAAATTTAAAACCGATTTTGAAATGATTATATCATAAAGAAGGTAAAGTTTAGTATTTGTTTTTCCCTTAACCTTTTCCAACAACAAAAGGTAATAAAGCGGCAATCCTTGCTGTTTTAATAAGCTTCGTAACTTTTTTTTGCTGCTTTGACGATAAACCAGTTACACGGCGGGGAAGAATCTTTCCTTGATCGCTAATAAAATTACTTAAGATTTTTGTATCTTTGTACGTAATTAAACTAAAATCAACCGTTTCGGTTGCATCTGTACCGTTCTTTTTTGTTTCTGTAAATTTATTGAAAGTTACCATATCAGTTTTTTTCGAACCGCGTTATTTAATTTCTTTAAAGATTTCATGCTTTTTTGTGACCGGAGAATATTTTTTTAATTCGAGGCGGTCTGTTGTATTTCGACGATTTTTTGACGTGTGATAACGATAAACACCTTCTGGACATCGGTGTTCTAATGTAATCTGAATTCTAGCCCCCTTGCTTTTAGCCATATAGCGTGTAAGATTTATACTTTAATTTAGTTTACTAATTATAGAATAAAGAAAAATGGTGAAAAAAGCAAGAAGAGCCCTGTTTTTATAGAAAAATATTAACTTTACAATAAAAAATTAATTCTTTTTTTTAAAGAGCCCTTTTCTATTGACCCAATATTTGTTATAATATGATGTGTATTAGTAATTTAATTACTACGCAACTTTAAGCTGGTGTAGCTCAATTGGTAGAGCAACTGATTTGTAATCAGTCGGTTATGAGTTCAAGTCTCTTCACTAGCTATTTAGAAAAATATGTAATAATATTCTTTAGACACTTTTTTTCAAACTTAATATGAATTTATTAGCAGAAACACTTCGGGACGGTATTGTTGGTTTTTTCAAATTTTATTCTGTCATGCTTACATTAAGAGTTTATTTAACATGGTTTCCCAACATAAATTTTTATCAACAACCATTTAATTCTCTTGGGAAAATGACTGACCCATACTTACGTCTCTTTCGAGGAATTATTCCTCCTTTACTAGCTTTTGATATTTCACCCCTTTTAGCCTTCCTTTTAATAACGTTTCTTATCGATATACTTTCGAGTATTACATAGAGTGACTGTGTGGAATAACCTTTATATCTTAGGTTTTCCAGGCAGAAAGTTAACAGATATATAGATTTAGAAAGTTTCATATTTACTCCAGTATAATTAAATCTAAAGGAGAGGTTCTATTAAAAATTTTACGCAACACATAATTAATAAATGCCAGAAAAGAAATTAAATAATTCGGAAGAGGTCTTAGATTCAATTGTTACTACTCCGTATAAATATGGTTTTACTACCGATATTGAAGTCGAAGATTTTGAAAAAGGATTAAATTCTAAAATTGTCCGAAAAATTAGTGAAAAGAAAAATGAACCCGATTTTCTATTGAAATTTCGGGAAAAAGCTTTTTTAAACTGGCAAAAAATGTCTAGCCCGAATTGGGCTTATTTAAAGATGCCCCCAATCGATTATGAAAAAATTCAATATTATTCTGTTCCACGAACAAAGAAAAAATTAGGAAGCTTAGAAGATGCAGATCCTGAACTTTTAGATACATTTGAAAAATTGGGTATTTCTTTAAATGAGCAAAAAATGCTTGCTAATGTTGCGGTCGATGCCGTTTTTGATAGTGTTTCGATTGGAACAACTTTTAAAAAGCAACTACAAAAGTCGGGGGTCATTTTTTGTTCTATTACTGAAGCGGTTAATCTTTACCCTCATTTAATTGAAAAATTTCTTGGTGGGGTAATACCAATTGGTGATAATTATTTTTCTGCCCTAAATTCTGCCGTATTTAGTGATGGTTCTTTTTGTTATATTCCAAAAGATGTTACCTGTCCAATGGAATTATCAACATATTTCCGTATAAATAATGAAGAATCAGGTCAATTTGAACGTACTTTAATTATTGCCGAAGACAGAAGTAGTGTAAATTATCTTGAAGGTTGTACAGCTCCACAATTTAGTAGTAATCAACTGCATGCAGCCGTTGTCGAACTAGTAGCATTTAAAAATGCGACGATAAAATATTCAACGGTTCAGAATTGGTATGCTGGTGATGAAAATGGTATTGGTGGTGTTTATAATTTTGTAACTAAACGTGGATTATGTGCGGGTAAAAATGCTCGAATAAGTTGGACACAAGTAGAAACTGGTTCGGCTATAACTTGGAAATACCCAAGTTGCATATTATCAGGTCAGAACGCTATTGGAGAATTTTATTCCGTTGCTCTAACTAGTAATAAACAACAAGCAGATACAGGCACAAAGATGATTCATCTAGCCCCAGGAACCAGAAGTCATATTATTTCTAAAGGAATATCTGCCGGAGCTTCATCAAATAGTTACCGTGGTTTAGTAAAAGTGGGTCCCAAAGCCAATAAAACCCAAAATTATGCACAATGTGATTCTTTACTAATTGGAAAAACCTGCAGCGCAAACACGTTCCCATATATTGAAGCGCAAAATAGTTACACACAAATCGAACATGAGGCGTCAACCTCACGAATCGCAGAAGAACAACTCTTTTATTTGCTTCAACGGGGTATTGAAACTGAAGAGGCTGTTTCATTAATGGTAAATGGTTTTTGCAAAGAAGTTTTTAACGAGTTACCTTTAGAATTTGCTTCTGAAGCTGACCGCTTATTAAGTTTAAAGTTAGAAGGTTCCGTTGGATAATTCAAAGTAACCTTTGGTTAATTTAACATTAACAGTTTTTAAAAATGAGTTTTTTAAATGAATTCGTGCTTTTATTAAAAGCACGTTATCCAATTATATACATTTCAACAACTGAAGAAGAACGGATTGAGTATCTTATCCGTTATTGTACTAAAAAATATGTAGCAAGAACTTACTATGCTTGGGATTTTGTTGAGGGTTATCAAGGCAACCCTAATGATATAGGATTTGCGTCACGCAATCCACTCGAAGCATTAGATTTAGCCGAAAAATTAACACCAGAAACAGCCGCCGTTTTTGTTCTTAAAGATTATGACAACTTTTTTAAAGACTTTTCGATTATTCGGAAACTCAAGAATTTAAGTAGAAACTTAAAAACACAACCAAAAAACATCATAATCATATCTTCGGAACTGAATGTCCCAGATTCCTTAAAAGAATTTATAACAGTATTAAAGTTCCCCCTTCCTACTTATTCAGAAATCTCAGAGGAGTTAACCCGTTTAACGACATCAATACAACAAGAAATAAATCAATCCACTCTTAATACTATTACAACCGCTTGTCAGGGTTTATCGTTAGAAAGGATCCGTAGAGTTTTATCTAAAATAATCGCCAAATATGGGGAAATTAATGAATCAAGTCCTCCCCTAATTTTACAAGAAAAACAACAAATCATTCAACAGACTCAATTACTCGATTTTTGTATTAACGATAAAAATCTCTCTGATCTAGGAGGTCTAGACAATTTTAAAAATTGGTTACGCTTACGTAAAAAAGCCTTTTCACAAGAGGCTGTAAAATATGGGTTACCCTACCCCAAAGGACTTTTACTTGTTGGTGTTCAAGGTACTGGTAAATCTCTCGCAGCTAAAACAATCTCATATGAGTGGGAATTACCATTATTACGGTTAGATTTCGGTCGACTTTTTGCTTCACTAGTTGGTCAATCGGAACAAAGAGTTAGAAACATGATTGAAATCGCGGAGGCGCTTGCGCCTTGTGTACTTTGGGTTGACGAAATAGATAAGGCTTTTGCTGGGGCCCAAAGCAGCGGTGACAGCGGTACAACAAGCAGGGTATTAGCAACCTTTATTACCTGGTTATCAGAAAAAAATTCTGCAGTTTTTGTTGTGGCTACAGCTAATAATATCGATTGTATTCCCCCAGAAATTCTTCGAAAGGGTCGTTTTGATGAAATGTTCTTCTTAGGCCTCCCAACACGTGAAGAACGAGAAGCAATTTTTACCGTACATTTGAAAAAGTATAGGCCTGATGCATTAGAAAGTTTTCAAGTACAGCTTTTAAGTGAATTAAGTAAAGAGTTTTCTGGGGCTGAAATTGAACAAGTTGTTATTGAAGCTATGCGACTTGGTTTTAATGACAATCGGGAATTTAATAATGAGGATATTTTAGTAACAATTCAAAACTTAGTTCCCCTAGCCCGGACGAAAAGTAAGGAGCTTGATTTGTTAAAAGAATGGTCCGAATCTGGAAATGTAACAAGCGCTTCCATCTATATTTAGTTCCCACATTAAAAAGTATCTATAATTTTTTTTTTATGGTATCTTTAATGATTAGTATTAGGGTGTGGCAAAATTAAATTATTCCGTTAACATGATGACTCCATTAAAAAATAGTGATCTCGATTTGGATATTTTTTATAGAAAAACAGACTTACCCAATGTTCAATTGGGAGATAAAGTAAATGTTATTATCTATTTAGAATTACCAAAGGAAGTCGGTGAGGGAGAAAAGAAAGATAAGGAGCGTATTCAAGCCTTCGAAGGTATTGTAATTTCAAAGCACTTATCGAGTGCAAAGATTGATTCGACAATAACTGTACGCAAAATGTTTCAAGGTGGTGGAACAGAAAAAGTTTTTTTACTAAATTCACCTTGGATTAAAAGTATTAGCATCCTTGGAAAAGCGAAAGTTCGAAGATCTAAACTTTATTATTTACGAGAACGAACAGGTAAATCAGCAAGACTTAAGCGTCGTCTATAGACTGAAAACTATCAAATTAAGCTTTTAAAACTTTCTTTTACTATTTTTTGAAATGAAACTTCGTTTATTTTTCCAACAAGTATTTGAAAGGGGCATTGCGATCTTAGCTTTTATTTTTCCTTTTATGGAAATTTCGTATTACTTTGGAAGTAAAGTATTTTTAAATACAGAAAATTTAGCATTAAAAATTTTCTATTTTAAATATATAGCAAAACTTTCAAGTTTTTATGAAGCAAATGTCTACCTCGTATTTATCGTTATGGTAGCAATCTTTATTATTTGCTCACGAGGTACAATTGCTTTAACAAAATTTGTACGGTTTAACGTAATACAAGCTATATTAATTAATATAATTTGTTCATGTATAGGTTCTATTTTTGCTTATACTCCCATTGTTCTACGTGAAAGTGTACTTGGTATAGTATTAGCAAATTTCTTATATTTAGGAATCCTGTATATGATAGGTTATTCTGTCCTTTTAATCAGTTACGGCCGTTATCCTAAAATCCCTGTTATTTCGGAGGCCGCTCGACTACAAGTTCAAAGGGGTTACTTAGATTAAATGCTCCAACAATTAACTAAAAAAGGCCCTTGTGATTTATTTTCACAAGGGCCTTCTTTTTGTATTACTCTAAATCTTTTCTGTTAGGGTTTCTCGATGGGTCGTTAGATAAGAAACCGAAAGTGAAAAGTGAAACAAAGAAAATTACAACTGTATAAACTAAAATTTTTAATGTGAACATTGTTCCGTTTTTGTAAAATAATTACGGTATATGAATACTAGCTAAAACTCTATAAAGTACTCAGAATCTTAAGTAGTATTATATTAGGTATTTAAACTAAAAGTATAGCTTTATTTCTTGTATCTTTACAACAAAATTACATTTTGTTTGTAATATGATGAGAATTTTACACGCTATTATACAAATAAATTTATTAAACAACCAGATTTAAACGTTTCAAATATGGGTACTAACTAGATAACATTTGTTTTTTAAATGGCTTGAAAAAACTTATAAGATTATAATGAGATAATGTTAATAAATTTTAAAGGATTTAATAAAAGCATACAATTGTCCTAGCCCGCCTAATAGTAAAACCAGTGACACCATACTATAGTTAAGTTCATAGTGTTTATAATATATACTTTTAAACAGACTATTTTAGACTAAACTTATTGTCTAAAAAGATGCTTTCTGAAATCAACCCCTTGACATAAAAAACTATCTTTTGGTACTATTTTCTTTAGATTAAAAGTTTAATTACAAGAAATCATTAAGATATCATAAGTACCATGGAGAGTTTGATCCTGGCTCAGGATGAACGCTGGCGGTATGCTTAACACATGCAAGTCGAACGAAAGTTTTTAACTTTAGTGGCGAACGGGTGCGTAATACGTGAGAATCTGCCCT
>Ga0209602_1001911_pt1 | contig 17676 bp, 18 predicted proteins | sample COGITO_mtgs_1205_3_FD_184810 | JGI IMG/M metagenome (GOLD analysis project Ga0209602, IMG submission 184810) | Pelagic marine microbial communities from North Sea - COGITO_mtgs_120524 (SPAdes) (version 2) | ecosystem: Environmental > Aquatic > Marine > Epipelagic ...
CACCGACGACAGATCGGCGCTCGCAGACCCGAACCTTTAAGCCTGCTTTCGCTAAATAATAGGCGCACACAAGACCATTGTGCCCGCCGCCAATAATAACGGCGTCTGTAGTTGCAGTGTTGGAGGACATAGGTTTCCCCTGGGCGATTTAGCCGAAGCGTCGAGCGGCCTCGACAGTGTTTTTTAGCAGACAGGCAATGGTCATTGGGCCAACGCCGCCTGGGACTGGAGTGATAGCGCCTGCAACCGGTTCTGCATCGGCAAAGTCAACATCGCCTACCAAGCGGCCTTTGCCATCTTCTGTGGCAATGCGGTTAATGCCCACATCGATTACGGTGGCACCGGGCTTGATCCAATCCCCTTTAACCATCTCCGGGCGACCTACAGCTGCTACCAGAATATCCGCGGTGGCACAGAGTGCCTGCAGATCCTGGGTGCGGGAATGGGCGATAGTGACGGTGCAGTTTTCCTGTAGTAATAACAGGGCCACTGGCTTGCCGACAATATTGGAGCGGCCAATAATCACTGCATGCTTGCCCGATAGGTTATCGCCCAGGTGTTTTTTGGCTAGAATCACACAGCCCTGAGGTGTGCATGGCACCAGTGCTGCAGCATCGCCATTTGCCAAGCGGCCTGAGTTCATGGGGTGGAAGCCATCGACATCTTTTTCCGGCAAGATAGTATCAATAATCAGTGCCTCATCAATATGCTTGGGCAGAGGCAGTTGCACCAAAATACCATGCACGGCAGGATCCTTGTTGAGCTTGTCCAGCTCGGCTAAAAGAGCGTCCTGGCTAGTGTCTGCTGGCATGCGAATTTCATTGCTGATCATGCCCACTTCCTGGGTCTGGCGCACTTTATTGCGCACATAGACCTGACTGGCGGGATCTTCACCGACCAGAATCACGGTTAGACCTGGGGTGATGCCACGTTCGTCCTGAAGTTGCTTTACTTCAATAGCCAGTGATTGTCGAAGTTCCTGGGCTACGGCTTTGCCGTCAATATTCATTCTGTTCTCTCTATGCAGTCTTGGGCTAATGTTAGTTCTGTCTCTCGAGTGATTATACTCAGAGCGCTGGGAAAAGACTTATCAGCGCAGCATATTAAATGTTAAATTCACGTCATGCCACTACATATACAGCGTCGTGCACAGATAAAAAGAGTCACTAAATATTGCTGGTGCAGATAGATTTGCCCCTCCCAAATAAGGGTTATTGGTGATCTCATAATGCTCTGTTAGTCTGGGGCTATTACAGATTTGTTTGAGGTTTAAATTTTGTCCATTAATGATTCGCCGCTGGTGCTGGTTACCGCCGATCGCAGCCTTTCCGGGTTGCATTACAGCCATTCTGCGGGAGAAAAATATTTAACCGCTGTGAGCATTGGTGCCGGCTGCACACCGCTTGTTTTGCCCGCGCTGGTGGACGAAATAGGTCTTGAGAATCTGCTTCGCCGGGTTGATGGTATTCTTATTACCGGTGGTTACAGCAATATTGAGCCCCATTATTACGGTCAGGAGCCAGCTTCAGACAAGGACGAGAGGGACATTGAGCGGGATAGGACCAATCTGGCCCTGATTCCGCAGATTATTGATGCTGGGGTGCCATTTTTGGGTATCTGCAGAGGGTTGCAGGAACTCAATGTTGCACTTGGTGGCAGTCTGCATCAGTCCGTCCATGAAATTGGGGGTATGCAGGATCACCGTGAAGATAAATCTGCATCTGTGGATGTGCAGTATGGGCTCTCACACATTGTTAGTCTGCAGGCCGGGGGTATTTTGTCTGGTTTGCAAGATGAGCAAAATCCTATGGTTAATTCTGTCCATGGCCAGGGTATTGATCGGTTAGCGGACGGATTGCGCATTGAAGCCATTGCCGAAGACGGTTTGGTTGAAGCGGTATCTGTTGCCGATGCCCAACAATTTGCTTTGGCTGTGCAATGGCACCCGGAGTGGCAGGTGCAGAATAACCAATTTTATCTGGCCACGTTTAAGGCCTTTGGCGATGCTTGCCGGGCTCAGGCGCGCAAGCGTTAATCTGGTGGATTCAATAATAATACTGCCGAGGGTGAAATCATGAATGCTGCCAGAACTCTGCTGATTTTAATGGCGCTGATGCCGTTCAGTGCCAGCAACCTTTTTGCCGTGGAATATGATCTGGTTATTGCCAATGGCAGGGTTATTGATCCCGAGACCAGTTTTGATCAGATTGCCTATGTGGGTATTAATGATGGGTCGATCAGTGCTGTATCTGAGCAGCCATTGCGCGGCACTAAAATTATTGATGCTGCAGGGCTAGTGGTGGCCCCCGGATTTATTGATGTGCATAGCCACACGCCGACATTGCTCGGTCAGCAGGTCAATCTTCTGGATGGTATTACTACTCAACTGGATCTGGAGGCTGGGTCTTTTCCAGTGACTTTTTATGGCGAGCACTTCAGGGCTGGTGCGCAAATTAATTACGGCTCATCTGTGGGTCACTGGGCGGTTAGAACCAAGGTGATTGAAGGGCGCAGCATGCCTTATATTTTTGCCGGTAAGGAAGTGCTGGAAATGAACGGCCCTACCTGGCTGCAGACGGCGACAGCGGCGCAAATTGAACAGATGCGGCTGCTGCTTAATCAGGGGCTGGATCAGGGTGGTCTGGGTATTGGCGTGCTGCTGGACTATATGACCGAGGCAGTCTCCGATGCTGAATTGCGCATGCTGTTTGAGGTTGCCTCGGCCCGTGAGGTGCCTCTGTATGTTCATGTGCGCCGCGGCCATACAGGTGATCCGGCTGGATTAATTGAAGTGATTGATCTGGCGACAGAAACAGGTGCTGCCTTGTTTGTCTGCCATATTACTCATAATGCCATGGGCCGCATTGGTGATTGGTTGCAAATGATTGATGAGGCCAATCGCGTCGGGGCCAATATAACCACCGAGACATTGTCCTATGCTGCTGGCGGCACCAGCATTTCTGCTGATGTTTTCAGGCGTCGCGACTGGCGAGCGATATTTGATATCAGCTATGAAGATGTGCAGTGGGTTGCCACCGGTGAATGGCTCACCCAAGAGACCTGGGAAAAGTACGCGACTGAACAGCCCAGCGGCATGGTTAACCACCATTATGTCAAAGAGGACTGGGTAGAAACCGCTCTGCAGTGGCCAGGCATGATGGTGTCCACCGATGCTCTGCCCGCGATTGATATCAGCTTGCCCACTAACCCTAATGGGGCAGGTACTTTTTCCCGGGTATTGGGACATTATGTGCGCGACCGCAAAGTGCTTGAGCTCAAGGAGGCATTGGCCAAACTCAGTCTCTTTCAGGCTCAGTGGATGGAACAGGCTTCTCCGGCTTTTAAGAAAAAAGGGCGAATCCAGCAGGGAGCAGATGCAGATATTGTGATCTTTGACTCCCGGACGGTGGCCGCCAATGCTGTTTATGGCAAGCCTTATTTAAAGCCTACTGGCATCATCCATGTTTTGGTTGCTGGAACCCAAGTGGTGCAGCATGCCCAGCCTGTAAAGGGGCAGTGGCCAGGGGCCAAAGTACTGGGCCCACAGAAACGTAATTTTTGAGGGGCTACATTCAAGATTGCAATGTACGCTATGCGGGCAAACAATTTTGAGGATCAACCCCGTTTGAGTATAATGAAAATTCGCACTTTAGACGGTCACGGCTGACCGAGGGGAGAGCGAAGAGCATCACCATTGACGATTCTGGTAGCAGGGGTCAGTGGCTGATGTCGGCTACGTGCTAATCAACATTTTAATTGAGTCAACGGCTTAACCGTCTTGGTTCGTCTGTTGCTCATATAGAATGAGCTTGCGCCTGTGGTTCCTCAATACCCTCCAAACTGCCATTAACTTAAAGTATTCGAAAATATTGTTTTAGAAATAAGCAAATCGCTGTTGGGTTAGCTAAGCTTTCTAGAGTTTTATTTCAGACTAGAGGTCCTTGTAAATGGTTGGAATCAATCCCGCAGTAGAGAAAATACCCGCAAAAGTAGATGCCTGGGTGAAAGAAATAGCAGACGCCTGCACTCCAGAGAATGTTTATTGGTGTGATGGCAGCTCTGAAGAATATGATTTTCTCTGTGGTGAATTGGTGGAGGCTGGTGTGTTTACCCCACTGAATCCGGCTCTAAGGCCAAACTCCTATCTCTGTCGTTCTGATCCTGGTGATGTGGCCCGGGTTGAGCAGCGCACCTTTATCTGTAGTCCCGAAGAAAGCCAAGCTGGTCCGACCAATAACTGGGTCGAGCCTGAGGAAATGAAAGAAAAATTAGGCAAGCTGTTTGCCGGCTGCATGGCGGGGCGAACTCTTTATGTCATTCCGTTTAGCATGGGACCACTGGATTCTGATTTAAAGCAGATCGGCATACAGATTACTGATTCTCCCTATGCCGTGGTCAATATGCATATTATGGCCAGAGTGGGCCGTGACGTGCTGCAAGTGCTGGGCGATAAGGATTTTATTCAATGCCTGCATTCAGTGGGTTACCCTCTGGCTCCTGGTCAGGAAGATGTGGCATGGCCCTGTGATATCGAAAACCGCTATATTGCGCATTTCCCCAAAGACCGTGCTGTTTGGTCCTATGGCAGTGGCTATGGCGGCAATGCCTTGCTGGGCAAAAAATGTGTTGCCCTGCGGATTGCTTCGGCCATGGGCAGAGACGAAGGGTGGTTGGCAGAACATATGCTGCTGGTTGGCATTGAGTCCCCTGAGGGCAAAAAAACCTACATGGCAGGGGCATTCCCCAGTGCCTGTGGCAAGACTAATCTGGCTATGCTGGTACCACCAGAGGGCTTTGACGGCTGGAAAGTATGGACGGTTGGCGATGATATTGCCTGGATAAAACCTGATCAGGATGGCAAGTTAAGAGCTATTAATCCGGAGTTTGGCTATTTTGGTGTAGCCCCGGGGACATCAGAACAGTCAAATCCCACAGCCATGAGAACCATGAAAAAAAATACCATATTTACCAATGTGGCACTGACCGATGACGGTGATGTCTGGTGGGAAGGTATGACTGACGAGGCCCCTGAGCATCTGATTGACTGGACTGGACAGGACTGGCACCCGGATTGCGGCAGAGTTGCAGCCCACCCCAATGCCAGATTTACCAGCCCTGCGTCACAGTGCCCATCTACAGATCCGGCCTGGGATAAGCCTGAAGGCGTGCCTCTGGATGCACTGCTGTTTGGCGGCCGAATGAGCAGCACTATGCCCTTGGTTTTTCAGGGTCTGGACTGGGATCACGGTGTCTATCTTGCGGCGACCATTGGCTCTGAGGCCACAGCTGCCGCAGATAATCAGGAGGCCATCAGGCGCGACCCCATGGCAATGTTGCCATTCTGCGGCTACAACATGGGCGACTACTGGAGCCACTGGTTCAATATGGCCGACAAGACCAGCAATTTGCCTCAGGTATTCCGTGTTAACTGGTTTAGAAAAGACAATGATGGCAAGTTTCTGTGGCCGGGCTTTGGGCAAAATATGCGCGTACTCAAGTGGATTGCCGAACGCGCCCAGAACAGTGTAGAGGCCGTTGAAACCCCGATTGGTTATGTTCCCAACTATGAAGATCTAAGCTGGAAAGGGCTTGATTTCAGTGCCGAGCAGTTCGCTACATTGATGAATATTGATGCAGATGAATGGACCGCTGAATGTGCAAGTCAGCAGCGTTACTTTCAGCAGTTCGGTGCTAAGACCCCGGCGAAAATTGAAGCACAGCGTCAACTGACATTGCAGCGAATTACCCAGAGTTAATTCCAGCTGGTTAGATCTTCTGGTCTATCGACATCAAATGAGGCTTCCGGCAGCGGTAGCCTCAGTAGGTCATCGGTTATACCCTGGAGCAGAGCTTTAGCTCCTTGATCACCAGATAGTTCAGTTAAGGCATCAAAGTTTACCTTGGGAAAAATGGCCGGTACGCCGACACCTTCTCTATAGTAGCTACAAACAGGCCTCTGACCATCAAAGAGCCTGATTAGCTGGTGCAGATGCCGGCTTTTAACTCTAGGCTGATCTGCCAACAGCACCAAAATAGCATCATAGTCTGCTTTTAGATAAGTCGCTCCAGTGGCAATTGATTTGCCGATCCCTTCCTGCCAGTCTGGATTCAAAATTAGCTGGCTACCCGTAATATTGGCCGCTATATTTTGATGCTGATTGCCTAACACCGTAAAGACCATGCCAGGCAGAACGTTATTTGCCTGATCAATACAATGTTGCAGCATTGGCTTGCCGTCAATATCGGCTAACTGCTTGGTCGAGCCAAAACGGGAAGCAGCACCAGCGGCAAGAATAAGCGCAGCAATTTTCATAACAGCTTACTTAATGAACTGGCATCAGTCTGATTTAACACAGCCAGACATTCAGCTAAAATTGAAAGGGCAATTTCTTCTGGTATTTCACCGCCCAGACACAGCCCCGCAGGTCCGGCAATGGGGGTCGAAATGCTTTGCTGATCCAGCTCTGCCATTGCCATAACCTGCTGCTTGCGCGAGGCAGGACCAAGCAGTGCCAAGTATTTTACCGACGACTTTTGCAGGCTGGCCAGAGCATCTGCATCCATCTGCATATTGTGGGTCATCACGATAGCCGCATCAAAGGAGCCAAACAATTCATGATCCGGCAATTTGTCCGGGGCGCAGCGCAAAATACTGGTTGCCGACATAAAATTATCCCGCCTAGCATTTGCCGGGCGGGGGTCGCAGAGACTGACTTGCCAGCCCAGTGAGACAGCCAGATTGACGACTGGACGGGCATCAACACCGCCGCCAACAACCAGCAAGTGAATCGGTGGTTTGATATGGGTAGCAAGCCATTTTTGATTGTCCTGCTCCACAAGGGTCCCGTTTTTGTCGCCTATCTGTGTCAGCCTGGCAGAGTAATCCCTGTGGTCATTAGCGAGATATCTGGTTTCAGTGGAGCCATCGAGCGCTGGTATTTTTTGCAGGAGGATGGACTCGTGACTGTTCTCCAGTGCTTGAAGAATAGAGGGAAGTTGCAGATATTGATTGTCTGCCGACAATGGTTGCAGAAGGATATGGATCGTACCGCCACAACCAATCCCCAGCAGAAAAGACATGTCATCTTCATCACTGCCGTCATAGCAGATCGTGACAGACTGTTGGGATCTCATCACCTGAGAGGCATATTTCTGGATATCTGATTCGAGACAGCCGCCACTCAGAAGCCCCAATTGCTCACCCAGGTCATTGAAGAACATCATGGCACCGGGTTTGCGATAACTCGGACCATTGACTTTGTACACGCAGCCCAGGACCCACTGATGCTTATCGCGCAGTGGGTACCAGTGTTTTAATTGTTGGGGAATCTGATTCTGCATGCCAAGATTATAGAGATAAGCGTCTGCTGTGGATATCGGATTACGACTATAGCTTGCGCCTTTACAGTGGCAGACAGGAGTTCTGACACCTCGCCCAAACTCTGCCCTGAGCACGTTTTGTGAACTGCTTTCGGTTCAAGTGCCGGTTGGAATTCAGAGGGATAGATGGCCTATATAGCCGAATTTGTTTCGAAGTTTAAATGGTGCCCAGGAGACGCACTGACCGCAAAGATAAGTCCATATTATATGCGGCTTACAGAGGCATTGCTACTTAAAAATTATACATAGCCTATACAAAATCATACATAGATCATACATGGCGGGCTATCCAGAGGGGGCGGGGGAGGCTGCTGAATGCTTGTGGTTGTTACTGTATCTGCACACATATATTGGAGGGTGATTTGAACACAAAAAGAAGGAGGGCTAAACAGCCCCCGCTAGAGTGCCTGTCCTAATTATTTTCGAGGGCCTTTTTCTTTGCAAAAGTGTATTCTTGCTCGGTGATTAAGCCTTCATTAAGCATACCCTTTAATTCCAAAAGTTTTTCTTTGAGAGTTTGGGATTTGCTATCTGCGTCCTCGCCTGAACATTTTGAGTTGTAGATGTTAGTCAAGTGAGCGATTCGAGAGTCAACTGAATCTTCATTTTTGTTGCTTCTGACTTCGTTAACAATAATCCCAGGCCAAAACACTATGGCGAGGCCAACATTTTTACCCGTCACTCCAGATTCATCTTTTGCGTCTTCGAATTTTGCACCTAACTGGCTAAGTTCTGCCCTGAGGCCAGCGCATGATTTATCATTATCCCCCACTTGCACGGTTTGAACACTTTTATTACTCACGCAGCCCGCGAGCAGACTAATACTGAATAAAATCAGAAAATTCTTCATTTTTTTTCCTATTAATAATTTAAAACTCAGAAGGTATCGTGTATGAGCCAGCAAACACTCACCATCCCTTGAAACGATATATTAGCATCTATTCACTATTGCACAAACGTGCGTGTGCTATATAGTTGTACAATAAATTAAAGTTATCACCATCCAATACAAGAACTTAAAAAGGAAATCTTATGAGACATTTAGCAACTGTAGCACTAATGTTAGTTGTAGCTTCCTTAGCATCGTACTCTTCTGCTCATAGCGGTCGTACAGATTCTAGTGGTGGCCATAACTGTAGCCAGAAATCTATTAATAAAGGGCTTTGCTCTGGTTACCATTATCACAATGGCGGCTCTTCCTTTGAAGAAGCTATGATAAGACAAGCACAACAGGCTGGTACAGGACTACGTAGAGGCTTGGGCGCTATGACAGGCTCTGATACTCGTACCTACTGCGAAGTTACGCAGGAGCAGCTGGGAATTTGCTTGAATAACCCAGCTTGTAGTGCAGCAGAATTGAGTAGGCTGATGGAAATTAACTATGCCGCTTGTAAATAAGCTAAGGCTTTAACAATCTTGCGTTGTTCAGCGTCTGAACTTGTGATGAGCTAACTGCCTGCAGAGAATAGGCTAGTTTAGCAGCCCAAGGCTACGCGTCAGGCTACAAAGACTGTTATTGATGTTATGAAAAGACTATTCCTAGCCCTACTACTAATTAGCCCTACTGTGCTGACTACGCAGGCCGCTAATGCATCTGACTTTTATGATTCTAAGGCATTAACTGAGCAAGGAGAAACATGGGCGCAGTTTGGGACTGGGTCTTTGATCACATCAGCTATAGTTGCGGGTAGCTACAATCGTGACAGCTTCTACTTTCAAAGCTATAAGCCAAATACCTCCATAGGCTTCTACACCAACCAATCTTGTGACTTCATCAATATAGATCACGTAGTAAGCCTGAGAGACGCATATGACAGCGGTGCAGCCTCTTGGAGTACTTACAAGAAACGAACTTTCGCCAACGACAGGTCTAACCATGTCCCGTCCTGTGGTCGTGTGAATAGTTCTAAAGGTTCAGCGGGGCCAAAGGACTTCCTGCGCAGAAGTAATGACGGGAGAGGGCTAGAGTATGAGATTGTCAGGTTTTGTGAGTATGTTCAGAGGTATTATGCAGTAAAGGTTGAGTATGGCTTGTCCTTTGAAGCCAATGACAGTGCTACCTTTAAAAGTTGTGGAGCTTCCATTGATTAAGTTGGGTCTATTCTGCGCAACTTAGTCTTTGTCTAATAATGTAATCACTAAAACTATAATTGCCATAGAAGCGGGGTACATTGTAATAAAGCCGTGAAATGAAGGGTCGTATGACCCAAATGCAAACTTAGCTAATACGATGAACGATTGCACGGTTAGTAGCAATAATAAACCAACATTTAACAGTGGAATTGCAAATAGTATCCCCACTATTATGTAACCCCAAAAAGTCTCTAATATTGGAAACCACATATCTAAATGTATGCCAAATGCATAGTAAAGCGTGTCGGGCAAAAGTATAGCGTAAAGAAATCCCAGAACCCAAAATGGCACAATTAAAATTCCAGGTATAAAGTCTATAATTTTTCCCATACTAGGTTCTCTCTAGAGCAAGGCGTTGGAGAAACTTCCAACCCGTCTATTCAAAAATACATGATTTACAGGAATAATCAACTCGCTTTATACCTTTTTACTCCCAATCTCTTTAGCCTCCAATACACCAGCACCTGATATAAAGTAAATCCACTGTGTTTTCATCATCCCTCAGACTCCACAGGAATAACAATAGCATTACTGCCGCGTGCTAGGGCATCAAGAGCAAAGGCGATTGTCCCATCAGAAGTATCACCACAGAGATGTATTGTTGCACCATTGGCAAACTCAACATGATTAGAGCCTACAGTAATACCTGGTCCGTATGGCCCTGTATGATCTTCAAACGCCGCTGACGGGATAACAGCAGAGGTTGCAAGTGTTAGGGCGAGTAGTGTTTTCATTATTTACACCTGAAATCACGCTTCTTCTCTCTGCATTCTATCTACAGCCTGATCAAAAGCATGTAATTCGGCCTCAGGTTGAAACTGCAATTTTCCATACTGATAAGCCGCTATATTCATAAACAGAGCAACAACCATACCTTCTCCAGAAGTGTTACCCCAAGAATAAAAGGACATGACAGCGGCAAAGCCATAACCAGCTATAATCCAATTCATCTGACGTTTTTTAGCTTGCTCGATGGCTCTCAATCTGCCGTCAAGTTTAGCATTTGCAGTCTCTAATCGTTCCTTTGATGTTTTGCCATGATGTTGTCCTCTTAGGTAAAGATCATAAGCACCTATGCTGTCTAAGCTAATACGTTCCATTCACTACTCCTAAATATTCAACGAACCTGTTTCCCGTAATAGAGAGACTACAGAATCTCTAGCGTAAAAACTACCAACAACAACTAGCCCCATAGGCCTATACTGACTATAGGCTCTAACGTTCCTGTAAAGACTATGAGCTAACCAGCAATTAAGTATTAGTAACCTAATGAAAGGTAATCTTACTCATCGTTATTTTTTTTTGTATTTTTTAATTGTTTCAATAATACCAAATACTGTACAGAATATTAGTATCATGAATAGCGCAGTTACTGTCATTTTTATACTCTTTGCTTTAAGCGACCATGGGCGATTATTAAAACTAACACCCCTTCAGCTATTGGATGCTCTAGTTCGCCACTGCTCCCAATAGCTTAAATACTTCTTCATTATTGTTTCTTTAAATAATGTATCAAAATCTAAAGCACTACCAGCAACTATTCCCTCAGCAGGGTCTTTAGCGAGCTTTTGCTCTTCAACCTTAAATTGCTCTTTAGTCAATCCAAAGTGCTTAGACAATCTAGGCCCATCAGCATCTGTAGAGACTAAACCACCTGTTATGGCTTTAAAGGCAGCTTCCATCACCACTTCCAACCAACGCTGATAACCAGTCCTTACGATAAAGCTGTCATGTATTGGTAACACTACTATGCCATCCTCCTGCATAGTCCTCATAACCAACTCTGCTATCTGACTGTCTAGATAGGTAGCTTTCATGCCAATACCCGCAGTAAGTTTATCCGCTATAGGTGTATGCGTCTTTAACACTAAAGCTAAGAGTTCTTCGTGTATTAACCCTAGTGTCTTCAGGCCAGCTGGCTTAAGTTTGTAGTTGCCTGTTTCATCATTCATCAGAGCGTTAACAAATATCTTGATTAGCTTTCTTCTAGGATCATCATCACCTAACCAGTCATCTAAGCCAATGTCATACAAATCATCATCTATATCACGCTCAATACCCTGTAGAGCGTAGACAATCCTCAATGACATATTGGAGTAATCAACCTCAGAGGTTTTATAGCCGTCTATGGTGATGTGTTGTCTAAAGATGGACGGTACAGATTGCCACCAACCGTTATAAAACCTACCGTGCTTGTTTAAGTCACCACGAGAGAAGATGCGCCTCAGTTGAACTCTAGAGAAGTCTAAGTTGGCTATGATATCTTCTTCGTCATCCTGTTTAGATGCTTTGTTGGCAGACATTGCTTTTGCTATGCCATACAGTTCAACGTCATTAACATTTAATGCTAAACAATGCTTTGTTAAAAACTCGTTATAGCTATAAAGGCTGTTTGACATTACAGCTACTTCAGGCGTATCTGGTGTTGCGAGTGTTACCTTATTGAACTTCTTAGGCGCTTTCGGATGAGGAGGCTTCTTTGGTGTTTTCTCAACTCTGTCTCTCAACACAATTAGGTCTTCTAGAGGTTTTGGCTGCTGCTTTGTCCATCTCAACCCAATAGCTTTGAAGGTTGATTTCAAACGGTTCTTTGCGTGTATTCTTGTGTAGCCTACGCCTTGCTCACCTTTGTCTATGCTTATCCATTTAAGCTGTTCAAGCGCCTTGTACACGTCACTGAAGCAACGAAAGGAATAATGGATTCTAGTGGGGTATTTAGTCTTGTCAGTTGAGAAACCGCCAGTCTTTTTAATCACTGATACACGAGTAGGAGATTTCTTAATACTGACAGTGCTGTAGGCGCAGTATAGGGCTGACAGCAGGTGTTTAGCTATGATTAGCTGATGTTGTGTTCTCTTTTCAGCAGCAGCTGGAGACGAGCCTCTAGTGCTTGTTCTAGCAGCCTCAATAGTGACGATAACCTCAGCAGCTAAATCATCCAAGAAGTCAGCTTGTAGTATTGGATACCAGTCAAAGCGGAGGCCATCTTTACTCAATCAAATATCTCACATTTGGCTACAAAAGATCGTATTCCAGCTACTTCAGTTGAAGTCCAAAATAAACTTCCATCAGAGTAAGCCAAACGATGACTAAAACTCTCCGCATGGAACCATTCCTTATTAACATCTGTGGAGAAGGTGATTTCAAAAGGTTTAGAGTCAAGGCTATTAATATTATTAAAGCTATTAGCACCAAATACGACAGTCTCTGCTGTACGGCTAAATCTAAAGGAGCTTGTTTCCAGAGATGTGATTTCACCGCGGTGTGACATATTGATGAACTTTGTGATGCTGCAGGTATAGGTATCACCAATATCAGCCCAAGTAAAAGGGGTAGCTAAAGTGATGAGCAGTGCAGACATAGCCAGAAATGTTTTCATAATTTCTCAGCTTCTTTAAAGTATTGATTCCAGACAGTGTCACGTAGCTTTGTTGCTTCAGGATGATGTGACCAGCGGTGCACGTCTAGTGGTCTGGAGTGGTAACGATTGATTTCAGTCATTTGTGCCTGTATTCGTCTGTGCTAAGCTGCGGACAATGTTGCATTGCTCTTGTTCTTTTACAAACTCAGGTGAGGAAGCTGCATAATCTCCAGTTGCTTCCCTATTATTTTTTAACCACTCCCAATAGACTAAGGAATGTTTTTGGATATCTTCCATTGCTTTTTCAGGCATTGAAGCTATGAAGTTTTCTTTAGCACCATGCTCTTGCAATTTTTGAGCTTTGATTTTAACTCCAAGCACATAAAGGCTATGTGCAATAGCTCCATCATTTTTGATATCCATATTTAACTCAACCAAACTGAGATAAGTATTGTACAAAGCAGCGCATCTGATAGCTGCCATACCTAAGTATGAAGTATCTCCCGTATTGATGGATTTGGTAACCAGTGACTCTACGCTCATCTTAAACGGAGATTCTGTAGCTAATGTAGCCGAAGGAGAGAGTGCGGTTAGCAGGACAGTAATGACCAAGAGTCTTTTCATTCTATTTCCTCCTCAATCTTCTTCCATGGGAAGACTCTGCAGCTGCCGACCATTATGTAGTTGATTGCACTTAAAGGTAGCCACACTAAGAATCCGTATATGGCTGTTGCGAAGATACCAACAATAAATACTTCTGAATCCTGCGGAATAAATAGAAAGCCCATGAGATTTATAAGTAGGGAGGGCAAAAACGGAAAGCCAGTCCACGCTAAAACATTGCTCACTCTATGTTTTACAGATGACAAAGAACACTCCTGACCTTATTTATTAACGAATAACTGTATAGATCACTCTTTGCCTTAGCAAGTTCCTCTGAACTTTAAATGAGACCTAAATAAGCATAAAAAAGGCCAGATACAGCATCGCTTAGAAGGCAATACAGAACCTCTCAAGGCCACTCTCAGCAGGCCTATAAATTACCATAAATCCAGCAATAACAAGGCTCTCAGGGCAGTCTGATGCGTCCTGTGGGGTGCTGTGGAGCAGGGTTAGGCTGGGTAGTCTGGGAGTGGATAAATAGGGTGATTTAGCACCTAATCAAGCACTCTCTCACGCTGTTTTAGGAATGACAGAAAAAATAGTCAGACCGAAATGAACTTTCCATCGCATAGCTGTCTTAGTAAGCGTGAATGCTTCTCCCCCTAGAACATGATCAGCTATATCTCTCCGAAGAAGCCCTGTTAACGCAGGGTTTTTTTGTGCCTGAGCAATCCAGCCTAGCTGCGCCTATTGATGCTGATCACGTTGCCCTGAGATGTGTCTGGAGTAGGGCTGCTGTAGTCAGGTAGATCCTCAGTCAACTTGTCAGTAAGTTCTCTGTACTGGGCAATCATAGAGTTGCTGAAGATTCCTGCTTTACCATAATCGCTTTGTATATGACTCTCAACAGGTCTCCAGCCAAACATGCGTCCAAACTGAGGGAGATTACTGATTCCTTTAATATCTCCTAGGTGGTTACCTGTGTGTCTTAGGCTATACGCGGTTAACTTTGGATTACCTGTCGCTCTCAACAACTCGCGCTTCATTAGGTTTGTATGGGTAGTTTCTGATTGAGTTGATCTAAAGCCACAGATAGATGCAAAGCCCATAGAGTCTTTAGCGGCATCCTTAAACTCCAAGAGTAGGTTTCTATGCGTGTCGTTCACAACTACCACAGGTCGAGTCCTATGATCCCTTTTAGTGCCACCTAAGACGAAGTAGCCTTGATTCGCATGGACGTGTGTGACATCTGACTGGCAGAGTTCACTGGCGTGGCTACCACTAAATATACCAAATACATGTAGTCTGAAGAAATGATCATACGAAGCATCGTGGGCAGCAGCCCATATCAAAGGCAGTTCTGTGTCGACATCAGCAACTTCTCGTATCTTTGCGTGCGCTCTTTGCTCGTTGATGGTCAGTTTAGTTGTAATAGTAACGTTGGTAGCTACTTCGTCAGCATACATTCGCATTGCTGCGGCGGAGGGAGCTAGGTTTCGTTTGGCCGTGGCGGGTGAGTCCTTATGACATTTCACCAAATGCTCCTTATACCGTCTTAGTGCCACGTTGCAGTTGTCTGACGAGAACTCCTGATTGCCGCTGAAGTTGATGAAGTCCTCCAGCCGCTTCAAGTCTTTGGCCAACTCTCTATTCCGCTTCTTCAGCTGACCTTCGCTTTTAAGAGAGGTAGCTATCTTGTTGCTTCTGTAATTTTTATAGCGTTCTACGGCATCACTAAACAGGTGAAAGTTTTCATGGCCCTTCGGCGTTTTCAATAGCTCGTTGACCGCAGACACCAGCGCCTCTGGTAGTTTCTCAGCAGTAGGATAAACCTCATGCCACTGTGGATGGTCTTGATTGGCATGGATACCTAGTAGGCCATCTATAGTTTCCATGAAGCCATCCTCCATAGGGTCTATATTGACCAGCGCACCTTGTTCTACTTTGCGTTCTTGCAGCAGAGCCTTTGCGCCTTTGTTGGCTTCTCCTTTGGTCAAGTCACCAAGATTTGTTGCGCTAATGAGCCTGCAGAGGTCTTCAAACTTTGTATTATGTTTCTCTATAGTTGCGGCGATTTCAGATGCAGGTGCAGCCTTCGTCAGCTTGAGGGGTTTTACTATGTTTGTAGGGATGTTCATTAACTTGGCTTTTTGGTGCAGGGTTTTAGGAAGACCCCGCTGATACGATAGCCAGTCAGTGTTTTTGCTTATTCTTAGATGCTTGATAGTTTTCAACGTCATGACTCCATAGTAGCAGGGTCAGAACACTATAACTATACATGGATTATACATGAGACTTTGATTCTGCTTGACTATAACGCCATAAAGTCTAATTAAATCAACGAGTTATGTGGATTAGTGTCTTCTGATGTGGTGCCCAGGAGAGGACTTGAACCTCCACCCCCTTGCGAGGACCAGCACCTGAAGCTGGCGTGTCTACCAATTTCACCACCTGGGCATATAACTAGATGGGTTTGTTACTACAGCTGTGTCTACTGTTTCCTGTCTAGCTGAGAAACTGTCCAGTGGCTGAAATCCAAGCCACTCACACAATGGCCGCGCACTATAGTAATCGCCATGGTTTTTGTCAATTGTCATGGGCCAAATTAATGGTTTTGTGACCTGTTCTGCGCCTTATTAGAATATTTTTGCCAATATTATTGGGTCGTAGATTGTTTTGTCGATGTGGCTCAGAGGTTTTGTATAAGTGATTGAGTATCCAGAGGTGACAGATGAATGTTATGGCCATTCACTAACTCTATTAAGGACGATACTTATGAAAACTCTCAGTAAATTTCTTGCTCTAGCAATATCTTCTATGCTGCTTCTTACCGCCGCTTCAACAGCAATCGCAGATCCCTCAGAGGAAATGCGGTCATTGGTGGTCACCGCCGATTATCATCCGGTCAATGTCAATGAGGCTTCAGCCTCCGAGATTGCAGGTGCGATGCGCGGTGTTGGCCTTAAAACCGCCGCTGCTATTGTTGCTTACCGCAAGGCTAATGGCCCGTTTAAAACAACCCAAAGTTTGACTGCGGTCAAAGGTATAGGCGCTAAGACATTGCTCAAAAATGAGCGTGTAATTCTGCTTGAATGATATAAACTATTGATTCAGGGCTGTAAAAAACCGGTCGCCTGGGCGACCGGTTTTTTTATGCCTCCCAGTAATCAAAGATATTATGGATAGCTGATTGATATGGGCGCAGATGCAATAATCACGCTGATGGTTTTGGCTGTTTTTCTGCTTGCAGTGGTCAGCGGCCGCCTCGCGGTTGACTTTGCTCTCGCGGCTGCCATGACCGGGCTGCTGTTGTTTGGTGTGCTGACCCCGGTGGAGGCTTTTCAGGGCTTCTCAAATCCTGCTATCTACATTATTGCCTGCTTTTATATTGTCTCAGCCGCCCTTAAAGAGAGCGGGGCGCTGCACTGGTGGATTGTAAAGTGGCTGGGACAGAACTCCAGAGCTGACAGAGCATTGCCGCGGATTATGGCACCTGTAGCCCTGGTCAGCTCGGTGATCAGCAATACTCCTGTGGTGGCTATTTTTATTCCTATGCTGCAGGATTGGGCCAAGCGCCACAGTATTTCAGTGTCAAAGCTATTGATTCCCTTGAGTTATGCGTCGATTTTGGGCGGCACCTGCACCCTGATTGGCACTAGCACCAATATACTGCTGATGGGTATGCTGCAGGGTAATGGGGAGGCTGAGGGCCTGCACTTGTTTAGCCCAGCCGTTGTTGGTGTGCCGCTGGTGATCTTGGGTATTCTGTACTTTATTGTGGTTGGGCACCGATTGCTTCCGGAGCGGCTCGGTGCTGCAGAGTCTGTAACCGATGCGCGTAAATATGGTGTTAGTATGAGAGTGGTGGCTGGAGGTGCCCTGTCGGGCATGACTATTGCTGACGCCGGGTTGCGTCATCTGCAATACAGCTTTTTGTCCGAGATTCAGTCAGATGGGCATATTATTCCTGCGGTGGGGCCTGAAGAGATACTCAGCGACAATGATATTTTAATTTTTGTTGGTCAGCCTGAGGCTGTGTCTGAACTGCGCCAGTTTCCTGGACTGGCTCCCGCCGAGGGCCAGATACACAAACTTGATGTGCCCTACAGTTCGAGAGCGCTGATTGAGGCTGTGATCGCGCCTGTGTCAAATATGGTAGGCAAAACCATTAAAGATTCCAGCTTCCGCACCCAGTTCGG
>Ga0209602_1001949_pt1 | contig 17434 bp, 17 predicted proteins | sample COGITO_mtgs_1205_3_FD_184810 | JGI IMG/M metagenome (GOLD analysis project Ga0209602, IMG submission 184810) | Pelagic marine microbial communities from North Sea - COGITO_mtgs_120524 (SPAdes) (version 2) | ecosystem: Environmental > Aquatic > Marine > Epipelagic ...
AACTTCAGGATTTACAATGGCAAATACAACAGACTTAAAAATTGAAATTACTCAAGAAGGTTCTGGTGCAGTTGCAGAAAATGGTATGTCCGTTTCAGTGCATTACACTGGAAAATTAACCGATGGTTCAAAATTTGATAGTTCTTTAGATCGAGGAACACCTTTTTCATTCACTCTTGGCCAAGGGCGCGTAATCAAAGGCTGGGATCAAGGTGTATTAGGTATGAAGGTCGGAGAGAAACGCACACTCACCATTCCCTCAGAATTAGGCTACGGCAGTGCTGGTGCTGGAGCTTCAATACCACCAAATGCAACCTTAATTTTTGATATTGAATTATTAGATATACAGATGCCTATTGTTCTGGGTCAATCCAACCCTACTGAGTTTATTGAGCTCCAAAAAGATGGGTATATTGTAATTGATATCCGCCGTGAAGAAGAATGGATTGAAACAGGTATCATTGAGGGCGCTGAAACAATTACAGCATTTGCTGAAAATGGCCAACTTGATCAAGATTTTCAAGAAAAATTCTTCTCTCTGGTTAAAGGTCCAGAAACTCCAATTTTATTATATTGTAGAACTGGGAATAGAACTGAGATGCTTGGAAATGCTTTAATCGATCAAGTAGGCTTAAAGAATGTCTATCATTTAACGGATGGTATAGTTGAATGGAAGAAATCTGGAAATAAAATTTCCTCCTATACACCAAAGAATTAGATATCAAAGATATACGATAGCACTTTAATATAGATGTTTTATCAATAATTTATGATTAAATTGACAATATCTGTGTAACTTCCCGCACAAACGTTCTGGCGTGGTGATAAATTTCGTTTATCAATCTAGGATTAGTATCCACACTTCTTATAATCACTCTCCATACATTTATTAGCCATATCTGTTGCTTTCTTGATATCAGAAGCACTCATAAAACCCGCACGACCATCTCTCCAATCACCAGCACTCTTATGCCCATTACCTGAAGCAATATTATACCACATATGTGCTATAATATTATCCTTTAGGACGCCTTCACCTAGCTCGTACATAATACCAAGCATGCCTTGCGCATAAGCATAACCTTGTTCAGCAGATAATCGCCACCACTTTACGGCTTCAGCTTTATCTTTAAGAACGCCATAACCATTGCTGTGCATAAGTCCAAGACTGTATTGGCTAATTGCATAGCCTTGTTCAGCAGACAGTCTATACCATTTTACTGCTTCGGCGTAGTCTTTAGGGACACCATTACCGTATTCGTACAAAATTCCAAGATTGTATTGCGCAAACGCATAGCCTTGTTCCGCTAAAGGTTTCCACTCTTTTAGTGCTGTAGCGTAATCACCATCATTATAGGCTTCATAGCCCTTATCAATTTCTTGAGCAGACATCTGTGTGCCGAGCAAAACAAACATAATACACACCAAAAGCTTCTTCATTAAGTTCATACCTCACTGTTCTGACATTTACTTATGGTTAGGCTAGTGTATCATTTTTAGATCTGCAACTTTTATGAGATTAGAAACATGCGCAAATTGCCCAAATTATCTTCGCGTCACACAGATCATCGCAGTTACCCTCCAGGCATTGCCTATATGGATGGGCAGTACCTACCTATCCATGAGGCGAAATTGTCCGTTTTGGATTATGGGTTTCTTCATTCAGACGCGACTTATGACGTTGCCCATGTATGGGGCGGCGCATTTTTCAAGCTTGGAGATCATTTGGATCGATTTTTCAATGGAATGAACGCTTTGCATATGTCAATTCCTTACAACAAATTGCAAATCATGGAAATTCTTCATAATTGCGTGGCTTTGTCCAAGCTCAAAAACGCATATGTCGAGTTCATCTGCACAAGAGGAACGTCACCCAATTTCAGCCGGGATCCAAGAGATGCGGAAAATCGCTTCATAGCTTTTGCCATTCCGTTCGGTTCAGTGGCCAACAAAGAACAGTTGGAGTGTGGTTTGCATCTAGCGATCACGGATGTCGTTCGCATTCCGCCAAGCTCTGTTGATCCTACAGTCAAGAATTACCATTGGTTGGACATGGTGAAAGGGCTTTATGCTGCCTACGAAAAAGGAGCGGACACAGCCATTCTGATTGATGTCAACGGCAACGTGTCCGAAGGGCCGGGCTTCAATATTTTCTCGATCAACAATGGTGTCGTTTCAACGCCCGACGCAAGTGTCTTGTTGGGAATTACGCGGCAAACTATTTTTGACATTTGCGAAGAATTGGAAGTTAGATGGCATGCACAAGACATTACTGTCGACAAGCTTAAAACCGCTGACGAGGTCTTCATAACCTCTACTGCCGGGGGCGTCATGCCTGTTACAAGAATAGACGATCAACCAATTGCTTCCGGCAATATCGGGCCTTTGTCGAAACGAATAATGGATGCCTATTGGCAGATGCACAATGAAGGCAAACATCGTGATCCAGTCAAATATTAAGGTGTTGTCAGACAAAGCCATTTGTAGTCTTGGTTTAAGAATATGAAACATTTGTTATCAAACACGAAAAAAGGAATACTTTAATAAGTGAGAATACTTTTATCATTTATGTTCTTTCATCCTATCCACACTTATCTCTTCTAGCATTTACTTGTGATCAGGCTAGTGTATCGTATTGAGATTATCAATATTAAGGAATGAGATGTTTCTAAAGTTATTCAAGTTGTAGTCTATAAAAGTGTAAGTGACCCTAAGAAGTTGGCTGCATATGCTGTACTAGCCCGTCCGGCTATGGAAAACGCTGGGGCAAAATTTATAGCAAAGGGCGTTCCCTTCGCTGTCAAAGAAGATGGAGCGTCAGTAAGAAGCATTGTAACCTTCATCTTTTAGGAATCAAAACCGATGCCAAAGGCATCCAAAAGCTTCAAGAAACGGCTGCGATCACCGGTTGCATCCTCAACTGCCAAAGCATTTTGCACCAGCTTCACCGCTGCGCTGCGCATTGGTTCGGGAGGAAAAGGCACCGCAAGACGGCGTGGCATTTTCAGGCGCGTACGATCTGTATCCAACGACCCAAGCCTGTCCAGCATCGTCAATGCTGCAAACCTACTAGCTGTAACCCCTTGCCCCGTGAAGCCCATTGCGTATGCTACCTGCCCGCGATGTGCTGTGTCTGAAAAGAACGTTGTGCGGGCAGAGGTATCGATGATACCGCCCCACTTAAAATCAAACTTAACACCGACCAAAGACGGAAACGTCTCATTAAATTGCTCAGCCAAAAGTGCAAAACTTTCCGGCCGCTGCAGCAACGTGTCACTGCGATTACTCCCATAATGATAGATCGCATCAAAGCCCGCCCACAGCATTCGATTGTCAGCAGTTTTGCGAAAATAGTGAAATTGGTTGCCGCTGTCAGAGACGCCATAACGCCCCAACCATCCAATGCTGGCCCATTGCGCATTACTCAGGGGTTCGGTCACTAAAGAGTAGTCGTAAATCGGGATAAACGAGAGGCTCAGGCGCTTCAATAGAGGCTTGGCAGAGTTGGTGGCTAGAATAACCTGCTTGGCTCGGATGTTGGCGTTTGGTGTTTGCAGGCGCATCAACTTAGTGTCTCGTGTCAACGATGTGGCGGGCGTATTTTCAAAAATCACCACCCCTTGCGCTAGGCAAACGCGGCGTAACTCGGACACCATTTTTGCTGGATTTACAAGACCATAGGTCGACTCAAACAGGCCAGCACTGTAGATGGGACTGTCCAGTTTTTCCTTCAGCTCATCGCCCACCAACAGCTCATATGAAATGCCAAATTGCGCGTAGTTCCGCGCCATGCTGTGTAGGCCGTCTATCTGCCACGGGGTCGCCGCAACGTTTAATTTACCGTCTTGCACAAACTCAGCCTGCATTTCGTATCGATCAATATCCTTTGCGTAACCCTCAAAGTTTTCTTGCCCCAAACGGATCAGCATTTCCGCCTCATTTGGGTGACGCGTTAAGGCGTTAGAAACTCCATGCGATATAGACGGCGCACAAAACCCACCACTTCGCCCACTGGCGTCTTGACCGCAACGCTTACCCTCAAGTACAACGATTGTCGCATCGGGCTTTTGTTCGCGGGCCTTAAGCGCGCTCCATAAACCAGTGAATCCACCGCCCACTATGACCAAATCACAGGTCGTATCATGGATCGCTGGAGCACAAGGCGCGTCCTTCGGAACAGTAGAGAACCAGTATGGATTTGGTTTGGCTTCTGCAAGTTTTGCGTCTATGCTCATTCCACAGCCTCTGCTAATAATTGCTCCAAAGCCTGCAACTCGATTTGGGAATTTACGCCCATGACCTCACCCTCGGCCGCCACTGCAGTGGCAATGCGGTGGCCTTGCTTGCGCGCCAAATGCACGATGTCAGTCAGATAATACTCTCCTTTTCTGTTGTCATTACCAACAGTGCTAAGCAACGGCCAAAGCAGGTCAGAACGCACCGCCATGATCCCAGAGTTACAAAACCCTATCTCACGCTGCGCCATTGTTGCATCTGCATGTTCCACTATTGATTCAAGCTCAGCATCAGCGTTTGTGACAAGCCGGCCATAGGTGCGCGTGTCTTCCGGATGGAACCCCAGCACCGCAAGGCTATGATCACTATCAACTACTGCACAAAGCCTCCGCATCGTTGTGGTTTTAACCAAAGGTACATCGCCGTACAGCACTAAGATAGTACCCTTGAAGTCAACCAAAGTTTTTTCAGCCATGCGCACTGCGTGTGCGGTGCCAAGCTGCGGTTCTTGTAGCACCGTGTTCAACCCTGGAAAAGCTTGCGTGATTTGATAACGCCCAGACCCCAAAACAACCACGCGTTTTGCTACGCCTAAAGTGTCAAGCGTGTCGAGCAGATGGCCCAACAAAGGTCGCCCCGCAAGGGGATGCAGTACTTTGTGCAGGTTAGACCCCATACGTGTGCCCTTACCAGCGGCCAATACCACGGCTGCAATAGGCATGCTCATGATGCGTCATGTCCCAAATACCAACCCCAGCTTTGGCTTTTGTCAAAGCGAGTGATTTGTTTGGTTTCACGAAAGCCTCGAAAGCCAGCAGTGCCCAGCTCACGACCAATACCAGAAGACTTGTAACCACCCCACGGCACTTGGGTGAAGGTAGGTTGTGAGCAGTTAATCCAAATGATACCTGCCCGCAGTTTCCCAGCAACCCTCTCACAGCGTTCAAGATCATCGGACATAACCGCCCCTGCCAAACCATAGGGGCTGTCATTAGCGAGTTGCAAAGCCTCAGTTTCGGTATCGAAGGGATTAACGCAAACAACAGGACCAAAGACCTCTTCCCGCCAAACTGCCGCTTCAGTTGGGACATCGGAAAATATTGTTGGTGCTATGAAATACCCAGTGTCTAATCCCTCAGGGCGCCCACCTCCTGTGACCAATCGTGCGCCAGAAGTCTTGGCGACTTCGACCGCGGCCATGACCTTGTTGTATTGGGCTTTAGAAACCACTGGGCCAAGTTTGACACCAGCCATATCGCCTGGACCAATCGTGATAGCCTCAGTTGCTTCTTTCAGGCGGGCCATCAACGCAGGGTAAAAACTGCGTTCCACTAAAACCCGTGAGGTTGCCGAACAGACCTCACCCTTATTCCAAAATACCCCAAATAAGATCCATTCAACGGCTTTCTCGATATCGCAATCAGCAAAGACGATAAACGGGGATTTCCCTCCCAGTTCAAGTGATACAGTTCGAATACCTCTTGCTGCTGCTGTCATAACCTTGCGTCCCGTAACAATCGATCCGGTGAAGGCCAGCTTGTCCACCAAGGGATGGTCCGTTAGGGGTGCCCCCGCATCAGGACCAGTGCCCGTGACAAGGTTGAACACACCTGCTGGCAGACCTGCCGAATCAATTATTTCTGCCAGTATTACGCAACTAAGTGAGCAAAATTCCGACGGCTTTAGAACAATTGTGCAGCCCGCCGCAAGTGCAGGCGCAACTTTCCACACAGCCATCAGTAGCGGAAAATTCCATGGCGTGATGGCCCCAACAACACCCATTGGTTCAGTACTGATTGTGCTGGAAAACATATCATCTCCTAGATCAACCACCTGCGCCCCTTCGGCCTCATGCGCCTCAACAAGGTCGGCGTAGTAGTCGAAGACAAACGCCGCATCACCAACATCCCACTCAGACTCGGGCAAAGGTTTGCCGTTATCTCTTGTCTCGACAGCTGCAATTTCTGACATCCGCTTTGTGATGCCTTTGGCGATGTGGCGCAGAGCGCCGGCGCGTTCAGACGCTGACATCTGTGGCCAAGGCCCATCGTCAAACGCACGGCGCGCGGCGCAAACAGCCAGATTAACATCAGCGGCACCACCTGCTGCCACCTCAGCAAACACCTCCTCAGTAGCAGGATTGATCGCACTAAAGCTATCGTTGGATACAGGAGCCACGAAGGTCTTATCAATATAAAGTTTAGTTCTATGCATTTTGTGTCTCCTAGCCAAAGGTTCGTTCATGAAATTTTACGTCCACCTGCGTCCAAAAACCAATTGTCAGGATAAGGATACCACCAATCGTGGCGCACCGGTTTGTGATCTAAAATCACCATCTTAGTACGCCGGAAAGTATCCAACCCCGTTCGCCCAAGTTCACGCCCGATACCAGAATTTTTCCAACCCCCAAAAGGCAAAGCATCGTTGTCGATCAATGGATTATTGATCCAAACCATACCCGCCTCAAGGCGTTCATGCGCCTCGTGGGCTTCTTCAAGCGACGTTGTAAAAATCGATGCCCCCAGTCCAAATTCAGACGCATTAGCTCCCTCAATCGCAGCGTCAAAATCAGGTACACGTACGATAGAAACTACAGGGCCAAAGCATTCTTCATGCATTAGTGCCATATCTGATGTGCAATTTGTCAGGATCGTTGGTTCATAAAACCAACCGGTTTGATGAGCAGGCGGGATACGCCCACCACATTCGACTGTTGCGCCTTTTGCTACAGCATCGGCGATCAGGCCTTCGACTTTGTCACGCGCAGCTTGGCTGATAAGTGGCCCAATTTCGGATTTATCCAACCCATTTCCAATACGCAGGCGAGCAGTTTCAGCCTTGAAGGCTGCAACGAATGTATCATGCACGCTGTCTACAACATAGATCCGTTCCGTGGAAGTACAAACCTGCCCTGTTATATGGAACGCGCTTGTAACAGCACCAGCGGCAGCAACGTCAATCGGTGCATGCGCTGTTATAATCATGGGATCGGAGCCACCAGCCTCAATCACAGCAGGCTTCATCTTCGCCGCCGCCGCTATTGCAACCGCTTGACCAGCTGCAACTGATCCAGTGAAAGCCACTGCGTGAGTTTTATGGCTTGAAACTAACGCCTTTCCCACCTCCGCATCTCCAGGCAAACACGCGACAAGGCCCTCAGGTAAAGCTGCGAACACCTTCATGAACTCCATCGTCGACAGGGTTGTCACTTCTGCGGGTTTGATGACGCAACCGTTACCTGCAGCCAAAGACGCCGCAACAGTCCAGCACATCAAGAGCACAGGAAAATTGAACGGCATAATGTGAACAGACACGCCCAACGGTTCGTATTTGGCAAATTGCAACGATCCCACTTGCGTCGTGCCAGCCACTTTGCCTGCCTCATCGCGTGCCATTTCTGCGAAGTACCGAAAGATTGGGGCGCAGTTTGCGAGTTCGCCAATAGCTTCAGGATAAGGCTTACCCATCTCGCGGCTCATGATGATGGCACATTCAGTCAAATTTGCAGTCTCAATGCCATTTGCCAACGCATGCAACATCGCCGCACGTGATTTGGCATCGCAGACTTTCCACTTGGCCTGTGCAGTCGCCACTTCAGCAAGGGTTTCATTTAGCTCAGCCTTACTCACCACGGCGCGGTTACCAACATGTTTCAGCGTTGCAGGATCTTGAACTGCAATCTTTGCGCCTTTTAAGGGATGAAAATTAGGGTTGATAAAGTAAGACGGTGTCTGGATATCTAGCATTAAAATGTCCTTTATGTGTGTTTAGCCATTGCTGAAGCGGCATCGCACCATCCAGGCAAGGTTGTGTTAAGAAAGTCTGAAATCTCAAATAGGTTTGCCATTTGCATTGCTACCTGCAATTGAGTCACGACGCGGGGCATGAAATTTAAATAACCTGATTTATTGTCTCGAATATTGAGCCTAAAAAACAGCCCTATCAGGCGTGTATGCCGTTGGGCAGCAAGCAGATAGTAGCGCTGCAAAATTGTATCTTCTGTACCGCAAGAAGATGGAATTCTATCGAGGTAACGACGCAGCATCGCATCCTCTAATCCATCCGCAAGATCACGGCGCGCATCTTGTAAGAGCGACATCAGATCGTATTCCGCTGGCCCCAAAACACCGTCTTGGAAGTCAAGCAAACCACAGGCAGAAATGCCTTTGCGCCCCTTAAGGAGCATCAAGTTATCCACATGAAAATCACGTAAAACTAATGCCTTAGGTGCATCTAAAACGGGCGCTATTGCCATGCTCCAAAGATCGCGAAGCGTGGCGTCAAAACATACCACATCAATCGACGGAGCAAACACAGGAACAAACCACTGCGAAAAAATCGATACCTCGTCTAACATCAGGGCCATGTCATATGTGGGAACAGTGATGGCTGTGGCGGTCGGCGTACTGTGTAAATGCACCAAGGCATCAATGGCAAGTTCATACAGCGCTTTTTCGTCATGACCTTCCCCCAACAATTTGCCATATGTCGCAGTCCCAAAATCCTCTATCAGGGCCAAGCCCACCGCCGGATCAGCACCAAGTACGCATGGCGCGCTAAGGCCGAGGCCGTTGAGGTGTCGAGCTAGCCGAATGAAGGCCGCGAAACCTACATGATCTGTTTGGTCCTCCATCAACAGGCGATCAGCGCCAACCAGCCGAAAATAACGACGTAGTGACGCGTCGCTTGGCAAAGCCATAAGGTTAGCTTCACTGTGCCCGTGTTGAGCCAAAAACGTGGCAATCGGCTTCTCAAGCATCGATGGGGCATTCAGAGTAGTCATCGGATCATATAGACCTTTTTGATGGTCTCATGAACTGTGCAAACACCTTTCCAATCTTTTGGGAAAAACGCGGCAGTATCGGGGGTGACTTCGATCACATCACCGCTTTTGTGAACGTAGGTACAGCGCCCATCAAGAAAGTGGCAGAATTCGTCTTTAGTCACGTGACAGTCCCACTTTCCAGGCGTACAGATCCATAAACCACATTCAGATTGCCCATCTCCACCTTTGTGAAGGACGACGCCACTAACGTGTGACTCCCCTTCGACCATGGTGGGAATGATCCCCCAATCAATGGTTTCAGTAATATCAAGCGGGTTGCGCATTATAGGAGTTTTCATAAGTTTAGCCTCAAGTCAGCATATAGATATTGCGGATGGTTTCAAAAATTTCTGCCTCACCCGACCACCCCTTAGGGAACAGCACACATGTACCTGAAATGACCTCGATCACCTCACCATTGTCATGGGTGTAACGCGCGCGGCCAGAGACAAAATGGCAGAACTCGTCGCGTGGCAGTGACAACCGCCACCTCCCCGGGGTGCAATCCCAAATTCCCGTTTCAGGGATATTTTCAGGTCCCTTGTGCAGCAAACGCCCCATGGATTGTGAGGTACCCTCTACCATGTTGGGCTGCGCGCCCCAATCAACAAGATCATCAAATGTGGTTGCGTTATGGATGTGCGGGGCGCTTGAATTTAGATGGATCACTTGAGCAATCCTACAAGTAAATTAGCAGCCTTCACCGGTCCTTCACAGGACTTCATGTGCGTAGAAATTTTGTCCAACTTCTCAGCCATGTCGGGGTCAGTCAGGCAGGTTTCGATCTTGGATATCATCTCGCCATCCGTCCATTTATAACGATCTGAAAGGAAACCATAACCGGTTTCTTGCACGCGCATCGCGTTATCGTGGCCATCCCAAACATAGGGCATAATAATCGCTGGCTTACCAAAATATAGGCATTCAGTAAAAGAGTTGTTACCACCATGGTGGATGACCGCATCGACTTGTGGAATGACTGATGGCTGTGGAAACCAGCCTTCAATGATGACATTGGGTGGAATGTCGTCGTATTCCGCTTTGTAATCCCCAACATTGACCAAAGCACGATAGCGCGATTTGCCAACCAGTGTAATGAGCCGCTTAAGTAAATCCGTGTCACCTGCCCCAAGCGATCCGAAAGAGATATACAGCAGCGGAGCGTCGTTGTTCGCCGCAAATTCTGGTACAATATAGGGTTCATCTTCACGCACACATCCTTCAAGATACTGGAACTGCGCCGGGTCAAGTTGCGTATCGCGCTTGTAAGTCAACGGCTTTGGATACAGCATCAAGTTCATGTAAGGTGATGCTTCAAAGAAATCGCCCAACTTATAAGCATCTTCGCCACAGGTCGCGAGGAAATCGTTGAAATCAGCGTGAATGGGTGCGATGACCTCTTCGAATTTGGCCCGGAAGGCGGCGTGCCCTTCCGTGTCAGATTCCGACATTCCAGACAGATGTGGTGGAATTGCAGGGTCTTCAATTTCATTTTCAGAACACGAAATGATCCGCACCCATGGCACACCATACTGTTTAATTGCTGGAAACAAGATGACGTTGTCGACGGCGATCACATCAGGTTTGATTTTGGCAAGAACGCTTGGCAAATCCTTTTCGGCCCACTTAGCGCTGTCCACAATCGCTTCCCAGCATTCCTTGACATAGTTGTCGATTTGATCGATCGGGGCTTTGCGAAAGTTGGGAATATGGCCATTAATGAAATCTTCCCAGAACTTAGCCATTTGATCTGCAGGCATTGGTTCTGACAGGGCGACTGGATGCGCCTCAAAACCATAACCTTGGTAGATTTCGACAAACCCAGGGTCTGACAAAAAGACGGCTTTGTGGCCCATTGCACTAATGGCTTGGGCAATACCAACCGAGTTCAGCGCGGGGCCAAAGGCGGCTTCGGGGAAGAGGGCAAAAGTTTTCTGTTCCATGTGTGTCTCCTTGTTGCGTTTAATTTTGATCTTAAGTAGGTAAAATATGTGTATTTTTAGCAGACCAGCTCACGGTAATTTGTTGGCCTTCAATGGGTTTATGCACCTCCATCACATCAGCAGTCATACGCGCGATGATTGGTGTGTCGGTAGCATCAGTTTTAATGTGCAATAGCAGGTCAAGACCGTGGTAAGCGATGGCAGAGATCACGCCGCTTACTGTGTTGTCGCCCGCATCTCCTATCGCAAGGCGCTCAGGTCGGATTGCCGCCACCGCAGTTCCCAAAAAAGAGGCATTGGTGCTCGTTGCTTTGATCGAGCCCCCGTTTGTCATCACAAAATCATCACCATCTTTGTTAACAGGTAGAAAGTTCATTACCCCGATAAAATCGGCAGCAAAGCGAGTCTTAGGTGCCTCATAAATCTCATGCGGTGTACCGACTTGCAGCAGTCCACCGTCTTTCATGATGGCGATGCGGTCTGCCATCACCAGCGCCTCTTCTTGGTCATGGGTTACTATAATAAAAGTGATCCCAAACTCAGCTTGTAATCGTTTGAGCTCCAGCTGCATTTCACTGCGCAATTTCTTGTCCAATGCGCTAAGCGGTTCATCCAGTAGCAAAACCTTAGGTCGTTTGACCAAAGCCCGCGCCAAAGCAACACGCTGGCGTTGCCCCCCTGACAATTGATCCGGTTTACGCTTGGCCAGATGACCCAGCTGAATCACTTGCAAAATCTCATCTACGCTGTCTTTTATTTGCACCTTTGGCAGCTTATCCATTTCAAGACCATAAGCAATATTTTGGGCAACAGTCATATGAGGAAACAATGCATAGGATTGAAACATTAAGTTTACAGGCCGTTGGTTCGGTGGTAGATGCGCGATGCTGGTGCCCTCTAATTGCACATCACCCCCGTTCAATTGTTCAAACCCTGCGAGCATGCGCAACAGCGTAGTTTTGCCACTGCCCGATGCCCCCAACAAAGCAAAGAATTCATTTTCATAGATGTCCAAATTGACGCCCGAAACCGCTTTGACGGTGCCGAAATTCTTTTGGACATTTTGGATACTTAGAAAAGGTTGTGTCATTGTCCTGGTAGACCTCCTTTATTCAGTCGCTGCGAAAGGGCAAGAGCGATCACTGAAACAGACATAACGATGGTGGCAAGTGCGTTGATTTCAGGCGTTACACCAAAGCGGATCATTGCGAAAATTTGCATTGGTAGTGTGATCGAAGCACGCCCTGCCCCTGACGTGAAAAATGCAATGATGAACTCATCAACCGACAGTGTGAACGCCAACAACCCACCAGCTAGAATAGCAGGAATTAATACAGGTATTACGACACGGTATAGGGTGATGAACGTCGAAGCCCCAAGATCAGATGATGCATCAATAATAGACCAATCAAAGCTTTTCAGACGCGCCCTCACCACGGCACAGACAAATGCAAGATTAAACACAACGTGACTTACAATGATCGTATGCAGCCCCATTTTGACACCCAACAGGGAGAAAAAGCTGAGCAATGAAATCGCCAGAACGATGTCAGGAATAATCATTGGGGCAAAAATTACTGTCTCAAGCCACTTGCCATTACGCTGCCGGATTTCGACCCCTATCGCTAGCAACGTCCCTAAAAGGGTCGAAAATACAGTTGAGAAAATCGCAACTACCAACGTGTTGCCAGCCGCCCGTAATATATTATCGTTTTCCAACAATGCGCCGTACCATTTGAACGAAAATCCAGTCCATGCGGTTGGCAAACCGCCCTCATTGAACGACAGGCCAACCAATACTGAAATCGGAATGTAAAGAAAGGCAAATACGACGCCAAGGATCAGCAACATCAAGCGGAAGGTTTTACGTTCAACCATTGCCTTGCCCCTTTTTTAAACCCGAGGCGCGTTCTGCCACAACTGCCTGCGCCATCAGCAGACCAAGCATCACAGCAATTAACACCATCGAAAGTGCTGCCCCAAATGGCCAGTCGTTTGCGGTCAGAAATTGAGCATAGACAAGGTTACCGATCATCTGGAATTGACCACCACCCAACAAGGCAGGTGTCACGAAATTACCAATCGACAGGACAAATACAAAGACAAATCCCGTCGCAATCCCTGGTACCGTCATTGGTAGGGTAATACGGCGAAACGTGGTCCATGCGGAAGCCCCAAGGTCACGGGAAGCCTCGGTGATTTCAGGATTCAATCGTAACAGCGGTGCGTAGCAGCTGAGAATCACAAAGGGTAAATAATTGTAAACAAGTCCGATCACCACAGCCTCTTCGGTGTAAAGCATGCTAGGCAATTCACCTTGATACCCGAGCCATCGCGCAAGGTTGACGATTAAACCTTCGCGGTTTAACAACACGATCCACGCGTATGTGCGCACGAGATAGTTCGACCAGAATGGCAAAACAGCGAAGAACAACAATAAAGGTTGATTGCGGCGTGGCATGGTCGCAATGGCATAGGCCGCCGCATAACCCAGAACACAGGCAATGCCAGCAGATAGGCCAGCCACACTTGCGGATTTTAGGAAGATGTTAAAATAAAGCGGGTCGAACACCAACCTGAGGTTCTCAAGCGTCCATATATATTCAATGCCACCATAAATTCCACGTCGAAAAAATGCGAGCACTAGGATCAGTGCACACGGCACCACCATTAGAGCGAATAGCCACAATATCGCAGGCGACATCAATATTAGGGGGCGGCGATCGGAGGACATTGGATAAACCTTCACTGGAAATATCTGGTGTTCATAAAGAAGTTGAATAGTCCCCCAAGTGCGTTGCACCTGGGGGGAAGTCAGGAAAATCTTAATTTGAAGCTTTGATCTCAGACACTAGGCGTGAATAGTCACGTTGTGCTGCACCTACATCGCGTAACTGCTCAAATTTAAGCATTTCAACAGGTGACATGCCCATGTTTGGGAATGCTTCGATCAAGCCAGCATCCACACCGTCCATCGCGGCCTTATTTGGCACTTTGTAAAGAATGTTTTCTGCAGCCCAACGATGGTTTTTGGCATCTAAAATGTAGTTCACGAAGTCATAAGCCGCTTCTTTATGCTCTGACGCCTTCAGGATAACCATTGTGTCGACCCAAAGATCAGAACCTTCGGCTGGAATTGTGTATTTGATATCCGCGTTTTCACCGATACCATAGTTGCACCAGCCATCCCATGCTTGCACCAGTTCAGCTTCGCCAGACACCAATTTAGCGTAGAAAGTTGTATCGTCATAAGCAAGCAAGGTTTTTTTGGCTTCAATCAACAGGTCACGGACTTTTGCCATTTTAGCAGGGTCAGTCTCATTAACAGAATAGCCCAACTGCAATTGGCCGGCGGCCAAAAGCCAGCGGTCGGTCGCAAGCATTGTGGTTTTGCCAGAAACATCACCCGCAGGCATGAGCAAGTCACCCCAAGAGGTTGGCTCGTCTACAAGGTCAGAGCGATAGCAAAGACCAGTCGTACCCCATGCATATGGCAATGAGAACGTATTACCTGGATCATGTGGCAACAGTGTCGCTTCGTTGAAAAGATTTGCAATATTAGGGATCTTGGCGTGGTCCAGTGTTTCAGCCAAACCAAGGTTATTCAGGACTTCTGCAAATGGCGATGACACGAACACTACGTCGTAACCGATGCCTTTTGAAGCGATTAATTTGCCCATAATTTCTTCGTTTGTAGCATGTAATACCAGTTCAGCTTCATTACCGGACGCGGCATTAAAAGAGTCCATGGCGTCCGCTGCCATATATCCGTCCCAGTTGGAAACGGTTAGGGATTCCGCGAATGTAGGTGCGGCAAATGCGGTAAACACCGCAACTGCACAGGCGCTACTACGTATGGAAAGTCGTAACATTTAGAGTACCTCCAAGGTGGTTATATTTAGTTTGATGCCATCCCAAAGGGCTGACTATTTTTGTTTGCGTTTCTCAGTTGACGCTGTAGCTCAGTATTAGTAAATACAAAAATACGTCAATTTGTTTTTACAGTCTTTTTTTATTCAATCTGCAATGTGCAAAAGGATCATGATGCAAAAGCCCCGCAGAAATACCCGCCAGAACCACTTAAAGCTGGCTAGGCAAATCACCAATATTCTTCTGGAACGGGGCTTTAGCAAAGGCGATCATCTACCAGAATCCACACTATCTGAGGCTTGCGGAGTATCACGAACCCCTATTCGGTCAGCACTTAAGTTATTGGAAAATAATGATATTGTTAAACGTCGTGATGAAGGTGGGTACTTCTTGCACGTGCAGCCCGAAAACATGACCTCAGAAGAGCTATCAAATCTGGAGGAAACAGAAGACACGCTCGCCGTACGCATTTTATCTGATCGCGCCGAACGTAGGATTACTGATTTGCAGTCTGTCAGTGCACTTGTACGCCGTTATAAAGCGCCACGCTCATCAGTACTAAATGCGTTAAAAATACTGAATAGTGACGGTTTGGTTGTGCGGTTACCCGGACGCGCGTGGGCGTTCCAACCGATTCTGGATACGCCAAACGCACTTAAAGACAGTCTAGATTTCCGCATGTCGCTCGAACCACAAGCCATCATCGCCCCTGGATTTCAGATGGACAATCGAAAAACAAGACTGCTGCGCCAACAGATGGAAGAATTATCACAACGCCCAAATGGCGCTCTGAGCGCGATAGCATTTTTACACCTAGACTGCGCATTTCACAGCTTTATCGCCGAAAGCTCAGGCAATCGATTTGCAAAAGGAGCCCTACTGACCCATCAACGGCTACGTCTATCTACGCAGAAGAGCCACTCTATACCCGATTTTCGCCTACGTCAGTCGTTGAAAGAGCACCTTGAAATTCTTGATAGCCTTGAAAGATCCCAACTTCAGCTTGCTGCGAACCAAATGACAGTGCATTTGCGCCGCAGTCAAATTCGCAAACCACAAACCGTTAATCGTGGGATCCTACCCATGGGACGAGGAGCACCAGCATGAATAAATCCGTCATAGCGCTGTTCCCCGAGGCCAGCTTTGGCTCCGCATTAAATTGCGTCGGCATCGCCCAACAACTTCAACTCAAAGGGTCCGTGCCCGTTTTTCTATGCCACCCAGGCTTCAACGGTATATTTGCTGAATACGGATTTAAAGAGTACCCACTACCCAAAAACACCAGTGCGCAACACCAAACCGAAGAAACATGGCAGGCCTTTGTTTCTGCTCACCTTGAGCATTTTAACCAAGACCCAACCGCGCAATTGGATACCTACGTTGGTCCCACTTGGGAGGCGATTGTCGATACCGCCATCCGCGTCGAGGCAGGCCTGTCGCAGTTGCTCAAGCAGATTAGGCCCGATGCCATTGTATTGGACAATGTTATCATGTTTCCTGCTATCGCCAATGCTGGCATACCTTGGATAAGGGTCGTGTCCTGCGCCGAAACTGAAATTCCAGATGCAAATGTGCCACCCTATCTGTCAGGTATGGCCGCCAATGACCCTAAGCGCTCGGCCTTTGAGACCGCTTACCTCAATGCCATTCGCCCCACTCATCAACGCTTCAATACCTTCCGTCGAGCGCATGGGTTGCCCTCTCTGCCTGAAGGGCAATTTCTTGAACCCTCACCATATTTAAACCTGTTGCTAGCACCAAAGGCCATTCGCCATGAGCGCGCGACACCACTTCCCGGTAGCAATTTTGTGTTTTTGGACGGTTGCGTCCGCGAAGAGGCACAATTTGATCCGCCTCTACTTCCTCTCAACGAAGGGCCTATTGTGTATCTAAGCTTTGGGAGCCTGGGCGCCATCGATACCGATTTAATTAGCAGGATTATCAAAGTCTTTGCTACGCTCCCTGCCCGCTTTTTTGTGAATGTCGGAGGATTTCTGGAGAGCTACCAGCAGGTCCCTGACAATGTCTATCTTGGCAGCTGGTTTCCACAGCCCTCAATAGTCGCACAGGCAGATTTGTTCATCCACCACGGCGGTAACAATAGCTATTGTGAAGCTTTATATTTTGGAGTTCCTTCTCTCATCATGCCATATTGTTGGGACGGCCACGACAACGGGCTTCGAGCTGAACAAACCGGCACAGGTCTTAATTTAAAACGCGATTCATGGTCAGCGAATAAACTGAGAGAAACGATAGTATTTTTATTGAGCGATACTGAAATGGCCTCCAGGATGCGTACAATTTCAGGCGTTATGAAAAGAAGCAATGGCACGTGTGATGCGGCGCAGGAAATTTTGCGAAGGGTAAAAGTATAAATCTGTGTACTTTATTTGGTGTTGTCAAACATGCCAGAACTTGCATCAAATAGTTTCAATTAATTTCGTTAACTTATAGCCATGTAAAAAGTAAATTTCATTTGTGGAGATACATCTACATTAATACCTCCGTTATGTATTTCTGCTATTTCATTAACTAACGCGAGGCCTAATCCTGCACCTGG